>Ga0181578_10003637_pt1 | contig 13990 bp, 10 predicted proteins | sample 071ome_21_FD_148659 | JGI IMG/M metagenome (GOLD analysis project Ga0181578, IMG submission 148659) | Coastal salt marsh microbial communities from the Groves Creek Marsh, Skidaway Island, Georgia - 071401CT metaG (spades assembly) | ecosystem: Environmental > Aquatic > Marine > Intertidal zone... | reverse complement strand
GGGGGTCGTTACCGTGTGGGCGCTCATGGGTTTTTATCAGCTCGACGAGCAGGAGCGCGCAATCGTTCTGCGATTTGGTGAATACAACGGCACCATGCATCCCGGCTTGCAGTGGAATCCGCCGCTGATCGATGAGGTGATCAAGGTCAATACGACCAAGATTCGGGCGGCGCAGGTGCGCGAAGTCATGCTGACCCAGGATGAAAATATTGTCGAAGTGACTATGTCGCTGCAGTATTTCATCGAGAACCCGGAGAAGTTCATTCTCGAGGTTCGAGATCCCGAGGTGTCGCTGCAGCACGCGGCGCAAAGCGCGTTGCGGCACGTGGTGGGAGACAGCACCATGGACTTGGTGCTGACAGAGGGTCGAGCAGCGCTGGCAATCGATGTGAGAGAGCGGCTACAGGGCTACTTGGATATGTATGACACGGGTATTCGTGTTAACAAAATCAATATTGACGAGTCCAAACCACCTGCCCAGGTGCAGGGTGCTTTTGATGACGTGATCAAGGCTCGGGAAGACGAGGAGCGAGTGAAGAATGAGGCCCAGTCTTATGCCAACGGGATAGTGCCAGAGGCACGCGGCCGCGCTCAGCGCGCGCTCGAGGAAGCGAATGCGTATCGGCAACAGGTCACTGCACAGGCCGAGGGTGAGGCTTCACGATTCAGTCAACTGCTTATCGAGTACGCCAAGTCGCCAAAGGTGACGCGTGAGCGCCTGTACCTCGATGCCATGCAGGGCGTCATGGCGAACACCAACAAGGTGCTAGTGGACGTCGAAGGCGGTAACAACATGATGTATCTACCGCTTGATAAATTAACGCCACCAACGGGTGGGCGCTCGGCATCAGGCAGTTCCCGTTCGGGGCTAAGCGAGCGCGACTTGCGGGATATCACTGAGCGGCTGCGACAGGAATTCCAGCGTGACATTGAGATAAATGATACCCGTCGAGGAGGTCGCTAATGAGTCCTAAACAGGTGTGGGCGGGTTTGTTGGTGGCGCTGGTAATCATCGTGGCGTCTAACTCACTTTTTGTCGTCAAAGAAACTGAGCGCGGGGTACTGTTGAAATTTGGTGAGGTCGTGAATCCCGATCTCAAGCCAGGCTTGCACGTAAAAATTCCTTTCGTGAACAACCATCGGATTTTTGATGGACGTATTCTCACGGTTGATTCAGCGGCAGAGCGATTTTTCACCCAAGAGAAAAAAGCGTTGATTGTCGATTCCTACGCAAAATTTCGAGTGTTAGACACCGCAACCTATTACACCTCCACCAATGGTGAGGAAGCGAGAGCGGCGGGTCTTCTAGCCCAGCGGATCAACGACGGGTTGCGCAATGAAGTGGCTGTAAGAACAGTGCAGGAGGTTGTCTCAGGTCAGCGGGATGAAGTCATGGATGCGATCACGCGCCGTCTATCGCAGGTAGCTGCGACCGAGCTTGGTGTCGAGGTTATTGATGTGCGTGTAAAGAAAATCGATTTGCCGCCCGATGTTTCGGATTCAGTGTATCGACGAATGAATGCAGAGCGTGAGAAAGAGGCCCGCGAATTAAGGTCCCAAGGGCAAGAGCTTGCAGAGGGAATTCGTGCCGCCGCTGATCGCGAGGTGACTGTCATTGAAGCCAATGCATTCCGACAAGCCGAGATTATTCGCGGAGAGGGAGACGCGCTCGCTACCGGAATTTATGCAGAGGCGTACAACCAAGATCCCGAATTCTATGCCTTCGTGCGCAGCTTGAGAGCCTATCAGGAGACGTTCAATAGCGGCAGCGATATCATGGTGATCGAGCCGGATAATCAGTTTTATCAATATCTATTCGAGCCGATAAATAGCGAAAAGCGCAGATAGAACGCAGCCATGACGAGTCGTAAGCATTGGTTGCTACCCGATGGTGTTGATGAATTGCTGCCAGAGCGAGCCAAAGCGCTTGAGCAGCTCAGAAGGCGCCTGCTCGATTGTTGTGATGGCTGGGGATATCGGTATGTGATTCCTCCGCTCGTGGAGTTTACCGACTCATTGCTGGTGGGGCTGGGGGCAGACCTTGATCTCGTCACGTGCAAGTTTGCGGATCGTCTCAGCGGGCGAACTCTGGGTGTACGCGCCGATATGACACCACAGGCAGCACGAATTGATGCTCACAGCCTTGGGGAAACCGGCGTGACGCGACTTTGTTACGCAGGATCCACGCTTCATAGCGCGCCCGAAACAGCCACATCGGGTCGATCGCCGATTCAGCTCGGGGCTGAGGTGTACGGCAGTGCCTCAAGCGATGCGGATTTGGAAGTCATCGGGCTCATGCTGACGCTTATCGACCGCGCTGGGCTTGCTCCTCACCACAAGCCCTTGACGTTTGATGTGGGTCATGTAGGTATTTATGACGCGGTGATGGCCTCGTCCAGCCTCGATGCGGAAACAGCCAACGCGGTGTTTGATGCGTTACAGCGCAAGTCGCAACCGGACCTTCAGCACATCTTGCGGGATTCTGACGGCGCGTTGGTGGCGCGACTGCAGGGGTTGATGGATCTTCATGGCGGCTCTGACACGCTGGCGCTGGCCCGCCAAAAATTGGCAGATATTCCAGAGGCCATTGAGGCGATAGACCAAATTGATCGGGTTGTCAGCTACGTGCAGGTCCATCACCCAGAGGTGTCGGTTTACATTGATCTGACCGAGCTGCGCGGCTTCCGCTATCACACAGGCCTTGTGTTTGCGGCATATGTCGCGGGGGTGGGCAATGCCATCGCTAAAGGCGGGCGCTACGACAACGTGGGCAGTGTTTTTGGCCGCGAGCGGCCGGCCACGGGATTTACCTGTGATCTCAAGGCGCTCGCTGAGCAATGTGCAACACACTCCAATCCCGGCGGTGTAATATCTGCCCCTGTGGTTGAGGATGCGGCCTTGAATGACGCTATTTTAGCGCTTCGTACGCAGGGTCGCGTTGTGGTGAACGCGCTGGAGGGCATTCATGATCCTCGGTGTACCGAGCAGTTGATCAAAGAGGGAGACCATTGGGTCTGTCAGCCTCTGGCGTAGTGGAGTCTTCATGAGTAAGAACGTCGTTGTTCTCGGAACCCAGTGGGGAGACGAGGGCAAGGGAAAGATCGTTGATTTGCTGACCGAGCAGGCGACCGCGGTGGTGCGCTTCCAGGGCGGCCATAATGCCGGTCATACGCTCGTCATTGGCGGTGAAAAAACGGTTCTTCATGTCATTCCCTCGGGTGTCTTGCGGGATGGCGTACAGTGCCTTATTGGCAATGGCGTTGTTCTGTCACCCGAAGCGCTGCTCAAGGAAATTCACGAACTGGAGGCGCGTTCTGTACCCGTTCGAGAACGATTGGTGATATCAGCGGCGTGTCCGTTGATCTTGCCTTATCACGTCGCTCTCGATCAGGCGAGGGAGCAGCGCAGGGGCGAACAAAAAATTGGCACAACGGGCCGGGGAATTGGCCCGGCCTACGAGGATAAAGTGGCCCGACGCGGACTGCGACTCGGGGACTTACGAAATCCCGAGCGGTTTGAGACTATCCTGCGCGAGGTGCTCGATTATCACAACCATGCGCTGGTGCATTACTACGGCTCCTCTGCGCTCGACGCCAACGCAGTATTTGATCAGGCCATGGCAGAGGGTGAGCAGCTGCTTCCCATGATGGGTGATGTTACCTCGATACTGCACGCTCATCGCAAAACCAATGCCAGGATCCTGTTTGAGGGTGCCCAGGGTTCTCTCCTCGATATTGATCATGGTACCTATCCCTTTGTGACCAGCTCCAATACAACAGCGGGTGGCACCGCGACGGGCTCGGGCTTTGGTCCTTTGTATCTTGATTACGTGCTGGGCATCACGAAGGCATACACCACGCGGGTGGGTTCTGGCCCGTTCCCTACAGAACTTTTCGATGACGTGGGCGCGCGATTGGCAGAGCGCGGCCATGAATTTGGCGCCACGACTGGTCGTCCCCGCCGCTGCGGGTGGTTTGACGCCGTCGCGCTGCGCACGGCGGTCAACATTAATTCCATCTCGGGTTTGTGTTTGACCAAGCTCGATGTCCTGGACGGACTAGAGAACATTTCGGTGTGTGTAGCCTATCAGGATGAGAGCGGCAATACCGCGACCAATCCGATTGACGCAGTTGACTACCAGCACCTCCGACCGGTTTACGAAACTGTGCCGGGTTGGTCGGAATCCACCGTGGGCCTGAAGCGTATGGAAGATCTGCCCGCCAATGCACTTGCCTATATTGAGCGCCTGCAAGAGCTGGTTGGAGCGCCGATCGATATCGTATCTACGGGACCTGATCGCGAAGAAACGATCGTGCTGCGCGACCCCTTCGACTGAAGCGACATGCTGGTTTTCACCAAAATCATTTCGCTTTTGGTTTACCCGCTTTCACTAGGCCTTTTGCTGCTGTTGATGTCCTTGGTGGCGGGCACGACGGGTAGACGCGGCTTCGCCTGGTTGATGAGCTTGCTCGGTTTTTTGATTATTTATTTCCCGGCAACATTAGTTGGCTCCGAGATACTGGTTGCTCCGTTGGAAGGTCGGCATCCCGCGTTCTCGCCTGAGGAGCTGCCCACTGCCGATGCTATCGTGTTGCTGGGCGGCGCATCCGATGGCGAATCCCGGTTTGGTCGAGGCGCTGACCTGAATCACGCGGCAGACCGGCTTACCACGGCAGCAGAGCTCTACTTTGCCGGTAAAGCCCCGGTGATTTTGATATCCGGTGGCGCCGAACCCGGTCAGCTTCCCGAGGCCGAATTACTCGCCGATATTTTGCAGGCTTTGCAGGTGCCATCCTCCGCTCTGCTGCTCGAACCCAACAGTCGAACTACGTATGACAACGCGTTGATGTCGGCAGAAATCTTGAACAAAGCGGGTTACAACCATATTTTATTGGTTACCAGCGGTGTTCATATGCGGCGGGCACTGGCGCTATTCCAGCAGCAAGGTTTACAGGTGACCGCTGCGGCCACCGACCATCAACTGCCGAAGTTTCAGGATTCTCTGGTGCCCAGTTGGCTGCCAACCTACTACCGGTTGGCGCGCTCAAGCCGGGCAATTCACGAATGGGTGGGCTATACGGTCTACAATGTGACCGGTAAATTGTAGCGGCGCACCGTTTAAATAAAGCGCGTCTTGATGTCGCTGTAGTTAAAGCCGGTCCAGCGCTTGAACGCGCGGTAAAAACTATTGACCTCGGCGTAGCCAAGATCCCAAGCCAGAGTTTTGCCCGGTAGCCAGCCTTGGCCCAGCAACTTTTCACAGCGGTATTGCCGCACGCAGTCCAAAAGCTCTTGGTAGCAAACCTGATCGGCGCGAAGACGCCGACGCAGGGTTGTTGGACTAATCCGCAAATCGTCCGCAATAGTGTCCGAGCGCAGTCGACTGAGGTCGCCGGTCAATAGCTCGTGAACCACTTTAAGCGTGGTTCGGGAGAGCCCCTCTGAAGGGCGACGGGTAGCTGCTGAGATCTGCCGGTAGTCCAAGTGTTCAGTGGGTGGAGTGATGGATAGCCGATGTTGGTGTCCCCGTGGGTGATGTTGCAGGCCTGAATGAGGGTCTCCGGCAGAGGACGACGAATTGGAAGCCATGGTCGATTCGGCTTGAGACCCCGCTGTCTTGTTCGGGTGAGATTTTGTGAATCGCTGTATGACGACTGTGGACATGGTGCACCTCCCTGTGCTTGTGAGTAGGTTTTCAGCGACACCCTGTGGTGGTGTGCATGAAATGTTGGCGTGCCATCCGTGGCGGCCTGAGGTTAGATTACGCTTCTTGCGAAGAATTGCCAGTGCTCCGGGTGAGTTCGCCCAGTTTTGATTAAAACTTAGGGCGCTGTTGTGTTCACTGGCAGCATCGAAGTGGGCACTGGGCAATCGATGACCGCCGCGATGGCTTTGATCAGCGTGAGCTCACGACCGGACACTCTTCCATCGTGCGCCGCCACGGCGGCCATGGCTTTGAGAATGGTTACTTTCGACAGGGGATAGCACTTTGCCAGTTGATGCACGGCTTTGCTGAAGTCGGTTACGCCCAGGCTGTCGCGGGATTTGCTTGGTAAATCGAGCTCCAAAATAGCGGCGCCTCTGGCCAACGCGCGTTCGGGTTGGTCATCACTGAGAAGCGCAAGGGTTCCCAACGCCGTTGCCAAATCGTCGGTGACAGCGTTGAGCGTAGCAAAGCGAGGACGCACCGGTTTGGTGTGCAGAAACTCGGGATCAAGGTAGTGTCTTACCAGCTGAAAGAGGCACCATTCGCTTAGATCGATCCGGCCATCGGCGCGGATGAACTCCAGAAGCAGCGCCTTGAAGGCGCTATATTGTTTGGGTGATAAATTTTTTAAGGCGGGTAAGCAGAGCTCGACAAGGGCGAGCCGCTGGGTAGAAGGCAAGGTAGCCAATGCCACGCCGTGCTTTTGAACCATGTCGGCCAAGCCGGAAACCTTAGCTTCTTCCACAAAATCCAGTTGGCCACCAGAACCATCGGGGTGCCAGAGCAGAGCAAGAAGCAGCCCCATGGCTCCCAGAGGATCCCGCGCTTCCTCCATGAGGTGGGCGGCCAGCTGGGCGTCAGCATGCTGAGCCTCTGAAGAACTCAACGGCTCGTCCGGGGTCGCGTCATGAGAAACCGACGGCGCTGCTGCCGTTCCATAAGTAGCGACAATTCCCGCCGCTGCCATGGCTCGAGCGGCTTGCTGCCTACCCGACTCCTCGGCGAGGTCCGGGGTGTCCAGCGGTGTTACGCGGCGCTCGATAAATTGCCCATCCCAGTCAGGATCGACCCGTCGGATCCGGTCCTCAAGCTTGGGGTGGGTGGCAAACATGAGCCAAAGCCTGTGCTTTACTTGACCGAAAAACAGGTGAGAGAGCTCTTCAGCGCGTGCGCTCTCGACCAACATACCGGGTGTATAGCCGCCAATGACCTTGAGCGCGTTGCCGATGCCGTCGGGGTTGCGGGTAAATTGTACCGACGAAGCATCGGCAAGATATTCTTTCTGTTTTGAGATGGCCGATTTGATCAGGCCCGCCATTAACCCGCCAATAAGTCCCAGCAGATAAAGCCCAAGGCCCAGCGCCAGGGCAACGGCGCGGCCATCATTTTTCTTGCTCGAGGTTCGATAGCGGGGGCGGGTTGTTGCCCTTAGCGTGGCCGCCCCGACATCGCCGATAAAGGTAATTCCGCGCAACATGGCCGCCAAGCGCAGGCTTAGTCGCATGTCGCCATTTAGAATGTGGCTAAACTCGTGACCAATTACTCCTTGAAGCTCGTCGCGGTTAAGTTGTTCCATAGCGCCTCGCGTGACGGCGACCACCGCATCGGCGGGGGACATGCCGGCGGCGAAGGCGTTAATGCCGCGCTCATTATTCAGTACGTACACCGGTGGTACCGGCATGTTCGACGCTAGCGCAATTTCCTGCACGATATTTTGCGTGCGGCGTTCGTAGAGGTCGGTCGTCCCGGGGGCAATCCGCTCGGCCCCGAGCGCTTCCGCGACGTGTTTTCCACCTTGAGAGAAGCGCATCATGTTGTAGAAGACGACGCCCGCAATCACGATGGTAATCGCCGCGCTGACCGTGACTACCACGTCCCAGTCAATGCTGACTGCGCGGCCCTCCATCAGGCCGATTGTTTCAGGCATCAAAAAAATGATGACGAAGGCGTTTGTCAAAAGAACCAGGACGATCACCGCCGCAATGAATAGTAGTGTCAGCAGCCGGCTATTGCGCCTGGCAATGTCCTGCTCGCGGAAAAAATCCATCTGGTTCGAGGATTACTGGAAACTGATGCTAGGCGCCGCCTGAAGTGCATCGCTGTCTTCGAACTCGAGAAGCTCTGCGTCGACCTGATGACCGAAAAAGTTTGCAATCACCACATTTGGGAAGCTTTGGCGATAGGTGTTGTAGTTCATCACCGCGTCATTAAAACCCTGGCGTGCAAAAGCCACTTTGTTTTCCGTCGAGGTGAGTTCCTCAGAGAGCTGTTGCATATTTTGACTGGCTTTCAAGTCGGGGTAAGCCTCCATGACCACGTTGAGTTTCCCCAGAGCACTGCCGAGCATGCCTTCCGCTCCCGACAGCTTTTTTATGGCCGCTGCGTCGGCACCGCTTTGTGATGCGGCCTGTAGCGCTGTTGCTGCATCGTTGCGAGCGGCGATGACCGCCTCAAGGGTCTCCCGCTCATGGGCAAGATAACCTTTAGCAGTTTCGACCAAATTAGGAATTAGGTCGTAGCGCCGCTTGAGCTGCACTTCAATTTGGGCAAACCCATTTTTGAATCGGTTCTTGAGCGCCACAAGCTGGTTGTAGATTGCGACTGCCCAGATAAGGACAATGACAATAGTGGAAAAAAAGACGATCGCACCTGTACTCATAAGACCTCTCCCCCTGCGCGTAGATCACTAGCATAGCGTGAGGTAGCTACGGATGCACGGACGCCATGACGGGTCGCGTCCAGGCATGAGATGAAGCTCTTGTGGAGCGTGTTCTGGCAGGCTAGAAGCTTGGTCTAGGCAGCCCTGGGGTAGGTGGCCTGCTTATTGATCTGGCAGGCGCTGACTAAACCAGTGGTGAAAATGCTGGGTCGGGATGTCCAGAACCGGCGAGAACACGCCGCCGGCAAATCCGGGCGAAGCGCGTCCTCGCTGCATGCCCTCGACCACAGAAACATCCTCGGCAAAAACGACGCTCCAGGCCTCGAGAAGATTCTGTCGCCGTTCTACATACGGTTCACCCAGCGCGGCTTCGCCTGCATACATCAGTTGCAGACGTTCCCGGGTTTTATTGGTGGTCTCGGGTAGCAGGATAATGGCGAAAAAATGATCAGCCTGAATGCCCAGCAGAACGTTGGGATATAGCGAGAGGTACTCGCCTGTCTTCAGTTGACCTTGGGCCCATCCGGGAAAGATTGGGAGCGGCGCCTGATTGCCCCGCGTTAGGTCGTAGGTTCGGGTGCCCTGTCCTGATGCAAGAGGCTCCACGACCAGATTGTAATGCTCGCTCAGCGGGGAATAGGTGTTGAGGTCGGGATGGACGAAGGGCAGATGGTAGGCTTCGCAATAATTTTCGATGGCGAGTTTGTAGTTGCTATTGACCGTTAGTTCGAGCGTGCCCCTGTTCGTGTCGGCCACCAAGCACTGGTCAAACTGTTTACCTGCGAGTGCCTCCCAACGGTCAATCATTGGTTGCAGGTGATCCTGAAGGGCGGGGGCGTCTCCCGACAAGTTGACGAAAACGATGCCCATAAATTCTTCACAACGCACCTCTTTAAGACCGTGGTCGAGGCAGTCGAAGCCCGGAACTTCATGGACACCCATACCGCCAATATTGGGCGTAGTTTTAAGCTGGCCACCAAGATCATAGCCCCAGCGGTGGTAGGGGCAGCGAATCATGAGCCCTTTGTTGCCGGGCTCAACCACCAATTGCATACCGCGATGGCTGCAGACGTTATGGAACACGCGGATGCTGCTACCCTCATCTCGCAGCATGAGCAGAGGTAAGCCCATGAAGGAAACGGGAGCAGTATCGCCAACATCGGGTATGTCACAGGAAAAGCCAAGTCCGGCCCACGTCTTCGCGACCACGTCGTCACGCTCGCGAATCCAATGGGATTCTTCGGTGTACCAGGCGTTGGCCAAGCCCTGGCTTGAGAGCGTCATCGACCCCTCCTTGGCCTCCGTTCCTACCGAGATGGGTTTGTTCATGATTCCTAGCTCCAGGGAAAGGGGCTGTTCGAGACCGGGTGGAGATCGCCCTCCGCGTAGCGCGAGAATCGAAACGGTTTCAGCAGGCTGGGGGTGTCGCCACAAATTGCCTCAGCGACCAGCGCGCCAACCCCAATCATTTTGTACCCGTGGTTGGAATCGGCAATAACAAAACAGTTTTCTTTCATCGTGTCGAAAACCGGGAAGCTATCGGGCGTAAAGGCGCCGATGCCGCCCGAGGGTTCTTTTTTAAATTGGGGAATGGTGCCCGAGAATCGGGATTGGCAATGGGCCAGCGCGGATACCCACATGTCGGAAAACTCGGGTCCGACAATAAATTCAGGAGAAGCCGGTCCGTAGGGGTCGACCGCGACGTCATCGGCAGGTTTGTCGATAATGAAAGGCGCGGCACCCCCCTGGACGCCGCCAAAGTGGAAGTCGGGCTTGTAATAGATACCCCACATGTCGTCGGTGATGAGCCGTCCATCTTCATCTGAGTAAAGCGGTGCATCGGTGTCGACGTGAATCACTGGGGGCATTTCACCGTCATTGGTCACCTGGAGTTTGGGGTCAACCCCCAGGGTTCCCTCTTGCAAGGACCAATAGGTCCACATGGGGATACCTTCGGCGATCTCGTCGGTCGCAGGATTACGAATGCCAACAGTCATCGGAAGGTCAAGCATTGACCAAAGCTGCCGCACCCAGGGGCCCGCGGCGACCACGCAGTAATGGCAGTCAATCTGGCCCTTATCGGTTTCTATCGCTGTTATCGCGCTGCTGTTGTCGCTCTTAAAACCGGTCACGCTGATGCCCGTGATGATGCGCACTCCCAGCGCTTCTACCTTGCCGGCTAGGCCATACATTGCGCGGGAGTTATTGGCGTAGCCCCCTGGTTTCTCGTGAAGCACCGAGGTAATGCCCTCTGCGCGCCAGTCCGAGAAAAGGGTTTTCATATAGCGGGTGCAGTCCTCGGCGCCCTCGACAAAGGTGGAGTCATAGCCAATGGCTTGTTGCTGCTGATAAATGCTGGCGACGTCTTCATGCATCGATTCGCAGCTAATCTGCATATAGCCTACGGGATGATAGCTGTAGGTCTCGGGATCGCTTTCCCAGATTTTGACCGAGTGGGCCATGAGCTCGCGCATGGCCGGTTGATAGTAGTTGTTTCGTATTACCCCGCAGGCGATGCCCGTAGCGCCGGCACAGATTCCGGACTTATCCACGACGACGATGTCCTTCCCGGATCCCGTGCCGCGGCTAGTCAGTTCTTGAGCCAGGTGAAAGGCGGTGCTCAGGCCATGAATTCCAGCACCGATAATGACGTATTTGGCGTTGGAGGGGATGGCCATAAACATCACTCATCATTGTTAATGGCGCGAGTGTGGCGATTTTATGAAATGCCTGCAAGTACTCCGTGATTAAATGCGCAATAGATGCTCAAACCCCATTGTTATGGCGCGCAGCTAAGTTTCAGCGCTGTATGACGTCGAGAAGGCTATGCTGATTATCAGTCCATAGCCGCCCTTTTTCATGAAGATCTCGGCTTGTCGTCCGTGCAAAATCGAGCAAGTCGCTTGATCTGCTCATTAGGACTACGGTTGTAGGGTTCTTTATGTCGGATAAGTTCTCATAATTCTCAATGACCATGCTGTGTGCGCGTAAAAAATCGCTGATTTTTGCCAAAACGGGCTCCAGATCAACATACTTATTGCTGATGTGGATCACCAGAAGTCCATCGGCAGCCAGGTGGCGGAAATAGAGCTGAAAAGCCTCCAGTGTTGTCAGGTGGATGGGAATAGCGTCGCTACTGAATGCATCAAGTATTAGTACATCGAAGTTTTGTGAACCCTCAATTAATTGCCTTTCAAGTGATAGCCGGGCATCCCCCTCGACAACGGTGATTTGAGCACCACGATCGCTTGCATCAGAGAGGTAGGAGAAGTCCGACCAAGACCACTTTATGACAGTTGGGTTTAGCTCATAAAAAACGTATTTATCAGATCGCCCTGAGGGCGAGGGAGAGGTGATGAAGCTCTTGGAGTCCTCGCCAAGACGAATTGTATTGTTTGCGAAGGCGGCTATGGTTCCAGTGCCAAGGCCAATAACTCCAACCTTTAAACTCTCCCCAGAAATATTATTTGGATGGTTCGTTATGGCCAGGCTTATTCCACCTGATGGATGGTAGTAGCCCACTGGCCAAGTTGGATACTCGTTGAACTGTTGGCCGTGCAGGATTCGGCCGTGCATAAGGAGCTTCGCTTCACCATAATCGCCAAAGGCTTTTGTCTTAATGGCTGTGTGGCCGTAGAAATTTCGATCGGCCTTCAGGTTATTTTTCTGCTCGCCGAGGCCGGCCAAAAGAAATGCTCCAGATAAAGCCAGAAAAAGCATCGTGCTGGCTGAATAGGTAGCCAGTGTAAATTGCCCCTCAAATTCTTGGCACCATGACGTGAAGGGTTTAGCCGGGCCCGCCATGTAGTAGGCAAGAAAGGCTAGGGTTACAGGAAGAACAAAAGAACAAACCAAAAATACTCCTGCTATACGAGCATTGAGATCATTTATTAATGTAAAGAGTAGCGGCACTGAAAAGCCGGATATGACAAGCGTAATGATTGCTGCAAGGAGGCTAAGCGTCTTAATATTTGGTGTGAAGTTTTTCAAGAAATCTGATGACAGATTGGTCTTGAGGAGTTTGCCAAAAATAATTAAATAGGCTGCCATCAAGAAAATAGGCATTTCAACAAACGATGAGAAAACTAGTGGCGCCAGTACTGCAGTAAAGGCGCCGCCAGCGGCGCCTCCGACTGATATACACAAGAAAAAGGCAGTGAGGTGCTTGGGATCGGGTCTGCTTTTTGCAATCTCGCCGTGACAGCAAATGCAGGTATAAAAAAGAACGGTGCAATAGCCTAACAGCTGGATTTGATAGCTCATTCCCATCGAAAAGAGAGCGAGTCTTGCGGCTAGGAAAATAATCACGGGCAACATCGGTAAGAAGACCGCACGTTTGTACCATCGATCGCTGTCAAAGGTAACGATAAAGCTCAAGAGATACAGCGTTAGGGGCAGTACCCATAAAAATGGGGTAACAGCGACGTCGATGGTGATTCGGTTAGTGATTGCCAATAGCAATCCCGAGGCTAGCGCTGAGAGAGAACACCAAAAGGCAAGATCCGACTTGGTCAAAGCGGCCATTTCTTTGTGGGATTCAAGACTCTTAGATTGATGGCTGCACAGCTCGCTGCTGCTCTTCAAAACGGCTAGGGCAATAAAGCCACAAGCCACAATAAACGTGAAGTAGCTAGACGACCACAGTAAGGTTTGAGTGGTCGTAGAAGCGAGGGGTTCTATTATCAGCGGATAAGAGATGAGTCCAATGAGTGAGCCCCCGTTAGAGAGAGCATAGAGCCGATAGGTAGCACGGTTGGGGTACAAAACTGAAAACCAGCGCTGTAAGAGAGGTGCAGTGGCCGCCAGAAGTGCGTAGGGAATGCCTACCGACAAAGAGAGTATGAGCAGAACTTGTGCACTTGGGTCGTTCGAGTTATCAGGTTTCAGCGCTTCGTCAGGTGTTATAGGCAGTATCAAGATGGAGAGTGCTAAGAGAGCCAGATGAATTTTTGCCTGCGCTGACCAAGTAAATCTCGTTGATAAAAAATGGGAGTAGGTATAGCCGAATAAAAGTACAACTTGAAAAAACATTAAAGTTACAGCCCAGACGCCAGCAGTAGAACCAAACCAAGGCAATATGAACCTGCCCATAATAGGTTGAATCTGAAACAGTAAAAGTGCGCCCAAAAAGATGGTGAAAGCAATGAGGGCGATTAAGGCCTTAGATATGGTTTTAGTTGCAAACATCTTCTGTTGGAGTTGTCTCAATATAGTACTGATAGGTTGGTTTCGGTGGTGCGCAAGGAGTTTTCGTAGCTGAGCATTTACTCAGCAATCCCCTTGGGAACCTAAGCACAGAAATTAATCGGCCCCTCGAGAGTATATCTGCTTTTTGATCGCCTCTAGTTTAAACAGGAGGATCAGGGGCGACTTTGATTGCGATATGGGCTGGAATTGTCCTCGTGTCGTGTCGTGTCGTGTCGTGTCGTGTCGTGTCGTGTCGTGTCGTGTCGAAGACTTAGACCGACGTCCACGCATTGGTTTTTCGATAGATGAGGAAGATGGTGCCCAGGAGAGGGTGAGCCAGGGTTTCGCGAAGCATGGCTTCGCGCTGGCGAACGCCGCGGAGCTCTGCGTAGCGGCCGGAATAGTCCTCGTGCCGTGTCGAATCTCGAGGCCGACGT
>Ga0181578_10003633_pt1 | contig 14009 bp, 9 predicted proteins | sample 071ome_21_FD_148659 | JGI IMG/M metagenome (GOLD analysis project Ga0181578, IMG submission 148659) | Coastal salt marsh microbial communities from the Groves Creek Marsh, Skidaway Island, Georgia - 071401CT metaG (spades assembly) | ecosystem: Environmental > Aquatic > Marine > Intertidal zone... | reverse complement strand
GGGGGTGCGGTGCTGCATGGTCACAGCACGCAAAACCCGGTGCGGGAGAACAGGATCACCGGCATCCAACTGGAATCGGATAGCCCACCGCAACACCTTGTCGTCATGCCATGCTTCAAACGCTGTCCGAACTCCACGAGATGCCGCCTTGTATCGGTTCGGGAAGTAGGGAAGGCAAGCCCTGTTGCCAGACACCGACCACGGATGCAAAGTCTCGTCCTCAACCCGGTACTGGGTCAGCCGAACCAACTCCACATCACGGTCGAAAGACTTGTCGGACAAGGGGACAGGAGCAGGAAAGCCAGTGCTTCGGAGCACGGCAAAGACCTCATCAACCCACTGATCCTTGCGGGAGTCGGGAAGTGTCGGCCAATCCTTCGGGGAGTACGCTGACAACACCTCGTCCGCCGCTTCCCGTGAGTAAGACCGTGCTTTGCGTCCCGCACCACGAAGGCTCCCACCTCCAGCAAGCACCCTACGCTTCGCGGTAGACCTCCCCACCCCGTACAGAGCGGCGAGTTCGCCCAGAGACATCCCCCCTTCATAGAGAGCCCGTGCCCGATCGGGACTCAACTTCTTGGCGTTCCCGTCCACCAAACGCCGGGGCGTGTCCTCCGAGGGCAACTTGTACGCCATGCACTCGGGCACATGAGGAGAAACAAGGTCGAAGAAGTCCTTGTCTTGACCGGGAAATGTAATCGTCTGTGCCCTGTTGCCGTCATGCACCTTGGGCTTCAACCCCAGAGCACGGAGCGCACGGAGCGCACGCTTGAGGCTCAAGGCGTCGAGGCCGAATGTGATCCGGGGATGGTAACGAGCCATCAGACTCCCATCGTCCATAAACCAGACTGCCAACGAAAACGGCGTGAGCCTCTTGTAGAGATCCGACGGGAACATCCTCTTGTCGTCGGGATTCCGGGCATAGAACAAGTCGTAGAACTCACGCATATGCGTGCTGGCAACACCCGTAAGGCGTTCCCCGTGGAACACCTTGCCTCCACTCTGTTTGGTGGTGGGCGTGTAACTGGAAACATGATCTCCGAGGATGTCCCCTTTCCAGCGGAGGTATGCGGACTGCTTCTGTGAATGTGACTCACAGAACGCGGCGGTGGCATCACTTGGAGCCACCAAGTAGCCATCTCCCAGCAACGACCCCAACACCAGATCACGCTGCTTGCCCGTCAGCGGAGACAGTGACGCTGTACGCCTTCCGGTCTTGCCGATTGTCGCGATCCCCCACTTCTTCCGAAGTCGGTTGATCTTGACTTGGTATGTCCCATACCGCTCCGCGATGACCTTCTCCGTGAGAAGGTCATCGCAGTACAAGCGACGAAGAATGTCCGGCGTGAGGTCAGTGAGATCAGGCACGGTACTTGAACCATTGTGAGCGTTCAGGAGGATTCGGAATGTGGATCACCCTACGAACCCCAAGAACTTCAGTAGGAATGCGAAACTCGTGAATGACCTCTCTCCCCACAGGGTCCAAACAAAGGCAAGAGTACACATCACAAGAATGGCCCCGTTGTACTTGTGACCTTGTGCGAAGGGTGAAACTCCAGTTGTGTTTATTGCCCGAAGGCACCGCCGACTTCACATCCACCTTGGTGCCATCAAGGTCGAGAAAGTCATAGGGCTGGTTCGCCCCCTTCTTCAAGTTCATATCCATGCTGTCATGGTACCGCTGGGAGTACAGAAGTTCGCCGCGCCTCCCCCGTGCAAAAGAACTGCCGCCAGTAAGGTAATCAGGGTCGTTCAACCATGCGCGGTGACCCGCTGGCTTCGTGTCGGGAACGGACCCCAAAGATTCCCGAAGTACCCGATGGGCCGTCTCCAGACCCCATGAGCCCCCGACCTCGTACTCAGACCACGAGTACATCCGGCTACCCGGAGCCAGACGCATTCCTGCGGAGTTGATCCTTGATGAAGGAACTAACCACAGGTGTTCCACACGGCTCCGGTCTTTGCTGAACCCCACAAAGAAGGCGTGGTCACACGACTCACGAAGTCCGTGAGTTTGGTATTGCCACATGAGCCGTTCTTGCGGGGTGTTGCGAGCCTTTGCACCCTTCACATCAACTCTCCCGTAATCAAGGTCGAGAAAGTCATAGGAACACCGTGATCCAAACAAGGCATTCTGATCCGCTGCTTGAGGTCGGTATGCGAGGTAAACCATCTCCGCAACACGACCCCACCAAGTGGTGGTGCCCTTCTTCAAGGTCGCAAACTTATCCAAACGACCACCCCTACCGGTCTTTTCACGATAATCGCGTCGAGCCGACAGCCTGCGGGATGGTTGAGGATGACTACCAGAAACCCCCGAACCCCGGAATACAATCCGGGCACATTCCGGGTGGTACTTCCGGTTGTTGTTTGAAGATGTGTCTGTGAAGAAACCGCCACAAGCGGCACAGACCTTCGTTCGCTCAGGCTTGTTCCCGGCTTTGCGACAAAGAGCGGAGCAGAACTTCTGATTCCCCCTGCGAGGGGTAAACCCGCTCATGCAAACAGCGCAGGTGATCTCCTGCTCTGCCAACACCTCTTGGCCCTTGCGTGCCTTCTTGGCACGGTACCGACAATCAACAGAGCAGTACCTCATGTTCGACCGAGAGGTAGAGTCAATGAATGGCGTACCGCACCCTGTGTACGAACACACCTTCGTCCGTGTTTTTACCTTCCGCGAAGCGGAGCACTCAGGGCAATAACGAAAGTTGCCGCGCCTTTCCGTCTGCCATCGAGATCGGCATTGAAGGCATGTGAAAGTCCTGACAGGCATGAACCACTCCCGACCAAAACCAGACATATCCCGGAGGAAACAATACCACCACAACACCAAGACCACAACAAGGTATTCGCACACCACATAAACAAAGGCAGGCGTGGTCTTCGACCACACCCAAAAACAAACCCCACCCCACCAGAAAACAACACAGCATGTGTACCACCCGCTGTGAAATACACATGACATAAACGCGAAGAACCCCGGCAGGTTGCCCTGCCGGGGTTCTCGAAAAGACCGGTCAGACCGGTATTTCCGACTACGGACGGGTGATCGTCAGGCGAGCGAGGCCACGCGGGTTGAAGCACCCGATACCCAGATTCTCAAAGCAGGAGAAGCCGATGGTGCGAGCCTTCGGATCGTCTGCGGAGAGAACGGTCAACTCGGTGCGAACCGGGATGCGACCGAAGTTCTCAGGCTCGCAGGCCACATACACCGTGCCGACGGGAACCAGACGGCTCACGATGATCTGGGCACCCCAAAGGGTAGCCATCAGACCGGTCTTGAGCAGGTCGCGCTGGGTCTCGATGTCGAGGATGTCCCGACCGAACTTGCGAAGGTCAGCGTAGTCACGAGCGTTCATGAACACGCGAGCCACCCGCAAGTCGTGGCGCTCGATCAGCGAGTAGGCATCGGCCAGCACATCGCCCGAGATGGGAGCGACAACCGGGATGTCAGCGTTGACATTGCCGAGGCTGTCGAAGCCGTTGGTGGCAACGGCGTCCATCGTGGCGAACACGCGCTCGTCTTCAGCAGCCTGAATCTGGGCGCGGGCGAGATCCTGAGCACGCTCGATGAGGTCGAAACGACGCTCCTTCACCTGAGTGAGGGGGATCTCGGGGTTCGATGCGATCTCAAACAGGGGGAAGATCACGCGACGGGGCTTGGTGACGGCGATGATGTTTTCGCCTTCCTCACCAACCACGAACGCGGTCACATCCGGGTCCTTGTCGTAGATAGGCAGGGCACCGTCAGGAAGTTGCTCGACCAAGAAAGCCTTGCGGCCCACGGCCATGTAGTCGCGACGGAGGCGAAGGGGCTGGGTCATCGAAGCGGCCAACTTGGCACGACCGGCTGCGGAGCCGATGTACTCGCTGATCAACTTCGCCTTGACTGCGTTGGAAACAGACATGATTTCTCCAAAGTCTGAAGGGTTGAAGGTGGTCAGCGTCAGATGCGCTGGTCGTAGACGATCTCGGGCTGCACGGAGTCAGCGGGCATCTTGAGGACGCCCAGAATGACGGGAGTGCTGGCGAGGTCATCAGCCGAGTCGTTGGTGATGAAGCCGTTCGCGGAAGCGTACAGGTAGTCACCAGCGGTGTAGGTGAGAGCAGCGGAAGCGTTGCTGCTGGTCTCGTACAGGCTGTTGGCGTAGGTGCCCTGACCGGAGACATAAGGTCCCTTGTCGGAAGCAACAGCGGGCTGGTTCTCAAAGTCGTTCCCAGCGGCGGTGTTGATGAACACACCAAGGAGAACGATGCCTGCCGGGTCGGAGCCAGCAGCGGAGCCGTCGGGGCCGCCGATCTCGTTCGGACCCTGATCGCCACGGGTGTAGGCGCAGGAACCGCTCAGGATGCCGAGAACGCTGGAGTCGAAGCCAGCGGAGGTGGGGGCAGCGTAGGAACCGCCGAGCGTAGCGACGGGGTTGGTCTGCGTGAAAGCATCGGCGGTAAGGACACCGACCGAGTTGCGAATGCCGACATGGAGGAGTCGGAGAGCACTGCTGCTCTCGGTCCAGCCACCGCTCGCCTGTCCAGACAAAGCCATGATGATCTCCAAGGCTGTTGTCCCCTGTTCTCAGGGGGAGGTGTGAGGTTGCTCCGTCCAGCCGGGGCCTTCGGGAAGTCGAAGCGGAAAGTCGTCCGCCTACGCATATGGCGGCTGTATAGAACCAGTATTGAAAGCCATCCCCACAAAGCAGAAACCCCCGCCACATTTTCGTGGCGGGGGTCCTACACCTACAGAGGTAGGAGATCGGATCAGAAGAACTTGCTCACATCGGGAGCGGACTCCCACAGGTTGCTCAGTTCGTTGATCTCGGACGAAGCGGTCTTGCTGACACCGCCACCAAGGCGGGTGGCACCGGTCGCGGCACGCTTGGGCTGGGGACGGAGGGAAGCCTTCTTCTTGGACTCCTCCTTCTCCTCTGCCTTGTGCTCGACTTCCTCCTGAATGGTCTCAGCAGCCTTCTCTTCCTTCTCGTCGGCTGCGTTGAACAACTTGGCGAGCATGACCATCTCGTCGCCCTCGACAATCATTTCGTCCATACCCATCGGGTCGGCCATCATCTCGGAGTCGGCCATGGCCTCGTCCATCATCTCGCCGCCCATCGGGTCGTGGCTCATGCCTTCCTCTTCCAGCATCTCGGCCAGCATCTCGTCTTCGGCCTTCTTGGTGACCTTCTGGTAATACTCCTCGTTGTAGAGATCCCGGTACGCCTTCGTCTGGGAGTCGCGGTCACCAAAATCCCGATCAGAGGTAGGCGAAACGCCAAGGGAGCCCCAACCTGCGCGGCTGTCCTTGTCCATCATGCCTTCTTCAACCAGCATGGCGTCAAGCATGGACTCCTCGGAGTGCTTGCCCATCATGCCTTCCTCTTCCAGCATTTCCTCCATCATCATCTGGTCCAGCATGGACTCCTCGTCCATGTGGTAGCCAGCACGACGGTTGCGGCGGGAGGGGGCACGGCGACGGGCGGGTGCGCGACGACGGGAAGATGCACGACGACGGGAAGCCTTCTTCTTGGACTCCTCCATCTCCTCCATCTCCTCATCCTCGGAGGCTTCCTCTTCCGCGATGCGGGCGAGGCTGGCACGGATCTGGCGGTCGGTGAGGTCCATCAGAGCAAGGGCCTGATCCTCGATGGAATCAACGCTGGCGTGCTTCCCGAGCATCGAGGTAGCGATACGGATGCACTTGGCGGCCTTGCGCTCAAGAGCCGCAGCCTTGTATGCAGGGCTGGCGGGACCTTCATCGGGGTAGGCGGGATGGCTGCTGTTGCTGTACGGGCCGGGGTGCGGGTCCTCAGCAAACTCGGAGGGGCCTCCGATGTCGTAGGCATCCGCGCCCTTGTCGGGCTGGTAAGCAGGGCTCGCCGGACCCTCATCGGGGTAGGCGGGGTGCTCCGATGCTCGACGGTTCTGCCGAGCACCACGATCGTTCCAAGTCATACGACGACGCATGATGTTCTCCAAGGGGTATCAGGTGGGGTTGTTGATGCTCGCCCATCGGGCGAGCAGGGTGCCGACCCGGACAACAACCCGGACTTCGGCAGATGTGAGATCGCGCTGTGCTGCCTTTCGGCAAGCAAACAGGTAGCGATCAAGACTTGAGTGGTTGGTCGGGACACCTGCGACAAGGGCGGTACGGTAGAGATCCTGACGAACCTTGATGCCATATGAACCGTTGATTCGTGCAACACCCTCGACCAGCGCCACTGGCGAAGCAGCGACCCGGACAAGGGTGTCGATAGCAGATGCGTACCGTCGCTGGGAAGCACGGCGCATGGCCGATGCTTCCTTGATCACATTGTCGTTCGGACCCATCGCAGGTTCCGGTTCGGCAGTGTCCTCGACATTCTTCTGAGCCAGTTCCTTCTCGATGCGCTCGCGGAGACGGGTCTTCATCGACTCGTACAGTGCGTCCTCAACATCTTGGAACGGTGCCTGCGGCTCCTCTGGTGCCGCATCACCGCCCCCGTCACCTTCCCCACCACTCTCATCGAAGTCGAAGGCGGTGCGGGTGTAGGTCTGGGAGGGCACGGTGAGGTTCGCGGCCTTGGCGATGGCGCTGTCCGACCACTGCGGAGGAACGGAAGCAAGCACCTTGCGGACTTGCTCGTCGGAAACCTCTCCGGGGGCGAGGATGTTCCGCATCACTGCGCCGGGGAAGGCCGGGACTGCAACCCACGAAGCCTCGATGAACCGGACACCACCGGGAGCGTCAGGGTTCTCGTTGTAGTCCTTGTGACCACACAGTTCCGCAACCACACGCTTCTGGCCGCTGTCGTCCAAAAAGGTGTTGAGTTTGGCGTACTTGATATGATCACACAGTTGCGTCTCGTCCACCGCGTAGTGGCCGCATTGAGAGCACAGGGAAAAGTCGGTCGTGCAGCCCATCGAGAGGGTCGCCATCTTCCCGGCTTCGATGTCCTGTACCAGTTGAGCGTGCTTGCGGTTCGTGGCAACGAGAATGTCGATGTAGAGAGAGTCACCAATGTCGCGTGCTGCGGCGTCGATGATCCGCCCCTTCGACTGCTCCTCGATCTGAACATGCTCTTGGAAGTTGTGCGCCCCGATAAAAGTCGGGTACGCCATCCGAAGCACATCACGGCTCCACGAGTCGCCGTTGTTGTTCACGAACTGAGAGCAGGCGGGCTTGATGTGATAGTCGGCCCACTTGCGGTTGACCGTCTTGGACCCCACCTTGATGTTGCCCAACTTGACGCCGGGCACAGGGTCCACATCCACCGAAGCCACGATGGTGCAGTGGGTCACCAGATACTTGTCGGAGTTCAAAGACTCGCCAAGGATTTCTCGGGCTTGATCTGTCAGGTTCCGGCTGGAACCCGACGATGCCACCTTCCGAATACCACCCCACCCTCGGTGCGAGATCCGAGGGTGGACGACCATGGCATTGGCTTGCTTCAAGAATGCCATCAGTCCTGCCCCCCGATCTCGATCTCACCGACGGGACCGAAGTTCACGATGTCGGAGTCCTTGATCAAGAACATGCAACCGGGGCATCCCATCAGCCGCTCACTGGAGCCATCACGCCGCTTGTAAATGGCCTTCTTCAACGGGAAGCCATGACCACACTTGGGGCAGTTGGGACACCCAGCATCCATTTCAGGACGGCTCATCCGGTACTGGCGATCACGCTGTGCCCAGTAGAGAGCCTTCTTCCCAAAGGCCGCAGCCACCCGCGACTCGCTTGGACCGCCCGGAACCGAGACTGTCGGCTGACCACCCGGAACCGAGTTGGTGTGCGGAGGAGCCGCGTTGCCGTTGGAGTCGATCTTCTGCAAGTCCTCGACAGGGTACCGCCGATTGCCAATGCTGAACTCGACATCGACCATGCCGATGGCGGGCCAAACGGCGGTCACACGACCACCCTGAGCATCCCAGACTCCGAAGGGGGCAACGATGTCGCCCACAGCGAACTCTTTGGCACGCTCTTGATAGTTGACATTATTCATGGCACTACGGCGCATGGCGGACCCCCGAATCACTTGGTCAGGTCGAACCCGTGATCCTTGACGGGGGCACCCTTGGGTGCAGCCGAAGCGAGTGCCGAAGCAGCCTTCGCCAACTTCTCTGCCACCTCGGTCAACTGAGAGAACTCACCCTGAGTGAAGTGACCCTCAGAATCAGCATCGACCTCACCGTCAACCAACGGACCCGGTACGACAGCACCGATCTCGTCTGCATCCTCAGCGGCAGCCTTCGGGAAGTTGGCCACAGCGGTAGTCTCGATGGCGTCCGAGATCAGGTCGCAGCGGTATGCAAAGTCCTTTGCGATCTTGGGGTCGATGCCGAGGAGTGCGGGGTTGTCCTGAACAGCAGAAGCGATGCGGTCGATGGCGGCGGTAAGGTTCCGAGCGCCATGACGAGTCAACTTGCCCATGATGATGTCTCCAGAGAATGCGTAGTGGAGGCGATGCGCCCGGTAGTCTACTCATTGAGGGTGGGTATAGAGAAGGTAACGAGACGATGTGAAAGTACATCCCCCCACGCCCCAAAGTCCCACCGCAGCGGCAGGTGAGAAGCAGTTTTACCCGTAGTGATGCCCAACTGCTTGAGCAGGTCATCCCAACTGCTTCTCCACTTTGAAATGTCGGGCTTTCGTTCACCCTTGATCTTGCCCACCGACTTGCCCTTCTTCACAAGGTCCATGTCCGTGAAAACCATCTCGGAGAGGATCATATCGTCCGCAATCCGACGCAAGAGGTCTTGGCTCTCAGCGTCCATGGTCGCCGTGAATGTCTCGTTGTTCAGTGCCTCAATCATCTCCTTGCCCGGATGACCGTCCGGCAGCATTTCACCCAAGTCCTCAACCGGGACACTCTCGACCACCTTGCGGATCTGCACCTGAGCAGGCTCGTCGCCGTCTGTGGCCCCCCCGAGGTTCAGTCGTGCGAACTCGTCCAGCCGACCCTGCTTCCGAGCGTACATGAGAGACTTCTGGAATGTCGGGTTCACCCCCTTCGCGTCATCCCCATCTTCCATAGCAGAGGCAAACGCGAGGCCGCGTAGTTGAGCCGTCGTGGCGTGATACTGCTCGCTGTCTTGATGTCCGTCCGCCTCCATCTCCTTCAATCGGTCTTCCAGACCACGGCGATGCGTGCTCCGACTCTCTGAATCCATGTCGAGGTACGACTGCATCGCCTCGACCGAACGGTCTGCCATCTTGTTACGAAAGTCAGACTCTCGGACAGACTTCCCGATAGGGTCAAGGGACAACTTCGACAAAGGACGGGTCGGGTTCAACATATCGGGGTTGTCGGCAAGCATCTTGAACCGCTTGTCTCGGATTGCCGCCGCGATCTGATCTACGGGGGGAGTCGTCTCCTTCTCGTCGGAAGCCTTCTCCAGAACCTTGTCCGCGTTCTCTGCCTTTGCGGCTGCCTGAGATCGGTTCTTGGGGTCCATCAAGGACCGTGCGATCTGCTGATCGTGTTTGGCGAGCAGCGGTGCCAACTCCATCAAGGTAGATGTGGGAAGGTCGCTGATTTGACGGGATGAGCCCACCATCGTCTCCACACTGTCAAGGACTGACTTGCGAGCGTCCTTGACTCGCTTGTCGAATGTCTTGATAGCCTTGGGGTCGATATTGTTCAGGCTCTCGATCATGTAGGAGATACGCCGTCGCTTGTCCCTCTCCTCAGACTTAGTAGATAGGGTCGCATTGACCATCTTGGGGTCAATGCCGGGGATCGAGGAATACTCCTCCTTGATTGCTGCGACGATCTCACCCATGTCCCACAGGGCTTCATCCTCTCGCATGAGTTTATCCCGCTTGTCCCGTGCCTCTGCGATGCGGTCGGCCCTCGCGTACTCGTCGGAGGACAGAGGACTATCGTTGCCCTTGCTTGGGCTTTTGTCCTTGGGTGTGTCAGTCTCTCTCGGAGTACCGGGCGTCTCGCCATCACCTTGGTCATTCAGCCACTTCTGAAACTCCTGCTGCTGGACCTTCCGCCCCTTGTCTCCCTTCAGACTCTTGAGTTTGACGGTGTTGCCCGTGTCGGGGTTCTTGACCTCGGAGTCGCCTTCCTCCTCCATGAACTGAAGAAACTTGCCGCTGACACCACCCTTGCCGGAACTCCCGTCTTCCTCGCCTTCGCCATCCTGAGCGAGCAGGTAGCGAAGGGCAACACGAGCCGCAGCGTCTTTGTAGTTGGTCGAGCGGTCTTTCCGATCCTGACGCGCATCCGGGTCATCCTCACTGTTGTCCCGATCCTTGACCATCCGACGCTCCTTATCCGTGCGGGGAGGCTTCAACTTCGGGGACTGCCGCACCTGCGCCTCGTCCTCTCGGTCTTCCTTCTCGGAGTCGGAGAGGGTTGCTGTACGACCCCCGGAAATGACCACCTCCACCAACCGAGCCCACTCCGGGTATCGACGCTTCACATCCCCGTCCGTGTAGTAGGACGCGAAGGAATCCGCGAACGCCTCGTCCATGTTGAACTGGCCGAAAGGGAGGTTGGGGGTATCCCACGGGTCTACCCCAACCGACCGTGCCGCATCCATGAACGCGGAGCCGAAAGCGTTATTCGACTTGACCCAATGCCCGATCTCGTGAGCCAACACGAAGTCCTGTACTCCCTGCTGGTGAGTCCAGAACTTCGGAAACACCCAGACCTCATCTCCGTGCTGTCGGGCTTCACCGTGTCCCGACGACGAACCCTGCTCACGGCCACGAAACCGAATCAGGCGTCGATACTTAGACAACTTCGGGTGACGACGAAAGAAGCCGTCCAAGAAGCCGTCCAGAGACGAAGCCTTCTTGTCCAGCCGGTCGAGCACCGTCCCGTCATGGATGTATGCGTCCTCCATGTTCGGAACGAGGTACTGACTCCGCAGCGTAGATGGCTCGTGGCCCACGGCTGCGGCAGCGAGATCAAGAGCCGCTTGGAACTCGGCCTTCAAAATCTCGTCCCTCTCCTTCCGCGAGCGCGGAAGGTCTGCCGGACCCGCCTTGCGCTGCGCCTTGAGATGGTGCTTCATCTCCTCGTTGGCGTGCAGCCCACGGATGTCCTTCGCCGTGATCCCATAGGGCTTGAGGTAGGCGTTCACATCCTTGGCGAGAATCGAACACTCGTCTCCGTCGCAGAGCACCTTGTCGCCCTTGCCCTTGCCCTTGAGGGCCTTGCGGAGTGCCGAGAGCACACGGGCGTTGGTGACCTTCTTCTCGTGCTTGACCCCAGACTTCCCGGTGTACTTGATGGTCGCCGCCTTGTCCGACAGCGTGATGTGGTCCGCCGTCCAGTTGGTGACCCCGTAGTGACCGTCCTTGGCAGACTGCTCGTTGCCCACGCGCTCGTAGGTCTCGTCCATCAGACACACGGCCAACGCCGTGAGCCGGGTCTCGGGGTCGCTCGCAGTCAGATCGCCACGGGCCTTCTGGCGAAGGTCGGCCATCTTCTTTCGCAGGGCCTCAATGCGAACAGCCTTGTCCTTGTGGCGCTTCGCCACCTGTCGGGGTCCGTACTCGTAGACGGTCGTGGTGCCCTTGCCGTTGGACTTGGGCACCTCTTTCTTGTCCTTGTACTTGGCAGCGACCCGGAGAGCCGAAGGTCTACGAGGCATGTTCGATCTCCTCAACCTCATACTGGCCGTCACCATCAAGGTCTGTGTACTGCATGACCTTCAAAGTCAACTTCGGCTTTCTGTTCTTCGGGAGGTCGTTCTGATAGCCAAGGAACTCGACTTGACCCGGAAGCAGGTAGAACAGCATCTCACCATCAGACAGGTTCATCACCACCTGCGTGTTGGTCCGCATCCCATCGGTCATCTTGACCATATTCAGCGGATCTGCCTTGTCCTTCCGGCGCTTCCCGTAGATGGTTGGGGCGATTTGGTCATAGGCATCAATGCCCCGGAGCAACTTCATCGCCTGATCTCGCCGCGCAAGCGACGAGAGGTAATCATCGCCGCTGTCCTCGGTGTAGCCCGCATCTTGGTAGAACTGACCGTGGTTGGTACGAACATGCTTCCGGCTTTGAGGCAACTTCCGCTGATGGAAGTCGTGGCCACGCCAAGTCGCTTCCAATGAGACAGTCTTCTCGGGGTCTGCCACAAAGGTGTGGCCGCGTAGTCCGCCCATGTGGGTCTTGACCGCCTCAACCGCATCGTCCAGTGACTTGCAGGCGAGCCCCTTCAACATGCGCTTGCCATCACGGAGCGTGTTCTGGGTTGCTGGGTCGTCGGACTTGCCCTTGCCTGCTTTGCCTGCCTTCTCGTCGGCATGAACCGCAAGGGCAGCGTTCACGATGCCGATGCCGTACTCGTTCAGACCCTCACACCAACCAGTCAACTCGTCCTTCATGTAGAGGACTTCCACCCCGTCGATGACCTTGTGGTAGATGCGAATATCGGGGGTGTAGTTGCGGTCGCGGTTCTTGAACAGACACTTCTTCCCGCCCCACTCACCGACACTGATGATGCACGCGGTCTTGGAGCGCAAGTAAGTGGAGGCGACTCTGACGCTCGATGGCATGTGCGGCATGACGATGTGTCGAAACACATCCTTGCCGAAGGAGATGTCGGACGGCCAGTGGTATCCCCCCACCATACGGCTAAACGAGATCATGTGCGCCAGATCCATGAACGCCTTGCGGTGCTGAGGGGCTACCTCGCTCAACCGGGACGCCAGCAGGTACGCTTGGATGGTGTGGCCGCTCGGGTACGCCGGGGAATGTGCAGTCACAGTGCCCATCGGTGCGAACGGGACACCATGCCTCGCTGCGATCTGGTACGGGCGTGGCCGGTTGTAGAGCCACTTCATCTTCGTGATGAGGATGGCGGCGTCTGAGGCCATAGCGTCGAGGGCTTGCCTGTCGCACGGAACGCCCAACTCGGAACACAAGGTCACAAACAGACCCGTCATATCCTCGTCAGCGGCTTTCACGAATGAACCCCACTGTGCGCGGAGCGGGATCAGAGATGTCAGGTAGTCCAGTTCCTTGAGCGTGTAGGACTCATCGGGCGGTGCCACATATGGGTAGTCTCGGTCGAGCCACGCCGGGGTCGGCATGTCGAGCATGTCCTGTGTGCCGGGAGTGATCTCCGACATCGGCTTGTATACACCCCCCTGCTTGTGAAGGGCAGCGATGCGCTTGGGGTCAGCCACGGTTGCCTCGCCACGCGGAACGAAGCCGTGCGGAGGCTTCCCGCTTCATCTGGATGCGTTGCACCGTTGCCGACTTCTCGATGCCGCAGGTATCGACAGGCTCAACGGACTTGAACGCGCCCGACCCCCAGATGCAGCCGCTCGCCACATCCCAAGGGTAGTACCAGTCCGAAGACATGCGGAACTTGGACTGGTAGGGGCAGATTTCGATGCCGTCGTAATCCCGTGCGACGGCACTCCAGTCGATCAACGACACCCCACGCTGAAAGACCCTGTACCTTGCATCAAAGTCTCGGAAGTCCGCATCGCTTCGGATGACGATCATCCGAGAGAGGTTGACCTCAATGCGGTAGACATGGGGCGACCCTGTGATCCACTGCGGCATCTCGTAGCGGCACCAATCATCCCACTCAGAGCCGCAGGAGTACCAAAGCCCCTGCGGCTTGAATCCGACTTCCTGCCCAAACACCGGGCGAAACCCGGTGAACGGCTTGGGGCTGCGGAACACACGGTCGATGTCGGAAGCCTTCTTCTTGCCCTTCTCCTTCTGGAAGGTCGGAGTCATGGTCGGCTTCTTACCCCGGCTGGAGTCAGCATCTTCGGCACGCTGCTTCGCCTTTGCCTTCTCGGCACGCTCGGCCTTCGGCATGTCGTAAGCCTTCTGGCGGGGCATACACTTGAGCGGGTCCTCGCCACCCTTCGTGATCTCCTTCCAGTCGGGGTCATCGGAGATGCCGCACTCGCCCACGATGTCGCCCTTCTCGACCTTCTTGCCAGAGGGCAGCGTCTTCGTCACCGGGGAGATGGACACCCAGTCACCCCATGTGGCGTCCTCGCCCTTCCCCTTCGCGCCACCGTGGCCGCTGAACCACTCGTCCAACCC
>Ga0181578_10003621_pt1 | contig 14022 bp, 13 predicted proteins | sample 071ome_21_FD_148659 | JGI IMG/M metagenome (GOLD analysis project Ga0181578, IMG submission 148659) | Coastal salt marsh microbial communities from the Groves Creek Marsh, Skidaway Island, Georgia - 071401CT metaG (spades assembly) | ecosystem: Environmental > Aquatic > Marine > Intertidal zone... | reverse complement strand
AACGGCAGGCCGCTCGCCAGGCGATCGACGACAACGAGATCATCACGCCTCCGGCCGGCGTCATCGGCCGCGGCGACACCTTCATTTTGCAGGTCGCCGACCGAGCGAACGCGGTCGTGCTGAGCAACGACTCGTTCCAGGAATTTCACGGCACCCACGAATGGCTCTTCGACGAGGGTCGTTTGATCGGCGGTAAGCCGATCCCCGGCGTCGGCTGGGTGTATGTGCCTCGGGCGCCAGTGCGCGGACCCGTGAGTCGTCGAGCGCGGGCCCAGGCCGACGAGGCCGATACCAAACCATCCAAGGCCCCGGCCAAGAAAACGGGAAGTCGTAGCCGCAAGAAAGCAACAGCGACGCAACCGGTCGAGCAGGCCGAGACGTCACCGCAGGTGAAGGGAACGACGAAGAAGAAGGCGGCCAAGAAGGCGACGCGCAGCAAGCAGCCTGGTGCCAACACGGTTGCGGCATGGAGGACGTTCCGCCGAGCGCACCCACTCGGCACCGTCGTTACGGCAACTGTCGAGTCGTTCTCGAGCCATGGCGCGTACGCCCGTGCCGGCGATGCTTCGATCTATCTCCCACTCCAATTCCTCGGCGACCCGACTCCGAGGCGGGCCCGCGATGCGGTCTCCGTCGGCGAGACCCGTGATTTCTTCGTGCACCGCTTCGACGACGACCGACGTGGCATCGATGCAGGGATCGTTCCGTTGGAATCCTCGACCGGCACGACTGATGCATCGGCACCCCAGGTCGATACGAAACCTCAACGGAAACGCCCAACCGTGGCAGCAAAGAAGGCGGCCAAGAAAGCTCCAGCCAAGAAAGCGGCCAAGAAAGCACCCGCCAAGAAAGCGGCCAAGAAAGCACCCGCCAAGAAAGCGGCCAAGAAAGCACCCGCCAAGAAAGCGGCAAAGAAAGCTCCAGCCAAGAAAGCACCCGCCAAGAAGCGCCGCTGAGTCTTCGTCTCTGACGCCGATCGAGAGCCCTGGCTTCGGCCGGGGCTCTCGCCGTTTTCCTCGGCTTGTTGCTGCCATCCGGCAGAACCGCAAATCGTCCTCGGTAGCCTCCGAGGCATGGCAGGTCAGTTCATCTACACCATGCACAAGGTCGGCAAGTTCATTCCGCCGAACCGCGACGTGATCAAAGACATCACGCTTTCGTTTTTTCCGGGGGCGAAGATCGGCGTGCTCGGCCCGAATGGCGCTGGCAAGTCGACACTGCTCAAGATCATGGCTGGTATCGACACCGACTACACCGGCGAGGCAAAGCTCGGCGAGGGTTACACGGTCGGCATGCTCGAGCAGGAGCCCGATCTCGATCCCACCAAGACCGTCCTTGAAAACGTGATGGACGGTGCAGGCGAGGCGTCGGCAATGCTCGCCGAGTACGACAAGGTGCTCGCCGCCTGGAGCGACCCCGACGCTGACTACGAGAAACTCGGCGCCAAGCAAGCAGACCTCGAAGCCAAGATCGAAGCCGCCGGCGCCTGGGATCTCCAACGCACGGTCGAGATCGCAATGGATGCCCTCCGCACCCCACCCGGCGACTGGAGCGTTGAAAACCTTTCCGGCGGCGAGGTCCGCCGAGTCGCCATGGCCCGTCTCCTCCTCGCCAAGCCCGACCTCCTCCTGCTCGACGAGCCCACCAACCATCTCGACGCTGAGTCGGTCGCCTGGCTAGAGCGCACGCTCCAGGACTACGCCGGCACCGTCGTTGCGGTGACCCACGATCGGTACTTCCTCGACAACGTGGCTGGCTGGATCCTCGAGCTCGACCACGGCCGCGGCTACCCCTTCGAAGGCAACTACTCGGGCTTCCTCGAGCAGAAGGAGGCACGCATCGCACAGGAGAAGCGCGACGACGACAAGCGAAACCGCACGCTCAAGCGTGAGCTTGAGTGGGTGCGCATGGCGCCGAAGGCCCGCCAGTCGAAAGGCAAGGCCCGCTTGGCCGCCTACGACAAGCTGCTCGAGGAATCCAAAGCCGCTGAAGGGCGGGCCGAAGAGCTCTCGATCGCCATCCCCACCAACAAGCGACTGGGCGACGTCGTCATCGAGGCGACGAACATCTCGAAGGCCTTCAGCGACAAGCTCCTCATCGACGACTTCTCGTTCACCCTGCCGCCCGCCGGCATCGTCGGGGTCATCGGTGCCAACGGTGCCGGCAAGTCGACGTTGTTCAAGATGCTGATCGACGAGTACGAAGACACCAACGATCCGGTTGCGGCCCCCGACTCGGGCACGATCCGGCTCGGCAGCACGGTGCAGCTCGGCTATGTCGACCAGAACCGAACACTCGATCCCGAAAAGACGGTGTACGACGAAATCACCGGCGGTGTCGACCATCTCGAGGTCGGCGGACGCGAGATGCACGGCCGCTCGTATGTGGCGTCGTTCAACTTCAAGGGCCCCGATCAGCAGAAGCTGGTGAGCAACCTCTCCGGCGGTGAGCGCAACCGTGTGCACCTCGCCAAGGTGCTGAAGGAGGGAGCGAATGTGCTCCTTCTCGACGAGCCAACAAACGACCTCGACATCGACACGCTGCGGGCGCTGGAGGATGCCATCGAGGCCTACGCCGGGTGCGCCGTGATCGTGTCCCACGATCGTTGGTTCCTCGACCGTGTCGCCACCCACATCGTCGCCTTCGAAGGCGACTCACAGGTCCGCTGGTTCGAAGGCAACTTCACCGACTACGCCGAGTACCGCAAGCGCGAGCACGGCGTTGATGCCATGCGTCCGCATCGGATCAAGTACAAGCCCGTCACTCGCGGCTGACAAGGGGTGACGACGACACGGCAGCCGTGCCGCTGCAGATCGGCCGTGTAATCTCCGCGGCGTGACCCTCGACGATCACCAACTCGCCGCCCAACTCGCCGCCGAAGCAGGCACTCTGCTGCTCGCCGTGCGCGGACAACTCACTGCCGAGGACGCTCCACCGTCCGTGCTCAAAGCCGAAGGCGACCGTCAGGCCCACGAGTTACTGATGCGCCGACTCGCCGAAGAGCGGCCCCACGATGCCGTGCTCAGCGAAGAAGGCAAGGACGACCTTGCCCGGCTCGACGCCGAGCGCACCTGGATCGTCGACCCACTCGACGGCACCCGCGAATTCTCCGAGGTGCCCCGCACCGACTGGGCGGTCCACGTCGCGCTCGTCATCAACGAAGAACCCGTGGCCGGTGCTGTGGCCCTGCCCGGACTCGGCGTCACCCTCCACACCGGCAACGCGCCTGCACTCCCAACCAACGGTGCCCCGACCCCTCGCATGATCGTCAGCCGCAGTCGCCCGCCTGTCGCTGCGCTGCGTCTCGCTGAAGCGCTCGGAGCCGAGCTCGTCGAGATGGGATCTGCGGGGGCCAAGACCATGGCCGTGGTCCGCGGTGAGTGCGAGATCTATGCCCACAGCGGTGGCCAGTACGAGTGGGATTCCTGCGCCCCCGTTGCGGTCGCTGCGGCGGCCGGATGCCATGTAAGCCGAATCGACGGCTCGCCCCTGCGCTACAACCAACGCGACGTCTACCTTCCCGATCTCCTGGTCTGTCGGCCCGAGCTCGCCGACGCCGCCCTCGCCGCCCTCGCCAGCTTCGAGGGCTGAGCCGAACGCCACGGCGGCCCGCGTTGGCGTGCCGGTGACACCGTTCCACACTGGGGACATGTCCGGTTCCCCCACCGACCTCGAATTCGGCGTATTCAGCGACACACCTCCATGGGATCTCGATCCCGCCACCACCGCCTGGGGCGGCGACGTCACCACCCTGCGTGCCGCTACCGCCCGACGCCTTCCGTCGCTGATCCGGCCACCGAAGGTGCCGCCGATCCGTCGAGCGATCACCGTCGTCCGAGTCCTGGGTGGCGCACTCATCGCCTGGTTCTTGTTCGGACGACGCAAGGGGGGCAGCGACAGCCGAGCCGACCTCTCTCGTCGCATGCGCCATGGCGCCGAGAGGCTCGGCCCGACCTACATCAAACTGGGCCAGATCATCTCCAGCGGCGAGGGCATCTTCCCCACCGAGCTGGTGCAGGAATTCATCGCCTGCCGCGACCAGGTGCCGGCCGAGCCATTCCACCTCGTTCGCCGAGTCGTCGAGTCTGACCTCGGCACATCGCTCGAATCGGTCTTCGCCACCTTCGAACGAGAGCCGATCGCTGCAGCATCGATCGCGCAGGTCCACGGCGCCACCCTCCACGACGGCACCCCGGTTGTCGTCAAGGTGCAGCGACCGACAGTAGACGAGCTCGTGCACAACGATCTCAAGGTCATGGCATGGCTGTCGCCGTTCCTCGTCGGACGGATACCGGTGGCATCGCTCGCGAACCCGCCTGCGCTGGTTGAGGTGTTCGCCCGCACAATCAGCGAGGAGCTCGACTTCCGGGTCGAAGCCGCCAACATGATCGATGTGGCGGCAGTGTTCGCCGATCTCGATCAGCGTCAGTTCGTGGTGCCTCGTCCTCACCCGGAACTCGTCACCCGTCGAGTGCTGGTGATGGAACGCCTCGACGGCTTCCGCTTCGACGACATGGAGCGTTACGAAGAGCACGGTGTCGACACCCACGCGATCGTGCGGGCCAGCATGATCGGCTTCATGGAAGGCGCCCTGATCCATGGGATCTTCCACGGCGATCTCCACGGCGGCAATCTCTACGTTCGCCCCGACGGCAAGACCGCCCTGCTCGACTTCGGCATCACCGGACGCATGAGTGAGGCACGTCGCCTCGCCTTCGTCCGTCTCTTGATCGGGGGCATGATGAACAACCCCGTCGATCAGCTCGCCGCCATGCGCGACCTCGGGGCCCTGCCCGATGACACCGACCTCGAAGCGGTCGCCGAGGACCTCGGCCTGCTCGACGACGTCATCGATCCGACCACGATGACACCCGATCAGCTCACCGAGGAGCTGCAGCGGGTCGTCAAGGCGCTCCTCGGCTACGGCGCTCGCATGCCGAAAGAACTCATGCTCTTCGTGAAGAACCTGGTCTTCCTCGACGGCGCCATTGCCCGCCTCGCCCCCGACCTTGATCTCTTCGCCGAGATCGCGCACGTCGCCACCTACTTCGCCACGACCCACGGTGCTCGCCTCGCCGCCGAGGTCGGCATGGATCCGGAGGAGTACGCATTCGACCCCGACGGCATGAAAGCTGCGTTCGGTGTCGACGGCAGCGTCGAAAAGATGACCTATCGGGAGCTCCAGGAGCGCCGCGAGACCATTCGCAAGCGCCTCCAGGAACGCGTCTGAAGCCACCGTTTTCCACAGGAACAGTGCCGCGCGTGCACGTGCGTGCGCGCCTACGGTCGCCAAGTGCGTCTCGTGGTGGCCCAGTGCACCGTCGATTACGACGGCCGACTCCAAGCTCATCTGCCCTCTGCTGTCCGTTTGGTGATGGTGAAAGCCGATGGCTGTGTCGCAATCCACGCCGACGGCGGCGCCTACAAACCGCTGAACTGGATGAACGCCCCCAACCGCCTCGCCATTGATGACGACGCCGGCGTCTGGACGGTCACGAGCCCCAAGGGCGAGGTGCTCACGATCACCTTCGAGGAGATCCTGAGCGACGTCGCCCACGAGATGGGCATCGACCCCGGCCTACAAAAGGACGGCGTCGAGGCCCACTTACAACAGCTGCTCGCCAACGATCCGACCTCGATCCAAGACGGCCTCAAGCTCGTGCGCCGCGAGTACCCGACCGATATCGGCCCCGTCGACCTGATGTGTCGCGATGCCGAGGGGATCGCCGTAGCCGTCGAGGTCAAGCGGCGCGGAGAGATCGACGGTGTCGAGCAACTCACCCGCTATCTCGAATTCCTCAACCGGGATCCGCTCCTACGACCGGTTCGGGGTGTGTTCGTCGCCCAAGAGATCAAACCGCAAGCGAAAGTGCTCGCGGCCGATCGCGACATCGACTGGGTCGAGGTCGATTACGACGAGCTTCGGGGCATCGAGTCGCCGAACCTGAAGCTCTTCTAGAACGATGCCGCAGTAAGCTCTCCTCGCGATGCGCAACGCTCTCCTCACTGCGGCGGCGGTCGTCGTAGTGGTCTTCGCCGGTTGGCTCGTCGACGCCAAGTTTCTCGGCGGCGACATCGCGCGAAATACCTCGATCGCCGGAGTCGACGTCGGCCGACTCGATGTCGACGAGGCCGCCCAGCTGCTCGCCGATGGGCGTCTCACCGACCGCCCGATCGAGCTGCGCCATGGCAGCAACAGCCTCACCATCACCGCCGCCGAGCTCGGTGTGATGGTCGATGCCGAGTCGGCACTCGCCGATGCGGCCGAGCAGCCAGGCCTTGCCGCTCAGCCGATCCGATGGCTCGGTTCGTTCTTCGCCAGCCGCTCGTTTGATGTCCTCTACACGATCGACGTCGACATGCTGGGCGAGGTTGTGGCGGGCAACGATTCGATCTTCGACCTCGACTTCGGCCTTCCCCGGCTCGAACTCGTCGATGGCCGCTTCGTCGAAGTCGAGGTCGCTTCGTTGCCCATCGTTGACACCGCCGAGCTCCGCAATCGCGTCCTCGACGCAGCCATTGCTGGAGGCAACGGCACGGCCGTGATCGAGATCCCGATCGCCGGCAGCGAGTCCGTCGACCGAGGGGCCGAGGAGCTCATCGCCGAGGCCCACCGCCTCACGAAGAACGGTATTTCGCTGCGGGTCCCCGGCGTCACCATCCAACGACGTATCTCACAGTCAGCACTGCGCTCCTGGCTCGTGTTCGGCGGGACCGCCGACGAACCCACGATCTCGCTCGACGACCAGCTCGCGCAGTCGACGGTCGAGACCCTCTTCATCGACTTTGGGGAGGCCGGTGACGAACCAACCTTCACCATCGACGCAGTCGGACGCGTGCGGATCGTCGGCTCGTCCCCTGGCGCGGTCTGCTGCACCCTCGACACGCCACAGCGGATCCTGGCGGCAATGGAGGCGGGAGAACAGGTCGTGGAACTCCGCCCCCGCGAAGATCCCGACGTACGGGGCATCGAATGGGCCGAGTCGCTCGGCATCGTCGAGGTAATCGGCGAGTTCACCACGAACTATCAACCGAACGAGACCCGCAACATCAACATCCAGCGCATTGCCGAGCTCACCCAGGGCGCCGTGATCGAGCCCGGCGGCGAGTTCTCGATCAACAACTATGTCGGCCCTCGCACCCGCGAGAAGGGATTCGTCGATGCTGGCGTGATCCTCCACGGCGTCTTCACGACGTCGGTCGGCGGTGGCATCAGCCAGTTCGCCACCACACTGTTCAACGCAGCGTTCTTCGCCGGTCTCGACTTCGGTGACTACCAGTCGCACTCGATCTACCTCAGCCGCTATCCGTACGGCCGCGAGGCCACTGTGAACTTCCCGACCGTCGATCTCGAGCTCCTCAACAACACGCCATACGGCGTGTTGTTGTGGCCCACCACCGACGACACGTCAATCACCGTGACGCTCTACGGCACGAAGTGGGTCGAAGGCGAACAGACCGGCCAGACCGAGACCCGCCAAGGCGTCTCTTGCACCCGGGTGACCACCGAACGCACCCGGACCTACCTTGAAGACGGTCGCACCGAGACCGACACCGTGTTCGCCGTTTACCGGCCGGAGGGCCTGCGATGTGACGGCACCCCAAGCGACCCGGCCGAACGCACAACCACCACCACAACCACGACCTCCACGGTGCCACCGGCGACGACTGTCCCGTAGATTCGGGCCATGCCCCCCACGTCTGCCGACGGCGACATCGCGATCATCGGCGCCGGCCCAGCTGGCACCACTGCGGCCGCTCTTCTTGCTCGAGCCGGCCGCGACGTCCATGTGTTCGATCGGGCGACATTCCCTCGGGACAAGTGCTGCGGCGACGGCCTCACCACGCTTGCGCTTCGCGAATTGGAAGCACTCGGCTTCGACCCCTCGACGGTGGCGAGCTGGCAGCGGGTCGACGACGTCGTGATCCGCTCACCCCGCGGCACCGAGCGTCGCTACGCCCTGCCCGAGGGTGAGGGCTACCACGCTGCGGTTGCCACCCGTGTCGATCTCGACAACGCCATGCTCGAGATGGCCCGCACCGATGGTGCGGTCATCCACGAGGGCAGGCAACTCACGGCGATGACCACGGACGAGGCCGGTGCCGACCTCGCCTTCGGCGATGCACCGTTCCGGGCCAAGCACGTCATCGCCGCCGACGGCATGTGGTCGCCCGTTCGCAAATTCCTCGGCTTGTCGGTCGACGGCTACCGGGGCGAGTGGCACGCCTTCCGGCAGTACTACGAGAACGTCAGCCCACGGGCCGCCTCCGAACTCATCGTCTGGTTCGAAGAGGACCTGCTCCCGGGCTATGCCTGGTCGTTCCCACTCGAAGGCAACCGGGCCAACATCGGCTTCGGGATCCAGCGAGGCAGCAAGCACTACCGAGTCGGCGACATGAAGGCCCTCTGGCCGGACCTTCTCGATCGGCCGCACATTCGCGAAGCACTCGGCCCTGACGCCCGAGCTGAGGGGCCGCACAAAGCCTGGCCGATTCCCGCCCGTGTCGGGCGGGTGCCGCTCACCGGGCCCCGAACCATGTTCGTCGGCGACGCCGCCGCGGTCACCGACCCGATGACTGGCGAGGGCATCGGACAGGCGATCCTCACCGGCCGACTCGCTGCCGAGGCGCTGCTGACCGATGGCGAGCCCTGCTCCCGATACCGGGACGACGTTCGGCGTGAGCTCGTCGCTGACGACCGTATGGCCCGGATCCTCATCCCGCTCCTGGCAAAACCGACCATCGCAGGCGCTGCGCTGAAGGCCACAGGGGCCACTGCCTGGACCCGTCGCAACTTCGCGCGCTGGATGTTCGAGGACTACCCACGGGCCATGATCGCGACCCCTCGCCGCTGGCACCGCGGCATGTTCACCGGCCCCGGTGCGTACCGAGACGCCCCCTGCTAGGAGGCCTTCGCTCCCTCGACCGACACCGCCCTCGCTGCGGGAGGCCGTAGCCTCACCCTGTGCCCGACGCGATCGATCGACTCGACGACGCTCTCGACGACGCCTGGGAGGCCATTCGAGGCCACCCGGCGATCGATCGGATCTTCTACACCGCCTCCGAGGCGGCCAACTTTTCGGTGCTCTGGCACACGCTCGGCGTCGCTCAGGCGATCGCGAAGAACGACCCCAAGATCGCCATCGCCCTCAGCGCCGCACTCGGGGTGGAGTCGGCGCTGATCAACGGGCCGGTCAAGTCACTGTTCAAGCGGAGCCGACCGGTGCAGGACGCACCTCGCCCCTACAACCTGCGCCAGCCGAAGACATCGAGCTTCCCATCCGGTCACGCCTCGGCGGCGATGGTTGCTGCTGCCATGCTGAGCCGGAACGGTGGCGGCGCCGCGTGGTACGCGCTCGCCGGACTCGTGGCGACGAGTCGTATCCATGTTCGCATCCACCATGGCTCCGACGTGGCGGGGGGCATCGTGGCGGGCGCGTTGCTCGGAACGGTGGCGCGCCGGATCGCCGACGCGCTGACCTAGACGGTTCGGTTCAGCCCATTGGGGCCGGCTCAACCTGAGCCGCAACAAGCAACATGCGGAGATCGAGAAGCAGGTCGGCCACCTCGGCCGCCGACACGAGCTCACGCCCCTGGAGATCCTTCAGGTTGCTGTCGATCAACTCGACGGCATCGGCCACCGAAACCATGTCGGTCGTTTCCATCATGGGCGCACCCTAGACCACGCCTCTGACACGCGATCGCCGAGTTCCTGTGGAAAACCTTCGAGCGGCCCAAAGGGCCTACGATCGGCACCATGCAGATTCAGGGAGCAGTCGTCGTCGTTACCGGAGCCGCAAGCGGTATCGGTCGGGCCATGGCTCGGCGCTTTGCCGCCGACGGCGCGTCGATCGTGTACGTCGCCGATCTCGACGGCGACGGTGCCATGGCCGTCGCGGAGGAGATCGGCGGTGTCGGCGTCGGCATCGATGTCACCGACGAAGCTGCGATCGTCGCCCTGATTGAGCAGGTCGAACACGACCACGGCCCGATCGATCTCTGGGCGGGCAATGCTGGCATCGGGGCCAACGGTGGCGTCGAACTGGGCGACGACGAGTGGAACGCCAACTGGAACGTCAACGTGCTCGCCCACGTGAAAGCCTGTCGTCATCTCGTCCCTCGGTGGACCGAACGAGGCTCCGGCCACCTCCTCATCACCGCATCCGCAGCCGGCCTGCTCACCAACCTGGGCACCGCCCCGTACGCCGTCACGAAACACGGTGCGGTCGCGCTCGCCGAATGGATCGCGATCACCCACGGCGACGCAGGTATCGGCGTCTCATGCCTGTGCCCGCAGGGAGTTCGCACACCGATGACCGAAGCGGACGGCGAGTTGGCGGTCGAGGTCGTGAAGGCCATGGGCATGATCGAGCCCGAGGAGGTCGCCGAGGCTGTGGCCGCAGGCCTGGCCAACGACGACTTCCTGATCCTCCCCCACCCCGAAGTCGCGCGCTACGAGCTCAACCGGGCCACCGATCGGGGTCGATGGCTCGCCGGGATGCGCAGGCTGCAAGCGACGCTGCCAGGCTCGTGAGTCGGTGAGCCTGGACCCGATCACCACGGCGATCTATCGACGCACGGCCGCCGACTGGCGCGACGCCAGAGTCGGCACATCGCTCGCCCCGGCCAAACGTCTCGCCGCGGCATTCGACGACATTCCAGCCGCACCGGTGCTCGACGTCGGCTGTGGTCCGGGGCTCTTGATCCCCGGGTTGCCGGGCACCGTGATCGGACTCGACCCGGTCGCCGAGATGCTCGACCTGCTTCCCGACCACGCCCCCGAGGCCTTGCCCGCACAGGCCGCCGCCGATTCGCTTCCGTTCGCCACCGAATCGATCGCCGGCGCACTCGGCACCAAGGTCTATGTTCACGTCGACCGCCCTCACCTACCGATGGCCCTCGCCGAACTTCACCGAGTCATCAAGGTCGGCGGGCCGATCGAACTCCAGTTCTTTGCCGGCGATCAGGATCTCACCCCGCTCGAAACGGATTCGATGGGCGGTCGCCGCTTCACCGGCTGGCGGCCCGACCTCCTCCGCACGGTGGTCGAGGGTGCGGGCTTCGATATCGAAGCGCTCACGATCCGAGACGACGACCAGGTTGGTGTCATCGATATCACCGCTCGCCGGGCCCTCACCCTGCCCGACATCATCAGCCCTGGGATGCGCTTGCTCATCTGTGGGCTGAACCCCAGCGTGTACTCCGCTGAGACGCTCGTCGGGTTCGGACGCCCCGGCAACCGCTTCTGGCCGGCCGCGCTCGCCGCCGGCATCGCCACCGTCGACCGTGAACCTCGACATGCCCTTGCCCACCACGGCATGGGCATGACCGACCTCGTGAAGCGGGCCACACCCCGAGCCGACGAGCTCACCACCGACGAGTACCGGGCTGGCCTCGTACGGGTCGAGCAACTGTGTGCGTGGCTGCGTCCCGAGGCGGTGTGTTTCGTCGGGCTCGCAGGCTGGCGAGCCGCAGCCGACCGAACGGCAACACCGGGTTGGCAGGAGTCCGACCTGGGCGGCTCCCCCGTCTATGTGATGCCATCAACCAGCGGGCTCAATGCCCACAGCTCCCTCACCGATCTCACCGACCACCTTCGCCACGCTGCCACCGGACGGCAGTAAACCTCGGGGCAAGCCCCACGCCTCACACCCTCGGGGCAAGCCCCACGCCTCACACCCTCGGGGCAAGCCCCTCGATGGCCTCGTCGATGTCGACACCGGGGAACGGCAGCAGCGCCAACGCAGGTGTGTTCACCCCGTTGTCGACATAGCGCTGGATGTGGGCTCGGCACTCGTCATAGCTGCCATGGATGATCAACTCATCGACCACACGATCGGGGATCTTCTCAAGCGCACCCTGACGATCACCCGCCGCCCACTGCTCCCAGTGCTCACCCAGATCGTCGCCACGACCCATCCACTCATGGAAGGCCCGATAGACCGGAACGTTCAGGTAGGCCGCCGCAGCAAACTTGCCCATCGAGCGGGCCGTCTCGGTATCCGACGTCGGGGCGACGAAGAGCCGGGCGACGATCTCGGCATCGGGATTTTCCTCCCGGACGATGTTCGACACGGTGGCGGCATTGTCGGCCGACAGCCAGTTGATGATGGCGCCATCGCTTTCTCGGCCCGCCATGCGCAACATCCCCTCGCGAAGTGCCGCCACGAGGATCGGTACAGGCTGCTCAGGCACCAAGCCGAGTCGGAAGCCCTTGATGTCAAAGGTGTCGTATGTCTCGGTGACCTTCTCGCCGCCGAGCGCCGCCTTGAGAAAGCGGACCATGTCGCGGGTCTGCTGGAACGGCTTCTCGAACGGGATGCCATTCCAACGCTCGACAATGACGTTCGACGACGAGCCGATGCCGAGCACGAAACGCCCCGGTGCCGCCGATGCTAAGCCGGCGACTGATTGGGCCAGCAGGGCCGGGCCACGCGTGTACGCCGGGAGGATTGCCGTGCCGAGCCGCATCGATGGAGTCCAAACGGCACCCAGCGTGAGCGGGGTGAGGCCGTCGGCGCCCATCGCCTCGGCGGTCCAGAGGTCGGTGTAACCCAGCCGTTCGAGTCGTTCGAAACGGTCTCGTTGCTCGTGGAGCTGCTGGCCATCGAAGGGAACGGTCATGCCGAAGCGCTGCATGCGTCGCATCCTGGCACCTCGCAGCCGACAGTGTCACACCCCCTCGACAAGATGGACCCATGACCAACCAGCTCCTCCTCATCGATTCCCGCCCCGCTTGGCGTCTGGATCAGGCCACTCGGGCCCAGGGGCTGCAGGGCGTCGCCAACGCCCGTGCCGTCCTTCGTTCCATCGATGCCAAGCGGGCCGACGCGGCCACCGATGTCGCACCCGAGATCACCGAACTGGCCGCTCCCCTTGCCGAGCAGCCCACCCTCCCGCTCGCCGACGCTGCCTGACATCGCCGTTTCGGGCCCTTGCCCCCACACTGAGGTCGTGCGTCGTCTCCTGACCTTGGCTGTGTTGTCGCTGCTCGCTGCTGGCTGTGGCGCCGACACCGCTCGCTACGCTCCCATCGCCGCTGCCGACCAACAACATGGGGAGCCAAACGCCATCGTGGATCGAGTGGTCGACGGCGACACGATCGTGGTCGACATCATCGGTAACCGCGAACGGGTGCGTCTCCTCGGGATCGACACGCCCGAGTCCGTGGCCGTGAACCGCCCCGAGCAGTGCTACGGCAAGGAATCCGCCGCCTATCTCACCTCGCTCCTGCCAGAGGGAACCGAGGTCACCCTGGTCCGCGACATCGAAAGCCGAGATCAGTACGACCGACTCCTCGCCTACGTCGTTCGCAGCTCCGACCAACTCTTCATCAACCTTGATCTGCTTGAGCGGGGATACGCCGGCGTGATGATCTACGAGCCCAACAGCTTCTACCGCGAGCTCTTCGAGAACGCGGAGAACGATGCCTTCCGGGCCGGCATCGGGCTCTGGGGCGTGTGCGGTGGCCCTGATGTACCCCTCGGTTAACGTCGCACCGTGACCTCACTCGCACAGGCGCTCGGCCACAACAACGACGACCGGCTCCTGATCCTGTCTGCCGACCTCATGGGGTCCACACACGCGGCGACAGCAGCGGGTCTGAGCGCCCTCCGGGATGGCTGTGCCACGACAGCGACGCTGATGATGCCTGGGCCATGGGCTCGCCATGCGGCCGACCACCTGGCCAACGCCGACGACCTCGATGTAGGCATCCATCTGACCCTCAACGCCGAGCTCGAAAGCTTCCGTTGGGCACCGCTCACCCACGCACCGAGCCTTCTCGACGGCGACGGCGGGTTCCCCCGCACCCCGGAGGATCTCTGGGACCACGCCGACATCGACGAAGTCCGCCGCGAATGCCGAGCCCAGGTCGAGCGGGCGGTCAGCTGGGGGGTCGAACCAACCCACCTCACCACTCACCTCTTGGCGATGCAGCAACGCCCCGAGTTCTTCGACGTCTTGCTCGATATCGCCGTCGAAACCGAGCTGCCGATCCGACTCGAATCCGGCGACGCCGAA
>Ga0181578_10003618_pt1 | contig 14040 bp, 10 predicted proteins | sample 071ome_21_FD_148659 | JGI IMG/M metagenome (GOLD analysis project Ga0181578, IMG submission 148659) | Coastal salt marsh microbial communities from the Groves Creek Marsh, Skidaway Island, Georgia - 071401CT metaG (spades assembly) | ecosystem: Environmental > Aquatic > Marine > Intertidal zone... | reverse complement strand
AGGCTGGCCGGCTCGTTTGCTGCGTCAAGCGCAGTGGCCTTCTGCGTCGCCAGCACACGCATTGCTGGGCGGTGATGACGATTCACCATGACGGTGTCGGTCTCGCGGCCATCAACGATCGACTGCTTCCAGTTGTCGTGGATCGGCGACTCCGCCGAGGCGACCATCCTCGTGCCCATCTGTACGGCGTCGGCCCCCATCGCAAACGCCGCCGCCATCGAAGGGCCATCGACGATCCCACCCGCTGCGATGATCGGCACGTCGAAACGGCCGGCGATTTCCGGCACCAAGACGAGCGACGACGCACCATCGGCGTTCTTGAACCCGCCCCCTTCCGCGCCTTCAACCACCAACCCATCCACCCCGGCATCAATCGCCTTCTCTGCGCCCCGAACCGTCGGAACGACGTGGAACACGGTGATACCCAGTTCCTTGAGTTGCGGCACCAACACTGACGGGTCACCAGCCGACGTCGTGACGAACGAAATCTCGTTCTCGACAACGAACTCGACCATGCCGGGCAGGTCACGGATGAACATCTGGGCGAGATTCACCCCGAACGGTTTGTCGGTGAGATCTCGCATGGCGGTGATCTCGCCCTTGATCGTCTCCAGGTCGCCCGATGACGTCTCGATGATCCCGAGCCCACCGGCGTTGGAGACCGCCGAGGCGAGCGGGCTACGGGCAATCCATCCCATCGGGGCCTGCACGATGGGAATCTCGATCCCGAGCATCTCGGTGATTCTGGTCTTCACAGTGAACTCCTGCGATCACTCACGATGGCCGGGTGAGGCCGGGTGAGGGTGGACGAACGATCCGGGACCGTAGGCCATCACTGCGCCCTCACCCAACCGGCGGGTGACCTGAACGGGTCGGTGGTCAGCCCACCGACACGACCTTCCAATTGCCCATGCCGTCAGAGAACAGCACACGATCGCCACTCATGACCGGATTGCTGTACCACCCCGCCTCATCACTGGGGGGAGGCAACTGCACCGTGGTCCACGCTCGGCCGTCACTGGTCGCGACCAGCCAGAAGTCAGGGGTGTACGGGTTCTGCTCGTGGTACTCCTCCCACGCCCGAGACTCCACCTGCCACACCTCGCGCTCCATCACCTCGTGGGGAATCGTCACGATGGCCTCACCGTCGTCATCGACAATCGACAACGCCTCCTCGCCGAACTCGAAGGGTGGTTCGTCCGTGACGTGGCCCCGGTGCTCGAAGACGACCTCGCCATCAGCGGCGATTACCGTGATCGACCGGTTCCCCTCGTCGTCCTGGATGAAGGTGATCGAGCGGTCGTCCTGCACAAAGGTGGCGTCGTAGGCCGGGAAGAACGTCCTTCTGCTCGCCAGATCAACGATCGACGCCGCACCATTCCCAAGGCCCCAGCTTGGCGAGAACCAGACTGGGGTATCAGCGGGCAGATCCGGTCCATCGACTTCGGTGAAGCCGGTCCCGTCGGCCGCCCCCGCGAAGTACCGCTGTCCCCCAGACGAGCCTGACGTCGTCAGCAACACCCCGTCACGAAGCGCAACGACGGAGCCGAACCACTCGTCATCCGCCATCGCCGGAAGCTCCCGAGGCTGCCAGGAACGCCCATCAGCGGAGAAGAACCCGGTGACGGTCGGCTGGACCGCCGGACCATCGACCGTGTGATCGGCAAGGTCAAGGGCCCCGTCGGGGTACTCCCACACGGTGGTGAACAGGCCGGAGGCGGTTGCGACGATCTGCCCGATGTCGCCGGCATCCCCCGGACCCTCGGCTGCAACAACCTCGCCCGAGGTCAGATCGCCAAGGAACATCTGGTTGCGGTTCCCGCCGCTGGTGTCGCCCCCCGTGTACTCCTCGTAGGTGAACGGCAACTCGCTCCACGGAATGACCCGGACGACCGTGGGCTCCGGTTCCATCAGGGAATCGGGCTCGGGAATGGCAATCCCCTCATCCGTGACGGCGGCCGACTCGCTCGCCGCGGACGTTTCCTCGGCGTCACCACCCCAACCCCAGTCGACGATCTCGAGCCCAGCTTCGGTGGCCATCCAGTCCCAGCCGTTCGCCCGCATCTCATCGGCCACGTCGGCGGGAAGGGCCAGCCAGATATCGATCCACTGCCATTGGTTGACGGACAGCAACCAGCCGTCGTCAGTGACGACGAGCTGCTGGGGGTACGCCTCCAGCTGGATGTGGTCAGCAACAGCAGGGAAGACGTACGGCACCTCGACTGCGGTCCACGTCAGCAGATCGGTGGTGATGTGCACCGTGATCGGAGCAGGGCGCATCTGTCCCGTCTCGGGATCCGAGGTGGGCTGATAGTCGACCACCACAAGATGGGTTCCGTTGCCCGAGATCTGGGCGTACCAGGTCGAGGAGGTCGGCCATGCGAAGCCCTCGATTGGCTCCCACGTCTCACCGTCGGCGGAGTAGTCGGCGAACGGCACCGTCGTGCCGCCACCACTATTGGCGTTGAACCACTCGAACACCTCGGGGTTCTCCGTAACGATTGCGGTGGCCTCCTCGAGCAGCCCTGCTTCCTCGAGCGCGGCCGCGGCGTCCTCGAGCGTGGTCGCTCCCGACGCAGCTACCGCATCGATGATCTCCTGGCTGAAATAGGCACCGATGGGGTCTGCGCCGTCAAACACCAACTCACTGGCTTCGGTTTCGACGTACCGCTCACCGAACATCAGGAAGCCGTCGCCCCATTCGGCGATCTGGTGAGATCCGCCGGCATAGCCCGAATCGAAGGCAATGCTCGACGCTTCGGCCGAAGCCCGCTCCTCCTCGACCCCGTCGGTGTCTTCGGGACCTTCGGCGAGCGAGGGCTCGGCTGGCGACTCGACATCATCGCTGTCGTTGGGTTCATCGCCTGCGGCGGTGTCCGTCGTGTCTGCCTGTTCGGTGGCGACGTCGAGGGGGTCGTCACCGCCGATCGAGGTCACGGCAACGGTGCCACCGACGACGAGCGCAAACCCGGCGAGCACCAGGCCTCCGCGCCGAGCGAGGGCTCGGCGGCGGCCACGCGCCTGCACGTCGTGAAGCGGCACGGACTCGATCTCTGTCCGACCGGCGAGGTCGGCGAGTTCGGAACGAAGTTCGTCATCAGACATCATTGGGCAGTCTCCTTGGTGACGTTCGGGTTAGTGCCGTTCGAGGGGGCATCCATGAGTTGAGCGAGTCGTTCAAGGCCCCGGCTCAACCGGCTCTTCACGGTGCCGGGGGCGATCTGCAGTGCTTCAGCTGTCTGGGACTCGGACCAGTCGAGCAGGTAGCGACACACTACCACCGAACGCTGTTCGACCGAGAGCGCAGCAAGCGCCTGGCCCAGCGTCGGGTCGGTCTCCGGGAGCGGCGGCGCTTCCGAATCTGGGGTCTCCGAACGGAACAGTTCCCGCATCAGCTTGCGCCGGCGAGATCGGGCCCAGTTGAGCCCGACCCGGTACACCCATCCAGCGGGGTTCGCGTAGCGGCCGACGTCGTCCCACCGCTGGAAGGCACGCGCCATGGCCTCTGCGGTTGCCTCTCCGGCGAGTTGGTCGTCCCGCAGGGTCAGGGCGAGTGCTGAGGCAATCGGCCGGTAGTGCGCGTCGAAGAAGCCGACAAAGTCGAGGGTGACCGGGGTGTGCCCCTCATCGCTCACCAGTTCGAGTTCGGGCTGTTCGTTTTGTCGCTCGCGCACCGCTTCCACGCCCCTTAGACGCACGGGGGACCAGATCGGTTCCGCCCCACCGAAGAAAATGTGCCAGATACTCACCGAAAGTCTCTGGATGGCGGGGCTGTCGCCACCGGAAGCGGTTCGAGCCGGTCAGCAATGACATTGATCACCCCCTCCTCCTTCTCGAGCCGACCGCGGATCAATAACGCCGGGGCCCCCTTCGCCACCTGCTTGTAGCGCTGCCAACATCCCTTCGAGATCACCACATTGATCAGCCCTGTCTCGTCCTCGAGGTTGAGGAAGGTCGTACCGCCTGCGGTCGCAGGACGTTGACGATGGGTCACGACCCCACCGACCAACACCCGTCGACCCGCCGCTTCGTCAGCCAGACCAACGGCAGTGACCACCCCCCGATGCTGAAGATCAGACCGGATGAACGCGGTGGGATGCCCATCGGGAGCTACCCCGGTCGCCCACAGGTCCGCGTGCGACAACTCCTCGGGCGACATGCCCGGCAGGGTTGGCGCCTCGACCCCAGTGACGATGCCAGGCAGTCGATCGGCTGAGGTCTGCGCCATCGCACCGGCCGCCCACAGGGCCGACCGCCGGTCAATCCCGAAACAACCAAAAGCACCTGCGGTGGCCAGCGCTTCGAGATGAGCGAGCGACAGGGACGGGACCCGCCGACGAAGGTCTTCGACCGAGGTGTAGGGCCGACCGGCTTCAATCTGCTCGGCGAGATCGAGCCCGATGCCCCGCACATAGTCGAGCCCCAACCGCACACCCACCGAACCGGTACTGGACTCGCAGGGCTCCAGTGTCGCCATGGCCGCCGAGGCGTTGAGATCGGGCGTGCGAACAACCACCCCGTGGCGACGAGCGTCGCCGACGAGCGTGTGCGGTGACCAGAACCCCATCGGTTGGGCTTTGAGCAAGGCTGCGCAGAACGCAGCCGGATAGTGGTACTTGATCCACGACGAGGCGTAGACCAGATAGGAGAACGACACCGAATGGCTCTCGGGAAATCCATAGTTGGAGAACGCCGCGAGCTTGAGCCAGATCTGCTCACCGATGTCGTCGGTGATGCCGTTGGCCCGCATCCCGTCGAAGAACCGGGCTTTGAGATGGTCCATGCGCTCGCGGCTGCGCTTCGAACCCATCGCCTGACGCAACATGTCGGCGTCGGCCGGGGTGAAGTTGGCGACGTCGATCGCAATCTGCATCAACTGCTCCTGGAACAGCGGCACACCCAAGGTCTTGGCCAGCGCATTCTCGAGCAGCGGATGCAGATACGTGACCGGTTCGAGACCGTTGCGGCGCCGGATGTAGGGATGGACCGAACCACCCTGAATCGGCCCGGGACGAATCAACGCCACCTCGACGACAAGGTCATAGAACGTGCGCGGCTTGAGGCGCGGCAGAGTGGCCATCTGGGCTCGCGACTCGATCTGAAAGACCCCGATCGAGTCCGCCTTCTGCAGCATGTCGTAGACACACGACTCCTGAGGCAGGGTTGCAAGATTGACCTCCACCCCGTGGTGTTCGGCGATCAAATCGATCGCATAGTGCAGCACCGACAACATGCCGAGGCCGAGTAGGTCGAACTTCACCAAACCAGCAGCGGCGCAATCATCCTTGTCCCACTGCAGGACGCTGCGTTCCGCCATACGCCCCCACTCGACCGGGCACACCTCGATCACGGGACGGTCACACATGACCATGCCGCCGGAATGGATCCCGAGATGGCGGGGGAAGTGTTCGACTTCAGCGGCCAGTTCGACAACCGACCGCGGGATGGTGGCGTCATCGTCCACTGCCCCGGATACGACATCACGCCACCGGTCAACCTGTTTGGAGAAAGCGTCCTGTTGCCCCTGGGCGTATCCGAGTGCCTTGGCCATGTCACGAATCGCTGATTTCGAGCGATACGTGATGACGTTGGCGACCTGGGCGGTGTGATGCCGGCCATGACGGTCATACACGTACTGAATGACCTCCTCACGCCGGTCGGATTCGATATCGATGTCGATATCGGGTGGACCGTCACGCTCCGGTGACAGGAACCGTTCGAACAACAACCCGAGCGACACCGCATCGGCGTTGGTGATGCCGAGCGCGAAACACACCGCCGAGTTCGCCGCCGACCCCCGACCCTGGCAGAGGATGTCAGCCCGCCGACAAAAGTCGACGATGTCCCAGACAACGAGGAAATAGCCGGGGAACCCGAGCTGATCGATGAGATCGAGCTCACGGTCGAGCTGTGCCCAGGCCCCCTCAACCCGTTCCGCGCTGCGGGGCCCATACCGGCGGGTGCCACCCTCCTCGACGAGCTGACGGAGATACCCCATCTCATCGAGCCCCTCCGGGCACGGATACGGCGGCAGGTTCGGGGCGACAAGGGCGAGATCAAACGCACACTCGAGCCCGAGTTCGGCGGCCCGTTGCACCACACCGGGATAGCGCCGGAACCGAACCGCCTGCTCGGCCCCAGACCGGAGATGCATGCCTGCGGGCGGAAGCCAACCATCGATCTCGTCAAGACTGCGCCGGGCTCGAACCGCAGCCAATGCTGATGCCAACCGTCTTCGGGCAACCGAGTGATGGTGGACATTGCCCGAGGCCACCACGTCGACCCCGACCTGCACCGCGAGTTCAGCCATGGCGTCGTTGCGGACCGAATCGATCGGCATGCCGTGATCCCACAACTCGACGAACACATTGGTGCGGCCGAAATCGTGCACCAGCCGCTCGAGTTCGCGACGCCCGGCGGCAGGCCCATCGGCCATCAACGCTGCTGGCACCGGCCCTTTGCGGCAGGCGGTCAACACGGCCCAGTGGTCACCGGACCCGTCACCCGCCAACTCGACAAGCCGCTCATAGGGAATCCGGGGTGCCCCCTTCTCCCCGGCGAGTTGTCCCTCACTGATCGCCCGACCAAGTCGGGCGTACCCCTCCGGATCACGGGCGAGCACCACCAGATGCCGCCCGTCAGGGTCGGCGGGCCCGGGACGCTCAAGCGTGCGTCCTGACTCAGCCAGGGTCAGTTCAGCACCGAAGATCGTGGGTAGACCGACCGCCTTCGCTGCTTCCGAGAAGCGCACGACCCCGTAAAACCCGTTGTGGTCGGTGAGGGCCAGCGCCTCAAGCCCCAGCCGGGCAGCTTCCTCAGCCAACTCTTCGGGGTGAGAAGCACCGTCAAGAAACGAGAAGTTTGAGTGGCAGTGCAGTTCGGCGTACGGCACCTCGCCACGCCGACGACTCGACCCTTCCGGTGCGGCGTAGGGGGCACGCTTGCGTGACCAGGCCGGACTGTCGCTGCCATCACCGACCAACGGGTCGATGACGCGCCCGTCAGCGGACCGACCGTTCGGCCGGTCCGAGAGACGCCGATCGAGTTCGCCCCAGGAAATCCTGGGATTGTTGAACCCCATATCTGCACGATAGGCGAACAGGTGTTCGTATCCAAAGGCTGCTTACCGGGGGGACTCGCCGGCGCCAAACGCTTCGGATTTCAGCGATCCGCTGATGATCAGGCCGGCGATCCTGGGGGTCCCGGCTCCGGCTCGACCAAGCAACGGTGGTACACCGCCCGAACCGCAAGGGCATCGCGCACCTCATTGGTCATATCGGCGATGAACTCGTCGCGGTAGTTCTCGTCGGTGATGATCTGCACGGCGAAGTTGAGCCCCGAGAACATGCCGATGAACAGTGCCACCAGGATCAACTGGCGGGTAAGGATCACGTCGGCACCGAACACGGGGAAGTCGATCGCCCAGTCCCGCTCAGCGGTGAGCTCGCCCACGGTCGTCCACTGCTCGATCGTCTCTTCACGGACGGTCAGCAGGCCGAAGACGACATAGAAGAGACTGATCACGAGCGACACCAACAGGATCTGGATGCCCTGGGCAACGAAGAGCAACAGGTTGACGTTCCACTCGGCCCGCCGGACAAGGGGTGGAGAGTTCGGAGCGGGCTCATCATCGCCGGGCACCAATGACTCCACCGGCGTTGCGTCACACCGGGGGCGCACATCGCCCCAGTCTCGGAACCGGGCGAGGTCAACGGTCAGCCGCCGAACCGAAACGAAGACGAACGCACCGCCGAGTCCCACGACCAGCAACGCAACCAGCCCAAACAACGGCAGGGTGAAGTCGTTGACGACCTGCCACATCTCGGCGTTGATAAAGATGAATGCGGAAAAGATCAGCAGCGTCGGCAGCGACTTCATCGCAAGGTTGGCCACGTCGCCGACCTGGCGACGGGCCTGACCGATCGACCACCGCATCATCGGCAAGAGCGCCCACGCCGTGACGACATATCCGATGGCGAGCAAGGCGAGGTTGAACACCACGATCATGATGATGTTGTCGAGGACGGAACCCTGTGACCCGATCGCCGTCGGGATGGTCGGCAGCACGACGTAGAGGACGAGCTCCCATGGCCCGATGTCCTCCGGCAACTGGAAGGGTCGCCGGCCACGAAGGCGGTTGGCACCGGTGATGACGACGGCCAGTGCTGCGATCCCACCGAGGAAAGCCACCGCCTGCGCCACCCCGGCCCACCGGTCACCAAACGCCAGGAAAAACTCGGCGAACACCACCAGCGAGAGGAACGGCGCCATTCGAGTGAAGATGTCGTCGGTGGCGCTGTAGTCGTCGATCAGGTGCGGCAGGCCCCGCCGGACGAACCACCGCTCACATCGGTCCTTTGCCTCCAGATCCCCCACAACCTCCATCATGGCTGATCTGCGCGACAGTGAGGCAATGATCGAGACGACCGTTTCCACCTCGGCCAGTGCCGCCACCGTCCACGACCTGCTCGTGGACACCGAAGCATGGCCGACCTGGTCGCCCCACGTCGCCGCCATGGACGCACCGTCTCGACGGGTGGAGGCGGGATGGGTGGGCCGGCCCCGTGCGTTCTTCTCGCCGATGGCGATCGCCATGGTGGTCGGGGACGTCTACCCCGATGGCGGCTACGACTGGCACTCGACCCTCGGACCGTGGCGGCTCGACTATCAGAACCGTGTGATGCCGGCCGCCGGTGACGCTGGCGCCGAGATCCGTTTCACCGCATCACTGTCGGGTCCACTGGGCTCGATCCTCGAACGCATCGTCAGGCCGCTGTCGGCTCGCGGGCAGCGCAACCGGATGACCCGACTGGCCGAGATGGCCGAGGCGGCCGAATCAGGGGAAGCCGCCAGCGGCCGGTAGCCACGAGATCAGGCAGCCTGCGCAGCGGCGCAGGCTGAGGTGGCAAACACACTCGGGCGGGCTCAATCCCACTGGGCGGTAATCGACCAGACACCGTTGGCCAGGACGACGAGGTGGGCCCGACCGTCGACGGTGATGACCTGGAGCCGGGCCTGACGGGTGTGAGCTTCGGGATCCCACCAGCGTTCGTCGATCGGCCACGGGCCCGCCCACCGATCGACCTCGAGTCGCTTGCCCCGTGCCGCCAAGACAGCTGGCGAAGCCGACAGCAGCCCCCGACCGGTGACGGTGACCAGCGACCCGTCGATGTCGAGCACATCGATCGGGATCGGGGCGGACAACACCCGAGTCGGTGACGGAGCTGGGAGTGCCCCCGGCCACGGGGCGGCGTCGGGCTCGGGGGCCAGCGACCGACCGGTGAGTTCTACGGTCGCGGCCGGCACCAGGCGGAGTTGCTCGTTGGGGTGGCGGCCACCATCACGCTCGGGCACGAGAACCGCATCGGCACCGAGTTGGCCCTGGAGCCGGGCTGCGACCCGAACGGCCCGCTGATCGACCTCGGTTTCACCTCCCCAGAACCCGAGTTGCCGCCCGCGAGCAGCGATGAGTTCGTCGGGGACGAGGGCGAGTCGGGTGATGCCGCCACTCGGTCGGGTTGCTGCGGATCCGTTGAGCCACCCGTCGAGCTGCCACCGGACCCGGTCGGCGACGGCCGCATCGGTCAGCGCTCCCTCGTGCCGCCAGAAACGGATCAGTTGCTCGCCGTACTCCGTCTCGGCTTCGATCCCGACTCGGACACAGGTGACGCCGTCGCTCCCAAGCCGACGATGGAGTTCGTCTGCGAGGGTGCGGGCGAGAAACGCGACTCGGTCGACTCGGTCAGCGGGAGGGTCGATCTCCGACGACACCGACCAGTCGACAGGCGGATGTCGGGCGTCGGGTGGGCGCTCGTCGAGGCCCGACGCCAACCGGTGAGCACCGAGCCCCTCGGATCCGAACCGGGCGAGAACATCGCTCGCCGGCAGCTCGGCGAACGCGCCGAGCGTGCGGATGCCGAGCCGACGGAGCACATCGACAAGTTCGGGACGCTCGAGGACTTCGATGTTCATCGGCGCAAGGAAGCCGGCGACGTCGCCCTCGGCGACGATCCGAGCTGCCATCTCCTCCCGAACGGACGCCATCCCACCAACCGGGACGGTAGGAACGGCGCGAGCCGCCCTGGCTGCCAACTCCGCAGCGAAGGGGCCATCAGCAATACCGATCCGGACATCGGTCCGGCCGGCGATGACCTCGGCGAGGCGCTCGTGGACCAACGCAGCGACGGCTGTATCGCCACCGAAGTACCGAGATGGTCCTCGCATCCCCAGCGCACAGGTGCCGGGCCGGGTGACTTCAACTCGAGGAGTGACGTCGTCGAGGGCGGCGACGACTGGCTCGAAAAGGCGAGCCTCTCTGGCTTCGTCCCGCTCGTGCAGTTCGAGTTCGGCACAGCGGCCCTGCGCCGCCCGCCGCCGCAACCCTCGCACGACGCCGTGCGCTCGGGCTCCTGGCGAGGCGGCGACGATGCGGTTGGCGTACACGACGGCCACCGGACTTGCGAGGTCGGCGCCAGTCGCCACCACCGGCCAGTCCGGGCACCAGGCGACGAGGGCGCGAACGGCAACGCTCACGACTCGACCGTGGCGATCCCGCCCTCGGGGCCCGGCATCAGCACCTCGAGTGAACGGGGCCGTGATGCCGACCCTCGGCCTGCTCCATGGATTTGCACCCGGCGGCTCCCCAACATGCCGTGCCCGTCGCCGAGACCGTCCCATTCGCCGGCGACAACGTCGAGTTGGATGTCGGCACCGACCGGCCAACGATCACCGACCTGGATCAGCACCGATCCCCGCTCCCGCAACCGGGCCGCCATGCGCCGGGCATCAGCCTCACGAACCCGATGCCGGGGGGCGACGACGACGACATCGACGGCACCGACAAGGGCGGCGAGGGCCGACGACCATGCGTCGGGTTCGGGCCGGATGAGCAGCAGGCGTTCGAGAGCAACGCCGAACTCACCGACCGCCGCCAACCCAAGATCGGGCTCTCCAACGACGGCGGTCCACGCCCCGGACTGTGACGGACCGGCGGCGACCGCCAGGGCCAACGCAGTCGAACCGGAGCCTCGTACACCAACAACCGCCCCCCGCTGGAGCGCACCGCCGGGGAACAGGGATGCCAACGGGCCCAGTACCGGCAGTGTCTGCTCTCGAGCGAGCGCCATCGGCGTGACCCGGTCACCGACCAGTCGCAGATCGGCGCGACGGGTCGCCGCATCAGCTCGCTCGTCGAACTCGAAGCTGTCGACGGCGAGGTTCCGTGCCCGGCCCGTTGCCATCGCGCGAGTATCGAACATATGTTCGTCTTGCGCAAGGGGCCATTCGCCCCCCACCTCGGACCTCATGGCGGGACCAGGGACGAAACGAACACACGTTCGTTGATTCCGCAGGAATTCTCTCTCCCCTCTTCGGGTTGTCCCCGTCATGCGCCTCGACGTGACTCCAACGGCGGCCACGAACATCGCTCGCAGGGGCGGCACCGCCGTCGTCGACCTGCTCGAACCGTACGGTTGAGGCAAGCGGTTCGAGGTGTCGGTCGACACCCGCACAGCTGGCCGCACACTCGACGGCTACCTCCCCAGCCAGGTCGGCGACATTGAGATCCTCGTCGATGCCGACCTTGCCCGACTCGCCGTTCACGTGACCGTGGTGAAGGGCGGCCTTCTCGGCCGGGGCATCGGCGTTCACGTCGACGGGGTAGACGGCGCACCCTGCCCGATCAATCTGACCCGTTGACCTGGTCGATCACTGCCGCCCGACGGCCCATCGGGGACTAGATTCGGCCTGAATGACTGCCGAGGACCGCGTCGAGACCGACCGTAAGCGTTTTGCCGCCTGGGCGAAGCATGCACAGGAGAGTGGTGACGAGCCGGCTCGGCCGGCAGCCACCGTTGTCGTGCTCCGAGATGGCCCCGACGGGCCCGAGACCCTGATGCTGCGCAAGAACTCCAAGATCGCCTTCGGAGGGATGTGGGTCTTCCCTGGCGGCAAGGTCGATGCCGAGGACTGGGAAGGCGCCGAGGACGATGTTGACGCCGCTCGCACGGCAGCGATCCGCGAGGCCGAGGAAGAAGCCCGACTCCGCGTTGAGGCCCACGAAATGGTGCTGTTCGCGCACTGGATCCCGCCGTCGATAGCGCCCAAGCGCTACGCCACCTGGTTCTTCGCCGCTCCGGTTGAGGACGACGATGTGATCATCGACGACGGCGAGATCATCGATATGGAGTGGACGACCCCCGCGGCAGCGCTCACCCGCCATCACGAGGGTGAGATCGAGATCGTGCCGCCGACCTGGGTCACCCTCGACACGCTTACCGGCCACAGCAACGTCGCCTCGCTCCTCGCCTTCCTCGATGCACGTCCTGCTCGCCACTATGCGACTCGGGTCGCCCGTGGCGCTGAGCCTCCCGTCGTGATGTGGGAAGGCGATGCGGGCTACGACGGCGGCGACGCGTCGACCGAAGGCCCTCGCCACCGCCTGACCATGGCACCGGACGGCTATGTCTACGAGGACGACGGAGTCACCTCGTGAGCGACACCTTGACTGGCCTCACCAGCGCCGACGTCGCCGAACGGGTGGCCGACGGTCGCACCAACGACGTTCCCGACGCTCCGGTCCGCTCGAACCTGCAGATCATTCAGGCCAACGTGCTCACACCGGTCAATGGCATCATCAGCACCCTCTTCGTGCTGATCTTGGTGGCGGGCTATCCCGCCGACGCGCTCTTCGCCGGTGTGGTCGTGTCGAACTCGGTGATCGGCATCGCCCAGGAATTCCAGGCTCGCCGGACCCTCACCGAACTTGCGGTGTTGTCGGCCCCCAAGGCCCGTGTCCGTCGAGATGGCGAGACCACCGAGGTCGGGGTGAGCGAGGTCGTCGCCGACGACGTGCTCGAGCTCAGCCCCGGTGATCAGGTTGTCGTCGACGGCGACGTGTTGGCCGAGTCGGGCCTCGAGCTCGATGAGTCGCTGCTCACCGGCGAGAGCGATCCGGTCGAGAAAGCGGTCGGTGACGCCGTGCTGTCGGGTTCGTTCGTGTCGGCCGGCTCGGGTTTCTATCGAGCCACCCACATCGGCGCCGAGTCCTATGCGGCCAAGCTCTCCGAAGAGGCTCGTCGTTTCGAACTCGCTGGCAGCGAACTCCGCCGTGGCGTCAACGTGATTCTTCGCTGGCTCACCTTCATCATCCCGCCCGCCTCGATCCTGCTTCTGCTTCGCCAACTCGATACTCAGTCGGAGTGGCAGGACGCACTCCAGGCAACCGTCGCCGCCGCCGTCGCGATGGTGCCGGACGGACTCGTTCTGCTCACCAGCCTCAGCTTCATCGCCGGTGTTATCGCCCTTGCTCGTCGCCAGGCGCTCGCCAAAGAACTCGCATCAGTCGAACTCCTCGCCCGAGTGGACACCTTGTGTCTCGACAAGACCGGCACGATCACCACCGGTGAGATCAGCCTGGCCTCGATCCAGCCGGTCGGCGGGACGACCGACGGGGAAGCAGCCGAGATTCTTGGAGCGTTGGGGGCCTCGGATCCGTCGCCCAACGCGACGCTGCAAGCGATTATCGAGCACCACGACGCGCCCGGCGACTGGAACGTCACGAACAGCCTGCCGTTCTCGTCCGCCCGCAAGTGGGCCGCGACCGAGTTCGGCGACCGCGGCACGTTCTACCTCGGCGCGCCCGACATCCTCTTCGACGCAGACGACGTCGAACGGGTGCACGCCGCTGAGGCAGCCGCCGACGGCCTCCGCGTGCTGCTCGTCAGTCGTTCCGACTCGGGGTGGCACGACCAGGAACTGGCCGAAACCCGCACGCCGGTCTGCCTCGTGCTGCTCGAAGACACCATCCGTCCCGACGCTCAGGAGATCTTCTCGTTCTTCCGAGAGCAGGGCGTGACCCTGAAGGTGATCTCCGGCGACAACCCTGCCACCGTCGCCGAGGTCGCTCGCCGTGCTGGCGTCGACGGAGCGGAGGCCTGGGTCGATGCTCGCGAGATCCCGGACGACCAGGAGCAGCTCGCTGACCATCTTGAGTCGACCACGGTGTTCGGCCGAGTCACGCCGCACCAGAAGCGGGCGATG
>Ga0181578_10003609_pt1 | contig 14060 bp, 13 predicted proteins | sample 071ome_21_FD_148659 | JGI IMG/M metagenome (GOLD analysis project Ga0181578, IMG submission 148659) | Coastal salt marsh microbial communities from the Groves Creek Marsh, Skidaway Island, Georgia - 071401CT metaG (spades assembly) | ecosystem: Environmental > Aquatic > Marine > Intertidal zone... | reverse complement strand
TTACAAGGCGATGGAAGGCGGCTTCCCTGGCGAGGATCTGCCGGGCGTTTACAAGGCGCTCGATTACTTGATCGCTAATGTGAATGAAAAAATGGACTACCCGCGCGACCCCGGCGAGTACATAGACCTGAAAGAAAAGACCGTGGTGGTATTGGGTGGCGGTGATACGGCGATGGACTGTGTGCGCACTGCCGTGCGGCAGCAGGCGGATCGTGTTTACTGTGTTTATCGTCGCGATGAAGAAAATATGCCCGGCTCGCGCCGCGAAGTGGCAAACGCCAAGGAAGAAGGCGTGCAGTTTCTCTTTAACCGACAGCCCGTTGAGATCATGGACTACTTTGGTGAGGCAATCGGCGTCAAAGTCGTTGAGACCCAGCTCGGTGAACCCGATGCCGGAGGCCGTCGGCGCCCGGAGGCCGTTCCCGGCAGCGAAGTCGTGATCGAGGCCGATGCCATCATCATGGCGTTTGGTTTTCAGCCGGATCCCGCAGACTGGTTCTCGGATGTCGGCGTGACCTGTAACGACTGGGATGGCGTGATCGCACCCGAGCATCAGGCCTTTAAGTTCCAGACCGCGAACCCCAAGATTTTTGCTGGGGGTGATATGGTACGCGGATCGGATCTGGTGGTGACGGCGATATGGGAAGGTCGCCAGGCCGCGGAAGGTATATTGGATTATCTCGGCGTATAAGCCGGGAAGGGGCACAGCGGGGGTCATCTGACCTTGCTGCGCCTCTGACAAAAAACAAAAAAGTGAGTCGATAGCATGGTCAGCTTGGAAAATGACCGGTTCCTTCGCGCCCTAATGCGCGAGCCTGTGGACCGTACCCCACTCTGGATGATGCGGCAGGCGGGGCGGTATCTCCCCGAATACCGCGAGACCCGTGCGCAGGCCGGCAGTTTCATGGGGCTCTGCACCAACCCCGAGTTGGCCTGCGAGGTCACGCTGCAGCCGCTCAGACGCTACGCGATGGACGCGGCGATTCTCTTCTCAGATATTTTGACCGTGCCCGATGCTTTGGGCCTTGGCCTGTATTTTTCAGAGGGCGAGGGCCCACGCTTCGAGCGACCCATTTCATCGGCGGCCGAGATTGCAGCGCTTGATCCCGACCGTGCCGCTCACGAGCTCGGTTACGTGATGGATGCGGTTGCACTGATTCGAAAGGAATTGAAGGGGAGCGTACCGCTGATCGGTTTTGCGGGCAGTCCCTGGACTCTCGCGACCTATATGGTTGAAGGCGGTTCGAGTAAAGATTTTGCCAAGGTAAAGTCGCTGGCTTTTAACGAGCCGGCGATCATGCACCAGTTGTTATCAAAGCTCGCCAAGTCGGTGGCGGTGTATCTCGCGGAACAGGTGCGCAACGGTGCGCAGGCGCTGCAAATTTTTGATACCTGGGGTGGGTCTCTGAGCCACGACGCTTATCGTGAGTTTTCGCTTCGATATATGAGTGAGATCATCGAGCAATTACCGCGCGAGGCCGAGGGCCGTCGTGTGCCGGTGATTGTGTTTACCAAAGGCGGGGGGCAGTGGCTGGAGGCCATCGCAGATTGCGGTGCAGATGCTGTCGGACTCGATTGGACGACCAGTATCGCCGAGGCGCGCGCGCGAGTTGGGGACCGGGTTTGTCTTCAGGGCAACATGGATCCGACGCTGCTAAACGCGTCGCCCGAGCGCATTCGCTCAGAGGTCAGCGATATTCTCGCGGCGTTTGGCACGGGTTCCGGGCATGTGTTCAATTTGGGGCATGGCATCACCCCTGGGATTGATCCCGAGCACGTCGCGGCGATGGTGGATGCGGTCGTGGAGCTCTCGGGCGCTTACCACTGAGACTCGGGGATAGCGTGATCCATATCTAACGCCGGTGAGCTGGACGTTGGCGTGCCCACTACCTTTGCCGGGACTCCGGCGACCGTGGTGTGCGCGGGGACGTCCTGAAGCACAACCGAGCCGGCACCCACTTTGGCGCCCTCGCCAACGTGGATATTGCCCAGAATTTTCGCGCCCGCGCTGATCAATACCCCGTCGGCAATCTTCGGATGGCGATCGCCGTCTTCCTTGCCCGTACCGCCCAAGGTCACTGACTGCAAAATGGAGACGCGGTTGCCAACCACCGCTGTTTCACCCACTACTAGCCCGGTCGCATGATCGAGCATGATGCCGTGCCCAAAGCGCGCGGCGGGATGAATATCGATACCGAACTGCCGCGACATCTGGCTCTGCAAAAAAAGCGCCAGCGGCTGCCGGTCGTGTTTCCACAGCCAATGCCCGACGCGATGGATTTGCAGCGCCTGAAATCCCTTGAAGTATAAAAAGGGAATGTAAAGCTCATGGCAGGCAGAATCTCGATCGAGAATCGCGTTCAGGTCATCTCGGATCGCGCAGCGAATACCGCCGTCGTCCCTCAGCGCCTGTAAAATGACTTCGCGTAGCATCATCGCTGGGGCCGTAGGGCTGTCGAGCAAGTTGGCGAGATGAAAACTCAGGGCGCATTCCAGCTCGTCATGGTTGAGAATTGTCGCGTGCAAGAAGCTCGCGAGCATGGGCTCAGCGGCGGCTGCAGCGCGCGTCTCAGCGCGGATGCGCTCCCAGATGGGATCGCCTTGCTGCATCTGTTCGATGCTGTCTCGCTGGGTTGCTGTCATCGTTCGTCGCTCCGTTAGCCGGGGGACTCGCTTAAGGGTTGGAAAGGGTATCTCAGCGCTTGATCAAGCGCTAGTTGGAGAATTTACCCCGAAACTGCCATAGCGGATGGCCTCGCAACCCGTACTTGCGCTCGAATAGGGTCATAGGCGGGGCATCCACAGAGAGCCGGGTTATTGCGCCCTCGCAGCCTATTAACGCAGCCGCACGGGCGAATTCACGGGCAAAAATTGCCCAGTTAGTGCGCATTTCCAATCTGCCGCCGAGCCGTGCCAGCACCGGGAAAGCGCCGTGCCCGTGCACGCGCCGTTTTATCTGTGCTGCTTTGGGCCAGGGGTTGGGATACAGCAGGTAGTGCGCCTCCAGCGTCGCTCCTGCGTCGGCCAGGCAACACCAGAATGGCTCAGCCTCGGCCTGCAGCAGTACATAGTTTTTGTCGCCGCTGGCCTGATGTTTCTCCAGCCGATGCGTGGATTGGTCAATGCCAACGACAAGCGCCTCGGGAAACTGTGCCGCGAGTATCGCCGTGCTCATACCGGTGCCGCAAAACGAATCCAGTATCACCGGCCGGGGTGCTATGGCGAGCATCTCCTGCAGGCGGCTGAAGGCCTTGCGGGTATGCCCGGGACACGGCTTGCGCCATGGGTGTTGCTGGTGATGCTGCACAATGCGTTCGAGCTGGCTGTGCACGGCAAGTTGATCTGTGTGCAGCACTGGCGTCTCGTGGGGCTGATCTGTTTGCGGAGTCGTAATCACCTTGTCATGATACCCCGCTCTACGATCTCTCACCGTCACCATAGATTCAATGCGCGAAGACCTCCGCCCGTTCTGGGTTAAACAAACTTATCTCGCGTTTCGCGGGGCCTATATCGATTGGTTTGTTCGCCCACGATGCGCGCACCTTGGGGCGCACGCGACGATTATGTCGCCCTGGTATGTGGACATTTCCGGGCCCAATATTTCCATAGGCCACTCGTTTACCGCGATTAATACCGCGAGTCAGCGCGTGCAGATTGGGGTATGGGGGCGCGAAGCAGGACAGGGCTCCATTACGATCGGCGACGCTTGTTTAATGAGCCCGGGGTCGCGCATCAGTGCGAGCGATGAGATTACCTTGGGCCATGGCTGCATGCTGGCGAACGGTGCCTACATCACAGATTCGGATTGGCACACCTTGTATGACCGCATCAATCGGTCAGATACACCCACCCCGGTTCGTTTGGGTAATAACGTCTGGGTGGGTGACCACGCCACCATACTGAAAGGTGTGACTATCGGAGATAACAGCGTTGTCGCAGCCAGGTCGGTGGTCACACAGGATGTTCCGGATAACGTCGTGGTTGCCGGAAATCCAGCGCGCGTTATCAAGGTGCTTGACCCCGATGTGCCGCGCTATACCCGAGCCGATTTGTATGCGGACCCTGATACCACCGCGCAGCAATTTAAGGCGTTGGATCGCATGGTGTTATCGCGGAACCGCTTCTGGTTCTGGTTGCTAACACTGATCTATCCGGCCGCACGTCGCGATCGTCAGTGAGCGGGAAGTGGCGCTGTCCCGCGGCGGCTTTAGCACCTTAAAGAAGCCGCAACGGTGGTTCCTGAAGCAGGGCGAGCTGCTCGCGTAACGCTAGGATCTGGTCAGCCCAATAGCGCGCCTGACCAAACCACGGGAAGGCCAGAGGAAACGCCGGGTCCTCCCAGCGCCGCGCTAACCAGGCGCTGTAATACACCATGCGGGCAGTTCTGAGTGCTTCGATCCACTTGATCTGCCGCGGGTCAAAATCCTGGAACTCCTCATAGCCGGCAATCAGCTCTGAGAGCTGATGCTCGCGCTGATTTCGGTCGCCCGATAGGAACATCCACAAGTCCTGAACCGCGGGTCCTGTCACGCAGTCGTCAAGATCGACAAAGTGCGGCGTGTCGTCGCGCCAAAGAATATTGCCAACGTGGCAATCGCCGTGCAGACGAATGCCGTCCGCCCTCGTGTAGTCAGACATCAGCGTCGTAGCGCGATCAATCAGGTCCTTGCCGAGACTATCCCACGCCGGCCTAAGGTCATCTGGCACCCATTCGCGAGCAAGATAATCGAGTGGGTCGATTAACCATCGCTTGAGTGTGTAGTCGATGCGATGGGAGAAGGATCCGGCTCGCCCGACCCCGTGTAGGCGACCCAACGTGCGGCCCAGACCCAGCAAGTGATCAAAGTTATCGAGTTCCGGTGCATGCCCGCCGCGCCGGGGAAAAACGGCAATAAAAAACCCGTCGGTCTCGTGCAACGTTTTCCCCGCGATAGGTAAGGGCGCCACAACCGAAAGGCCCCCGGCTGCCAGCTCGAGGGCGAATGCGTGCTCCTCGAGAATTTGTGCTGAGGACCAGCGCTCAGGGCGATAAAATTTAACGATGACAGGCTCCGCGTCTTCGATACCCACCTGATAGACGCGGTTTTCGTAGCTGTTTAGTGGCAGCAACCGCAAATCGCTCTGCAGCCCGATCGACTCGACGCAGCTGACAACGCAATCCGGTGTCAGTCCCTCGTAGGGATGCGACATGCCGTATCTCCCTGACTAAAGGCGCTTATGTTACCCCGCGATCGGCGGTGGAGGCGTTCTGGCGATGCAATACAGGGTGATTGGCCCCGCGTCTGCATCTCGGCAGGCTTGCGCCGCGGCGCGTAATGTCGCGCCAGTCGTCATGACATCATCGATGAGCCAGATCGGCCTGCCGGCCATGTCAGGCTGCGCGTAGAACCGGTCTGTCCCGGTTTGCCAGCGCGACGCGCGCCCTAATTGGTGCTGCGGTGGATGATACCCCGTGTTCTTGAGCCAGCTGCGAACCGCCGGCTTTGTTGCGAGACGCCGTTGCAAGGCATTGGCCAGTAGCCAGGTATGGTCAAACCCGCGGCGCAGCCGGCGACGCCAGTGGGTAGGCACCGGTACCAATATGGGGGGTTCGGTGGATTCTGGCTTGAAGGCACTTGCGCTACCGGCTAGCACAAGGCTCGCCAGTGCCGGCGTGAGATCGGGCCTGCCTTGGAACTTCCAGAGATGGATCAGTTGTTGGATGCCGGCTTGCATCAACCAGGGCGCATGGGTTCGACTGAAGGCGGGAAGATTCCGCCGACACGTCAAACAGTAGGGCGGGTAGGATTCGGAGATGCCAGAATCCAGTGGTAATGCACACTGATAACAGGCTGAACTATTCGCCGGCAAGTTCCGCTCACAGGCATGACAGATGGTAACAGCGCGGTCATGCACTGTGCCGCACAGCAGGCACTCGGGTGGCATGAGCCAGCGCGCAAATCGTGAGACCCGCTGAGTCAATCGTGGATAAAAGGCGCTTATAGTCATCGCATAGAATCCGCCCAGCCGCGCTGGCAGCGCACTGCCATTGCGTAACGCTGGAAGCGCTTAAACCAGTAGTGTGAAGCCCGTCGTCGCTGCGTCGAACATCCCCGCCGGCCATTTGGCATCAGGCGTATTATGCTGGTCTCTCACTGCTTGGTCGCGCGGGCGACAGGGGCTAGAGTAGGGGCAGATAAGCGAGACCAGACTGTAATGAGCGATCACGATACAAAGCCCAGCCCAGCGGAAGGCAACAAGCTATCGGATGTTGATCAGGCGCGCGTGGATGAGTTTTTGCAACGCGGCGTGAATGCAGTAGAACGAAAACCCTTTCGACCACTGTTCCTGATTTTATTGCTGGTGGCGGTGGTCGCGGGTTTCAGCCTGCTAAGTCAGGGCATTGCACAGTGGGCCGGCATTTATTGACGCCAGTAGCGCGAATCTTGGCCCTGAATTGCGGTTTTGGTATTCTGCGCGCTTCGGTGTGTAGCGCAGCCTGGTAGCGCACTTCCTTCGGGAGGAAGGGGTCGGAGGTTCAAATCCTCTCACACCGACCAATTTTATATATAAATCAATAATTTAAATCCAGTTCCCCGCGCCTAAAATTCGTCTATCCCAGTGCGTACAACAATCGTACAACATTCGATATGCTTTTTTATGCAAGTTTCGCCACCTACGGCTCGCTGCAAGACCCACCCCCAAATTCATAGGGGGGGCCCCTAAAGCCTGCTGCTGATGCTAGTGATACTGCTGACACACATCAGAAGCTGATTTTAAAAAAGGAGCCAGTAAAGGCCCCTTTGTCTAGGAAGAGAGTTGAACCCGCAGCTGTAATCTGCCGACAGACTCGACAAAGCTAGGCCTACTCCTCTTCTGCGAGAGTCTCATCTTCTGCTGGTATTGCGGAAGGCACGCCAGGGAAAGTCGTTTGGATAATGTCGTCGGTAGCTTTATCCAGCATTTTTTGCACTGCCTGACCCAATGGCGACGCCATAAAAGCGTTCATGCTGCCAAACCCGGCTATGCTTATGCCCCCTTTTACTACTTCAGCTACGCCAGACACTGGTTTCGAGTAAACGACTTGGCCATTGGTCGAGTCAATGATGCGCATGTGAATCATCAGAGAGGCCACTTTTTTCCCTCCAGACAATTTGAGTCCGCCAAATCCAACGCCACCTTCTGCCCCTCTCTCGCCATCGTTGAAAGCAGTCAATGATCCCAAGACGAAATATCTGATACCCGGTACCTTTGGCAGGCCCGTGCCACTAACGTATTGCTTCTTGGCTGTGTCAGTGCTGTAGAGTTCAAAAATTTTCTTTGCGATCTTTTTATCGGTGATCGTAAAGCGGTTGGTAGACATTAGGGTGCTTACCAACATGTTAGACAGACCGTCACCCAAGCCAAAATGCACCTGCGTCCCGCTGTCTGCGTCTATCCAAGTCGCTTCGGGAATGTCAGATAGTCCGTCTTCAAATGTTAGTACGGCCAATCCCACTCTATTGCCGCTGTACTCAGGCCAAACAACAGGTTCGTAGGGCGGCATTACACCCTTTTTCTGAGCGAACGCGTGATTGTTGAGTGACAGGGCTACGAGCAACGCCCCAAGTAGTGCGAAGGTAAGTTTGCGAGTCATGTCTGAAGCTTCCTGTGATGTATATCTTTAGGCTAAGACAAACTAGCGCTGATAACAATCCGGACATTTGCGAGTAAGCTTGTGGAGACGCGGCCGTGAAAAGCTCTTTCGTCTAACAAGGAAGTTGAACCAGCAGCCCTCCAGCCCACCGCTGTCCAATTAGTCTGCCAATACAGGTGCTACTGGGGGGGGCGCCCGCTGGCGACGCTACATCCTTGGTTTAGGACAGCTGCCGTAACCTGATGTGGTGGTGAAGTGTTCCTCTCCGAAGTAACCCGAAGCTGGGCATTTCCACTGGCACATCTTCTCGCCGTTCTGAGCGGTCTGCTCTGACATCTTTGACCACCTATGGACTTTGTGAACAGTTGGATCTACTGCACCAACTGATATGGGCCTGGTGCGAGTGGAAAGCCAGTTATAGTGGGGTCATTCTGGTTCCACGGCAGAACTTCCTGAGTCACAGAATACACCCTGCAACTGCCGTAGCCAGGCGCAGTCCTCTCACTACGCAACTCTAGAGTCTGAGGTTCAGATCCAGGAATATATCCGTAAGTATTCGCGTATTGACTGTCAGGGCTTCCCACATAAACGAGTTCATTCATCAACGTGACCGACTCTGCTCTTATGTAGGCTTGTCCACTGCAGTCATCGGATATGTATCGCAAAAAGTTGTCGTTCAGCATGGTGGTTCGACCATTCGGCGGCACTCCAAGTCGATTCACGGGTCCAATGTAGCCTTGCGGAGATAGAACCAAGTACCAGATCCCTGTGTACGGATTTCCACCAACCAGCTTTCCAACAAGTTCGCCATTCAGAGTTTCTAGCGACACGCCACCCGATTCCCCCTCTTGGATGGCGTCAATCGCCGCTTTCAGAGCATTGAGGTTGCCCATGACATCATCAGCATCTGCTGGTGTGTTGTTGTTGAGAGGCGTAAGTGTGACTTCAGCCACCACATGGAAGCTGGCAAAGAGTAGAACTGCTGTCAGTAATCGAATCATGGGAACCCCCTCTAGCTTTATTAAAGCGCAGGGGGCTGAGATTAACTACCGCCTTCTCCACTCCCAAGACGGCATGGGGTCGGGCCTGTTCATTCGCGGGAGGTGCCACTCCCGCTTACTAGAGATGAAATTGGGTTCAGAGCTTGAGTCGACGAACGCCCAAAAGACCTAGCAGTCCTACCAGCAATAATAAAACTAGAGCGGGCATTAACGGGACAGGCATTGCCGGCAATTCTGACCGTGTCGGGTCATTTGGAAACGCATCAGCGTTATCGCCTACCCCGTCACCATCTGAATCAGTGGTTTCATTAGAGTCGTTCGGGAAGGCATCTTCGTCATCGTTTACGCCATCGCCGTCTGAGTCAGGAGAAGGCGCATTTGCGGTGGGGCCTTTCCATTGGCTATTAAGACGCGCTACAGGCCCTATTAATGCTCTATTTTTATTGTCGTTGTTACCTAGTGGACTTCCTTCGGGAGGAAGGGGTCGGAGGTTCAAATCCTCTCACACCGACCAATTATTCAATCCGCTCTTTTGTCTCTGATACCCGCCCACACGCCGCGCGAGCACACAGCGCAATTTATCGAGGTCATAAGAAAGCGAGAACCGCCGACTTAAATAGCGGCGGCCGCCATCAAGATCAAAACCGTCGCGGCGGTAACAATCGAGAAAGTGTCAGATGTTGTCATAGTGTGCTCCCTGTTGATATGACGCCCCAGTAGCGCGTTTTCTTCCCCGCGCGTGTTACGCGAACTTTTGCCAGCCTTTCATTTGCGCAGCCCGAAAAAATTGCTCGCCATCAACCTTGTGCTATCGTCGTCTTCGGTCCGCTTGGCGAGACGATCAAGCGGTGCAGAGGGGGGAGGGCTATGAGCCCAGATATCACGTCGCTCGAAGAGGAGAAGCGCTTCCGGCGCCTGAAGGGCGACTTAATCTCTTTTACCGTCGCGCTGCTGGCCTACTCGAGCCTGCTACTCATTCCTTTTGCCTATCTCCGCATCGCTCAGGAACGGCCCGATACCACGCCTTTTGGGCCACTGTTCCCTATGGCAATCGCGATCTTTGTGGTGTGCTTGCATGTGGCGCGGGACCGACTCAGTCCAGAGGCGCGGGCGATCATACTGTGCTTGCTTTGCATGTCGGCCGGAGTGGCGGGCTTGTTAGCGAGAGGGATACTCGGGCCAGCCATATTTTTCTTTGTGCTGGCCGTGCTGTGCCTCAATTTCGTGTTAACCATGCGGCAGATTGTCGTTGTTTCACTGGTGGTATTTGGTGTCGCCGGCCTAATCACCTATTTTCATTTCGGTGGGCATCACGTGATTCAGGTTGACCCCAAGCAGGTGTTCGCTGCACCCGCCGCCTGGATCATGAGTTTGCTCGTTGCGCTGTATCTAGTAGGGGTTATCGCTTTTACCAGCAATCGTTACCGCACAATGGTTAATGAACTTTTGCTGGAGCTCGATCAGGAAAGACAGCAAGTTACCAACCTCGCTTTCAGAGACACCCTGACGGGCTTGCTTAACTTACGTGCGCTAACCAATCGTGCCGAGCCGCTAATAGCTCAGGCCGCCCGAGGCAAGATCAATCCGGCGGTTCTGTTTTTGGATCTCGATCACTTCAAGGCGATTAACGATGAATTTGGCCATGCTTCCGGCGACGAAGTGTTGGTTCAAGTCGCAGAGCGTCTACTCAAAACAGTGAGGCAGTCTGATACGTTGATTCGTCTCGGTGGTGACGAATTTCTGGTCTTTATTCCGGATGCCGAAAACGCCGAAGAGCTAGAGCATCTGATCACCCGCCTGCGGGGAGCCGTTTTTGAACCGATGCAGATTGACACGCATTCGCTCCAAGTCGGTATCAGTGTGGGCGCTGCCCGCTACCCCGAGCAGGGGGGTGACCTTGATGCGCTTATGAGGAACGCCGATGACGCAATGTATCAAGACAAAGCGCGTCGGCGCGGGCGCGGCGATTAGCTTTTATTGGCGGGGGTGACCCAGGGTTACAGTAGCCCCGGGGTCGCTATGGTGTGGACTGGATTTGACGTTTTACAGCGGGAGTCGTGATGCGGCTGGTTAATCGAAAGTGCGTGGTGACGGGGGGAGCCAGCGGTATCGGCGCTGCGACAGTGCGACGCTTTGCTACCGAGGGCGCGGAAATCTGTATTCTGGATCGCGACGTCGCAGCCGCAGAAGCGCTCGCGCACGACTTGGGTGCAAGCCATTTTGCGCTGCCGCTCGATGTGCGGTTTGAGGATGCGGTTGCTGAGGCTGCCGCTACAGTGCTTGAGCGCTGGGGGCACGTCGATGTGCTGGTGAACAATGCGGGTTCGGAACTGAACAAGACCTATAACGAGACCACCGTTGAAGAATGGGATCGCGTGCTTGATACCGACCTGAAGGGTCCATGGCTCTTGTGTAAGTATTTTGTCCCGCACATGGTTGAGCGCGGTGCGGGTAGCGTCATTAATATTTCATCGCTCAATGGATTGGTGGGCTTCCCGCTATCCACAGCCTATGGCAGCGCTAAGGGTGGATTGGTGGTCTTTACCCGCGACATGGCTATTGAGCTGGCGACTTCCGGTGTACGCATCAACTGCGTCTGCCCAGGGGTGATTGAAACTCCTATGATGGAGCGCTGGACGGATCTTATGCCGGACAAAGAAGAGGCCAAATCGATGTTGCGCGGTGTGATGCCGATTGGCCGGATGGGCACGGCGGACGAGGTCGCCGGTGCCGTGCTGTTTTTTGCCTCCGACGATTCAACCCTGTGTCAGGGCGCCGTGCTCAGCGTCGACGGTGGCTTTACTGCGCAGTAAAGGTTGTGATCACAGACGGCCAGGATACTTCGCTAGCGAATCACGCCCTCGCTCCTCAGTGCGCTGATGTCGTCCGGGCTCATCTCCAATTCGGACAACACCGTATCGGTGTGTTCTCCGTGGGCGGGGGTTGGCCGCGCGGGTGACAGCCGCTGCCCTCCGAAGCGTGGCGGCGCTTTGACAATGCGAAGCCGGCCAAGGTGTGGATGGTCAATCACGGCGACGCTGTCATTGGCCTCGAGTTGCTCCTGGCCCAGCGCTTCATCTCGGGTCAGGCATTTGGCGCAGGGCACCTCGGCACCACGCAACAGCGCAAGTAGCTCCTCGCTGGTATGTTTAAGACACCTCTCCGCCACCAGCGAGCGGAAAACACCGAGATTTTCGATCAGTTTCTTCATGGTGTTAAAGCGCTCGTCTTCCAGCAGGTGCAGCATGCCAATGGCGTTGAGCATTCTCCCCTGCATTTCCTGATTGCCCGCCGCGATGGTAATACCGCCATCCTTGGTTAGCGTCAGGTCGTAGAGAAAGTCGATCAGCATACCGCCAGGGATGACATCGTCATCGAGTAACGCGTGGTTTTGGTAGCCATCCGGAAACATAAAGAACAGCCCGGCATCGATCATGGATAGGTCAATATGCTGCCCTTGGCCAGAGCGCTCCCGAGCGAATAGCGCGCTCGTAACCGCCTGGCACGCCGTATAAGCGGTAATCTTGTCGCATAGCAGTGAGCGAATAAATTGCGGTTGCTCGTCGCTACCCTGCACCGCCGCCATGCCTGCTTGCGCCTGAATGACTGGGTCATAGGCGGGCGCGCGTCGCAGGGGGCCCTCGGTGCCGAAACCGGAAATCGCCATGTAGACAAGCCTTGGGTTGAGCGCCCTTAGCGCTTCGCTTCCCAAGTTGAGCGAATCCATGGTGTCCGGTCGAAAGTTATGAATCACCACGTCTACTTCCGGAATCATCTGTTGAATGACTTGCTGACCGGCTTCAGACTTCAGGTCGATTGCGAGCGACTCTTTGCCCCGGTTGCAGCCGGCGAACAACGATGAAATATCGCCCTTGCGCGCCCCAATGTAGCGCATGGGGTCGCCCTCATTAATTGGCTCAACCTTGATCACGCGTGCACCTTGCTCTGCCATCATCATGCTCGCGAGCGCCGCGGTAATCATGGTCGAAAACTCGAGAATCGTGATGCCTTCGAGTGGTTTCATGGGTTTTGCCTCATTTTTTGTTGGGGCCGGCCCGCCAGATAGGGCCAGCAGCAGGGTCGCCCTGTACCTCTGGAGCGCCGCGCCCAAGCTCAATGTAACGTGGGGATCCTAGCCGTCATACCCCTGTGCGCGCTGACTTTCCGCCCTTCTCGCTCGAAATCGCTTTAAACAGCAACATTTGCGCGGGGTGTCGGGCCTATAAATATTATGGTGAGCACACATCCAAAACCGCGGATACCGCATAAAAAGGCCAGTAATCCCAACAAACTAGGTGGCTCGCGCCATGAAAGCACTGGTCAAAAAACACGCTCAGGAAGGCCTGTGGCTGGACGATGTCCCGATACCCCAGATCGGCGGCAATGACGTTCTAATCAAGGTCCATAAAACTGCGGTCTGCGGCACCGACGTCCATATCTACAACTGGGATGAGTGGGCGCAAAAAACGATCCCCGTCCCGTTAGTTGCCGGGCACGAGTACGCCGGTGAAATTGTCGAGATCGGCGCTAATGTCAATGGCTTGCAGGTCGGGGATATCGTCTCGGGAGAGGGCCATATTGTCTGCGGCCGATGTCGGAACTGTCTGGCGGGGCGGTTGCACCTGTGCCCCAATACGTTGGGCGTGGGTGTGAATCGCGACGGCGCGTTCGCTGAGTACATTGCCATACCCGCGACGAATGTTTTCAGACCCAATGTCTATATCCCGACAGACCTACTGAGTATCTTTGACCCCTACGGGAATGCGGTTCACACCGCGCTGTCTTTTAACATGGTGGGTGAGGACGTCATCATTACCGGCGCCGGGCCGATCGGCATCATGGCCGCCATGGTGGCTGGTCACTGTGGCGCGCGTAATGTCATCCTCACCGACGTTAATGAATATCGGCTCGATCTGGCCAAGCGCATTGTTCCGAAGGTGCAGCCGATCAATGTGGCGAAGCAGGAGATCACGCGGAACTTTATGGAGAGCTTAGGCATTCTTGAGGGCTTTGATGTCTGTCTGGAAATGTCGGGTTCACCCAATGCCTTCAGAGACGTGCTCAGCAAAATGATCAACGGAGGCAGTATTGCCATGCTGGGCCTGATGCCGGATGACACCGGCATTTCTTGGACCGACGTGGTTTTCAAAGGACTCAATATCAAAGGCATCTATGGTCGGGAGATGTACGAGACCTGGTACAAGATGGTGATGATGATCCAGAGTGGCCTGCCGATAGAGCGCATCATTACGCACCGCTTCCATTACACCGATTTTCAGGAGGGCTTTGACATCATGCGCTCCGGGCAGTCGGGCAAAGTGATCCTCGACTGGAAAGATTGATATGAGTTACCGCGCCGCACAGGCGATCTACGCCGCTGAAATCGCAGAAATCAAATCCGCGGGTCTATGGAAGACCGAACGCGTGATTGCGTCCGAGCAAAA
>Ga0181578_10003608_pt1 | contig 14063 bp, 14 predicted proteins | sample 071ome_21_FD_148659 | JGI IMG/M metagenome (GOLD analysis project Ga0181578, IMG submission 148659) | Coastal salt marsh microbial communities from the Groves Creek Marsh, Skidaway Island, Georgia - 071401CT metaG (spades assembly) | ecosystem: Environmental > Aquatic > Marine > Intertidal zone... | reverse complement strand
GAAGGAGAACTCATGGCACCTCCCCTTATGCCCAAGGCGACGGCGGTCTGGCTCGTCGAGAACACTGCGCTGACCTTCGCACAGATCGCGGCCTTCACCGGCCTCCACGCACTGGAAGTGCAGGGCATCGCCGATGGCGAAGTCGGCGTCGGCATGCGCGGTCTCGATCCCGTGGCCAACGGCCAGCTCAGCTGGGAGGAGATCGAGAAGGCCCAGAACGATCCGGCCTACCGGATGAATCTCAAAGAATCCGACAACCCAGCTCCAGTGAAGCGCACCAAGGGTCCGCGCTATGTCCCGGTGTCGAAGCGTCAGGACAAGCCCGACGGCATCGCTTATCTGGTCCGCTACTATCCAGAACTGAGCGACGCGCAGATCGGCAAGCTAATCGGTACCACCAAGCCGACAATCACCGCGATCCGCGACCGGACCCACTGGAATTCCTCGCAGATCCAGCCGCGCGATCCGGTCACCATCGGTTTGTGCCGCCAGGTCGATCTGGACGAGGCGGTGGAAAAGGCGCGCAAGGCCGGTCGTCAGCCCGCCAGCGACGATCGCCGCCCGATCAGCGCCGACCTGATCCCCGAGGAAGAGCCCGCGCAGAACCGTATTCCGGACTGGATGGCAGATGTTCGCATCGGCGGTGGAAATCAGGGCGACAACTAACCGCCTGAAACCGCAGGAATTTCAATTTAACGGGTTTCAGTTTCGAAGCCCGTTAAATTTTTCTGCTGTTTTGTTAATCATTTTTTAGTGTTTACGGCCGAAATTGGACATGATGACTCCACCCAATGAAACATCTTTGATCTGCATCATATCCTTTTTATGTCTCCCTGTTTTGGCTCCCTCCGCTTAAGTAGCCCCTCTGCCGGAGCGGTTTTCTTTTGCTCAGAAGTTCTCGCGCCGGTTCAAGCCGGCGGCTGGTTGCGATAAGTTCGCTTGTCTCCCCGACGGTCCGGACCGGCACCATGATCGACGCAAAACATCTGAAGTTCCCGACCCTGAGCCTGCATGCGGGCCAGCAACCCGACCCGGTGACAGGCGCGCGCGCCGCGCCGATCTACCAGACAACGTCCTATGTGTTCCCCGACGTGGACCATGCGGCGAGCTTGTTCAACATGGAGCGTGCTGGCCACATCTATTCGCGGATATCTAATCCAACGGTGGCCGTGTTCGAGGAACGCATGGCGGCGCTGGAGGGCGGCGTAGGCGCCATTGCGACAGCTAGCGGGCAGGCGGCCATGTCTCTAGCGGTGATGACCCTGATGGATGCGGGCGGGCACATCGTCGCCTCGCGCAACATCTATGGCGGCACCCACAACCTCTTCCACCACACCCTGCCGCGCTTCGGGATCACCACGACGTTTGTCGATCCGCGCGACCCGGCGGCTTTCGCGGATGCCATCCGCGACGAGACGAGGCTGGTCTTCTCGGAAACCATCGGCAATCCGGGGCTGGAAATTCTCGATATCCCGGCGGTGGCGGAGTTGGCCCATGCCGCCGGTCTACCGCTGCTGATCGATGCGACCTTTTCTACGCCTGCTCTGCTGCGCCCGTTCGAACATGGGGCGGACCTGATCATGCATTCGGCGACCAAGTGGATCGGCGGACATGGGGTTGCCATTGGTGGCGTGCTGGTGGACGGCGGCCGCTTCGACTGGGAATCCTCGGGCAAGTTCCCGGCCATGATCGAGCCCTACGCGGGCTATCACGGCCTCGACTTCGCGGAGGAATACGGGCCTGCGGCTTTCATCATGCGCGCTCGCGCCGAAGGTTTGCGCGATTTTGGCGCCTGCATGGCCCCGCAGACGGCGTTTTATCTTCTGCAGGGGCTGGAAACACTGCCGATCCGCATGGCGCGCCATGTGGAGAATGCAGCTACCGTCGCGGAATATCTGGAGGTCGCGGACGAGGTATCCTGGGTCCGCTACCCGGGCCTCGCCAGCCATCCTGACCATGTCCTTGCCTCCCGGCTGTTTCCTGACGGCGCGGGGGCCATGGTGACCTTCGGCGTGAAGCCGGGTACGGAAGGCCCGCGCAAGGCGGGCGCGAAGTTCATCGAGGCACTCGGGCTGTTCTCGCACCTGGCCAATGTGGGCGATGCGAAGTCGCTGGTGATTCACCCAGCCAGCACGACTCATCAGCAGATGGGGGCGGACGACCTCAAGGCCGCGGGCGTTGGCGAGGAGATGGTTCGCCTCGCAGTGGGGCTGGAAGATCCGGGTGACATCATCGCCGACCTACGTCAGGCGCTGCGCGCCTCGCAGAAATAGGCTCTGAGATCATGGAGTTTCTCGTTAAAGACCGCCGTGTCTATGCCCACACGGGCGGGCAGGATGTCATGCCGGACAAGCCGTTGCTGGTGTTTCTCCACGGTGCGGGCAACGACCACACATATTGGTGTCTACAGACGCGCTTTTTTGCCCATCACGGGTTTTCGGTGCTGGTGCCCGACCTGCCGGGCCATGGCCGGTCCGACGGGCCGGTGCCGGAGACTATCGACGACTATGCCGACTGGCTTTTGCGCTTTCTAGATGGCGCGGGCGCGCGGACTGCCGTGCTGGCCGGGCACTCCATGGGTTCGCTTATCGCATTGGCCGCGGCTGCGCGCGCGCCCGAGCGTGTCTCCGCGCTGGTGCTGGCCGGACCGGCGGACCATATGCAGGTCCATCCCGACCTGCTGGCGGCCACGGCGTCGAATGATCTGGCGGCATGGGATCTGATCACCGACTGGGGCTTTGGCAAGCCCGCTCACAAGGGCGGCCACCAGGCGCCGGGGCTCTGGTTCGTGGGCGGCGGACGCGCGCTGCTGGCGTCCGGCCCAGCCGGGACGCTCTGGGCCGGTATGGCGGCCTGCAACGCCTGGGAGGGCGCGCCTGAGGCGGCCGGTAAGGTGGCTTGCCCGACTCTGTTCCTGCTGGGCGAGGCCGATCGGATGACGCCGCCACGTGCCTCGAAGGGACTCCAGACGGCGATTTCGGGTGCCAAGGTCGAGATTTTGCCGGGCGCAGGGCATATGATGACGGTGGAACAGCCGAACCGGTCCATCGACTTAATTTACGAGTTTTTGAGCGGGGCAGTATGACCACACAGTACGATAAGAAACGCGAGCGCGACGAGGTTCGTACGAACTATCCGCATATCCTCCAGGTGCCGACGCGCTGGATGGACAACGATGTGTATGGCCACGTGAACAACGTGACCTATTACTCCTATTTTGACACGGCGGTGAACGAGTTCCTGATGCGCTTCACCGGGCTGGACTACCGCAGCAAGGACCCGGTCGGTATGGTCGTGGAAACCGGCTGCCGGTTCCATTCGGAGATCGCGTTTCCCGATGTCCTCGATGTGGGTGTGCGGGTTCGCAAGCTGGGCAACTCGTCTGTGACCTACGAAATCGGCATCTTCAAGCAGGGCCTCGAGGCGGTCTCTGCCACGGGGCATTTCGTGCACGTCTATGTGCGCCAGGGCGAGATGAAGCCGGTGTCGATCCCCGACCATGTCCGGTCGGAACTGGAGAAAATCCTCGCCGCCGTGTAGGCGTCAGCGCAGGAACATGGGCAAGCCGTCTAGCTTCGCGACAAACGGCTATCCCCACAAACGCTTGGTGGCGATCTCCGCACCCTGAGCCAGCGATTTGAACTTCTCGACGGCGATATCCGGGTCTACCTTGCCGATGCCGGCGAAGGTCGCGAAGCCGCAATCGGCGCCCGCGATCACCCGTTCGCGGCCCACAACATTGGCATAGGAGCAAATGCGGTCGGCGACCACCTCCGGGTGTTCGATATAGTTGGTCACGCTGTCGATCACGCCCGGCATGATGATTTTGTCGTCGGGCAGCTTCCTGGTCTCGAACACCCGCCACTCATGGGAATGGCGCGGGTTGGAGGATTCAACCAGAAGCCCCTGCGGCTTGGCCTTCATCAGCACATCGAAAATCGTCTCGAACGGAATATCGAGATGATGCGGGCCCTCATAGTTGCCCCAGCAGATGTGCATGCGTACGCGGTCGGCGGGCACATTCTGCAGCGCGGCGTTCATGGCCTCGATCTGCATCTCTGCATGCTTCAGGAAGTCCGCGTCCGAAAGCTCGCGGAACTCGGTGTGGCGGCCCATGGCGAGGTCCGGGCAGTCGATCTGCAAGACGAAACCGGCATCGGCGATGGCCTCGTACTCCTCCTTCATCACCCCCGACAGGGCGTCCAGATAGGCGTCGTCGTCGGGATAGTATTCGTTGTGCTGGAACACGGTGATGACGCCCGGGGATGCGGCGTTCATGAAGAACTCCGTCGCATCGCTGCCCGCGGCGGCGGCTTCGAGGTTCTCCAGATCCTTGCGCAGCGGTTCGCGGTCGCGGATCGTCACTTCAGACGTGCAACACGGCCGGTTCAGGCGGCGTGTGTCGGCCATGCGAGCCAGCATCTTGCGGTAGCCCGGGAAGCCTGACAGGTCGTCGAAGCGCACCGAGGGGCTGTCGCCCGAGAACCCGTCCAGGCGCTGCTGGATATAGGTGGCGTAGCCTGTCTTGCCCATCTCGCCATCGTTGATGATGTCCAGACCCCATTCGCGCTGCTTGCCCACCACCTCGGCCACGGCCTCGGTAACGGCCGCGTCGAACTCGTCGGCATCGTAGGGCTCGGAGAACTCGACCTTGTAGAGAAGCCCCTCGAGCTTTTCGGGACGCGGCAGGCTGCCGACATGGGTCGTCAGGATGCGGTCGGTGCTTGTCTTCATTGGGCCTCCCAGGGCGAAATGCGTTTCGTTGCGCGGCATTTAAACATTCGCGCGTCAAACGAAAAAGCCCGCCGTTTCCGGCGGGCCTACTTTCGGCGGATGGATTGGTTGCGGTCAGGCGGCCTGTTTCTCGTGATCGAGGGTCTTGGCTGCGCTGCTGGCGCCGATTGCGATCTTACGTGGCTTCAGTTCCTCGGGAACCTCGCGCTTGAGTTCGATCACGAGCAGACCGTTCTCGAGGCCCGCATTGGTCACGTTCACATGATCGGCCAGTTCGAACTGCCGCTCGAACGCGCGCGTCGCGATGCCGCGATGGAGGTACTTCGAATCGACCTCGTCCTTCTCCTGATCACCGGTCACGATTAGCGTGTTGTTGTTTTGGGTGATGTCCAAGTCGCTTTCGTTTAACCCGGCAACCGCCATGGTGATGCGATACTGGTCGTTGGCGACCTTCTCGATGTTGTAGGGCGGGTAGGACGGCGCTTCGCTATTGAAGGCGGTGTCCAGAAGCCCGCCTATCCGGTCGAAACCGACTGTCGAGCAGAAGAGAGGGGTCAGATCAAGATTGTAGGTGCGCATTTCACTCGTTCTCCGTGTTTGAGCAACTGTGACATCGGCGCGTCCCGCCACTTCGGGCCGGGATTTGCCGGGCGCCGCGATCTGGGACCCTTTCAAAGGCGTCCCCCGCGACAATTCGGAGATGGTGATTACTTGTAGCGGTTCAAGGGGTTGCACAGCGGGGGCTATGAGGATTCCGCATGGTATGAACGTGATGCCATCCTACAAACAAAAACAGGCGCTGCTGGATGCAACGCCCGTTCTAAAATTTAAACAATATCAAAGTTTTATAGGCCCAGGCCCTCGTAGCGCTTGTTGAACTTGGCCACCTGACCGCCGGTATCGACGAGACGGTGCTGCCCGGTCCATGCGGGGTGGGTCTTCGGGTCGATGTCGAGGCGCAGCGTGTCGCCTGGCTCGCCATAGGTCGAGCGGGTCTTGTACTCGCTACCGTCCGTCATCAACACGGTAATTTCATGATAGTCGGGATGAATATCTTTCTTCATCATCAATGCTCCGGCTTCGGAAGGCGGCGTTATAGCGGCAGGGGCGCTTGACCGCAAGGCGTTTACGCCTCGTCTTTTTGGGCTCGGTTGGCGGCGCTGCGCGGGCCTGCTAAACCGTGCATCCGCCTGTTCTATGGATTTCGACGTGCCCCGAAAGAACAAATTCGCCATTCCCGAAGACGACGACGGCCGCCCGCCGAAACGCGAGCTGGGCGAGCTGGTTCGTCTGGGGCAGTTTCTCCGGCCCTACCAGCCGGCGGTTGCTGGTGCGCTGTTGGCCCTCACAGTCGCCGCGGGAACCGTTCTGGCAATCGGTCAGGGGGTGCGCCGGCTGGTCGATGATGGCTTCGCGGCAAGCGATATCTCGCTGCTGAATCACGCTCTGGTGGCCCTTCTGTTTGTAGTGGTGGTGCTGGCCGGCGCGACCTATGCGCGTTTCTTCCTGGTTTCCTGGCTGGGAGAACGGGTGATGGCCGACATGCGCAAGGCGGTCTTCGATCACACGCTGCGCCTCGACCCGGCCTTCTACGAAACCATGAAGATCGGCGAGGTCATGTCGCGTCTGACCGCCGACACCACCCTAATCCAGACCGTGGTTGGCACCTCGGCGTCGATGGCGCTACGCAATGTGCTGTTGGTACTGGGCGGCACGGTGATGCTGACGGTCACCAGTTGGCAATTGTCCCTGCTGGTGCTGCTGGTGGTGCCGGTTGTCCTCGTTCCGATCCTTGTCTTCGGCCGCCGCGTGCGCAAGCTCAGCCGTGAGAGCCAGGACCGGCTGGCCGATGTTGGCTCCTATGTCGATGAGTCCATCGCCAACATTCGCACCGTCCAGGCCTTCGGCCACGAGGACACCGACCGCGAGCGCTTCGCGGGCCGGGTGGAGGACACCTTCTTCACTTCCGTCCGGCGCATCCGGGCGCGTGCCGCGCTCACGGCCGCGGTGATCCTACTCGTGTTCGGGGCGATCGGCGTCATCCTGTGGATGGGCGGGCGCGATGTGATCTCCGGAGGGATCACGGCGGGTGACCTGTCTGCCTTCATCTTCTATGCGGTCGTGGTCGCCAGTTCGGTCGGTGCGATTTCCGAGGTGATCGGAGACCTGCAACGCGCCGCGGGTGCCACGGAGCGGCTCTTCGAACTGCTCGACATGCAGCCCAATATTTCCCCGCCCGCCGAGCCGGAGGCCTTTCCGGCTAACCCGGAAGGTCGCGTGACCTTCGAGGGTGTGACGTTCCATTACCCGTCGCGGCCCGATCATGCCGCGCTGAGCGATTTTTCCCTCGACGTGAGGCCGGGTGAGACGGTCGCGCTGGTGGGCCCTTCGGGTGCTGGAAAATCGACTGTCTTCCAGATGCTACTGCGCTTCTACGATCCCGAATCCGGCGTGATTCGGCTCGATGGGCTTGACCTGCGCGAACTCGACCCCGCCGATCTGCGTGCCCAGACTGGGCTGGTGCCGCAGGAGCCGGTGGTCTTCTCTGCCGACGCCTGGGAGAACATCCGCTACGGACGCCCCGGCGCGAGCGACGCGGAGGTGCGCGCGGCGGCCGAGGCGGCGTCCGCCGCTGAGTTCCTTGATGCGCTGCCGGAAGGCTTCGACACCTTCCTAGGCGAGAAGGGCGTGCGCCTGTCCGGTGGCCAGCGCCAACGCGTTGCGATCGCGCGCGCCATCCTACGCGATCCGCGCGTGCTGCTGCTGGACGAGGCAACCAGTGCGCTGGATGCCGAATCAGAACGCGCGGTTCAGACCGCGCTGGAGGGGCTGATGGAAGGTCGGACCACACTCGTCATCGCCCACCGCCTGGCCACGGTGATGGCTGCGGACCGTATCGTTGTACTGGATGAAGGCGCGGTCGTGGCCGAAGGTACGCACAACGAACTGGTTGCCCGGGGCGGGCTCTATACCCGGCTGGCAGAACTCCAGTTCGATGTGGGTCGCGCGGGCGAGGCCGCGCAGTAGCATCGTCTATCGCTGGTCGAGTTTGAACTCGATCCGCCGGTTGCGCCGGTAGGCCACCTCGTCGCGCCCGTCGTCGTTGGGCTGGAACTCGCCGAAGCCGGCAGCGACTAGGTTTTCCGCCGAGATGCCCTGCCTTACCAGGAACTTTACGACCGAGATGGCGCGCGCCGCCGACAGTTCCCAGTTCGACGCGAACTGCAGATTGTTGATGGGCCGGATGTCGGTGTGGCCATCGACGCGCAGGATCCAGTCGATGTCGGGCGGGATCCTGCTGGCGATCTGTTTCAGTGTTCCCGCTAGACGCGCGAGCTGTTCCTCGCCCTGCGGGTTCAGCACCGCCTCGGCGGATTCGAAAAGCAACTCGGACTGGAACACAAAACGGTCGCCCACGATGCTGATCTCGGCGCGCTCACCCAGCACCTCTCGCAGGCGGCCGAAGAACTCGGACCGGTAGCGGGTCAGCTCCTGAACCTTGGTCGCCAGCGCCTCGTTCAGCCGCTGGCCGAGATTGACGATCTGGATATCCTTCTCGGCATTCTTGGCTTCAGATGCGTCGAGGACCTCGGACAGCGCTGCGATCTGCTTGCGCAGTTCGGCAAGCTGCTGGTTGAGCAGTGCCACCTGTGCCTGCGCCTCGTTGGAGAACTTGCGTTCCTCGGCAAACGAGGTCTCGGCGACTTCGGCGCGCTGGAGAAGCTCGCTCAGCCGGATATCGCGCTCCGCGATCTCCTCCTGGGCCAGCACCGTGCGCTCTTCCTCTGCGGTGAGCCGGGCTTCCAGTTCTTTGCTGAGGTCGCGCTCCTGGCCCAGTTCGCCGGTCACTTCCGCGATCTTGGCTTCCAGCGTCTCTCGAACTTTGCGCAGCGCGGCAATGTCGCTTTCCAGCCGGGCTAGGTCGCGCAGCTGAAGTTCAAGGGTGTCCTTGTCGGTGGTGACCTGCTGACGCAGGCGCTCGAGCTCCTCGGCGTTGGCCGTGCGGACCTGCTGCAGTGTATCCTCGGTGTCGGCAAGCCGCGCTATCAGCACCTCCCGTTCTGAGATCGAGCTTTGCAGCTGGGCGGAGAGCTGCGAGACCGACAGGCGTAAATCCGTATTGGCCGAACGTTCAAGGTCGAGCATCCTGGCCAGTTCGCTGATTTGACGGTTGAGCTTGGTTAGCGCCTCGTCGCGGCCCGACAGCGCATCTGACAGGAAAAACTGGGCCAGCGCGAAAACCATGACCAGGAACACGACGACGACTAGCAGCGCGGCCAGCGCATCGACAAAGCCGGGCCAGTAGTTGATTCCGGCCTGGCGCCGTCTTGATGATGAGGAACCGGGCACCTGCCGCGCCCGCTAGCGGGAGTCTTCTTCTGCCAGCGCGGCGATGGTGCGCGCCAGCAGACGGATTTCCGCACGAAGTTCCTGCACAACCTCATTGCGCCCGTGTGCCGTTTCCTCGATCAGCCGTGCCATGTGGTTGTCGAGGTTGCGGATGTGCCCTCGCGTTGCTTCGTCGATAGGACCTGCCGATCGGCTCTCGGCCAGGCGCTGGAGCACCGAGCGCAACTCTGCCTGGTTCTCCGTAAGTCGGACCATCAGGTCCTGCTCCGTGCGCATCTGGTCGGTGAGCGTGATTATGTGGTCGGTTAGGGTGCTGAGACCCTGATCGCTCTGGGCGCGGGCGGCTTCGGCGCGCACGACCGTGCGTTGCAGGTTGTCGAGCGAGTCTGCCGTGGTTTCCAGTAGCGCCTGGATGTAGGCGGGGACCGACTGGTCGCCCTCGCCGACGGACAGGGCCCCCCCGCCCGACACGCGCGTGGCGGTGCTGAGCCAGTCCTCGAGGTCGTTGTAGAATCGGTTCTGGGCCGCGCCTGCCTGCAGTTCTAGAAAGCCCAGCAGCAGCGAGCCCGCCAAGCCGAACAGGGAGGAGCTGAACGCCGTGCCCATGCCCGACAGCGGCGCTTCCAGCCCGGTCTTCAGGTCGTTGAAGATCGTCACGGCATCGCCGCCGCCCACCCGCAGGCCCGCAATGACGTTGGCGACGGAACTCACCGTCTGCAGGAGGCCCCAAAAGGTGCCAAGCAGGCCGAGGAAGATAAGCAGGCCAATCAGGTAGCGCGAGATATCGCGGGATTCGTCCAGCCGTGCGCTGATGCCGTCGAGGATCGAGCGCATTGAGGTGGTGTTGAGGCGAAGCTGGCCCTGCCGGTCGCCAATCATAGCGGCCATCGGTGCGAGAAGCTTCGGCGGTGAAGTCAAGGACATGCCAGGGGCCTGGCTGCGGTAGACCTCGATCCAGTTGACCTCAGTGCGTAGCATCAGCACCTGCCGGAACACGAACAGTATGCCCAGCAACATGACGAAGAGGATGATGCCGTTGATCGCCGGGTTGGCCGAAAAGGCTTCGATGAGCTGCCTGTGGAGGACGCCCGCGCCGATGATCGCAAGCACCAGGAAGACCCCCATCCGGGTCATATAGGCATTCGTGTTGGTCATTGCAGTGCGGCCCGTTTCGCGTTGTTGGCGGTCCCGCGGAGAGCCGCCCGAAGAGCACCGCGAAAGTGTCGGAATTATGTGACGACTTTAGGGCGCGGAGGTTGGATCCCTATCGTGTCAAGATCACGGCATCCACCCGGTCGGCCGGACCGTCGCCGGACTTGATGCCGAGTGCGCGCACATCCATGCGCGTGTTGCGGATGTTCCGCTCGACCAGATGGCCACGCACATTCAACGCCCGTTTCAACGACAGACGGCGCGCTTCCGGCGCGGTCTCGTCATTGCCTGACGCGAAGGCCTGCAACCGGACGCGTAGGTTCTCGTTGGCGCTCAAACGCTCGGCAAGCGCATCCAGCGACGCTTTGGCGGCATCGTTGAGTTCGGCCGAGCCAATATCGAACAGCATCCGGGTCTCGTCGCCTGCGGCATCGCCGCTCTGCACGGCGGCCGTCTGAGTCGGAGGAGGCGCAGCGGGCGCGGCGGCCGCCGGCAGTGTCTTGGCCGGTAAAGGCTGCGGCGGTGGTGATGAAACGGCCGGCGGCTCCGGAGTTGTGGCCGGTTCCGGGGCGGCGGCGGGCTGGGCCGGTTCGGGCGGCGGCGCCAGTGTCGCGGCAGAAGCCGGTGCAGATGCCGGTTTTGCCGAGACGGGAGGCGTCAGTGCGGCTACGGTCACGCGCGACAGCGGTGCGCTGGCAGGCGAAGCGGCGCGCGTGGGCTCGCGTGGGGCCGGGGCGAGTGTCTGAACGGACAGCGGGCCTTCGAGGCGGGAGACAGGGACGTTGTTTGGTGGGAACAGTAGCAGGCCGTCACCGGCGACGTTGGCCGGGCCGGTGGCGCCATAGCGTGAAGGGCTGTAGCCGCCACCGCCACCCAGTACGCTCAGATCGACAACGACGCTCTGCGCCTGCGCCGGCAGGGTCGTCGCGAATGCCCATAGCGTCGCTATCGCAGCGAAACATGCGGGCCTGAAGCCGGAAATCCCGCTGTTTGCTCGCCGTTTCATATCTCCCAATCCCTCTTCATGCAACGCGATTGCCGCCAGGTTACGATCGCGTGAGAAACCATACCGTAATGGGGTCTGGGCCCACAACCGCTTAACAGACAGACGCTTAAGCGGTCTTTTCGCGCGGGGTGGGGCCGGGGTCGGAATCCTTGATGCAACGCAACAACTTTTCGTGGACGCGGTCGTTGCCCGCCACCACGTCACCGGACTGCAGAGCGAGATCGCGACCCTCGGGGTCGGAGACGAAGCCCCCCGCCTCGCGGACGATCAGGGCGCCCGCCGCGATATCCCAGATGCTCAGGTCGAACTCCCAGAACCCGTCGCAGCGCCCGGCAGCTACATAGGCGAGGTCCAGAGCGGCGGAGCCGAGTCGGCGGATACCCGCGACCTGGGGCATCACGGTCTGTAGCGTCTTGATGTAACGCACCGGGTCGCCATGACCCAGGAATGGCATGCCCGTCGCGATTAGCGCCTCGTTGAGGTTCTGGCGGGCGGAAACCCGCAGGCGCCGGTCGTTAAGCCAGGCTCCACCGTTGCGCTCGGCCCAGAAGAACTCGTCCTTAAGCGGCTCGTAGACCACCCCCGCGACGATCTGGCCCCGCTCTTCCAGCGCGATGGAGATGGCGAACTGCGGCAGGCCGTGCAGGAAGTTAGTGGTGCCGTCCAACGAATCGACGATCCAGCGGTGTACGCCGTCGCCCTCCTCCTTGGTGCCGACTTCCTTGCCCAGGAATCCGAAATCTGGCCGCGCCTTCATCAGCTCGTATTGCAGGGTCTGCTCGGCCTTGCGGTTGGCGGCGGACACGAAGTCCGCCGAGCCTTTGCGCGAAACCTGGAGCTGCTCGACCTCACCGAAATCGCGGGCAAGATCGCGGCCGGCGCGGCGCGCCGCCTTGTCCATGACGTTGATGATGGCTGGACGCATGTTCTTCCGTTTCGCCGCCCCCTGTTTTATACGTGGGGCCGGTCGGGGTTTTGGTTAGTCGCGCGCTCGCTCGACGTATGTGGCATCGGCGGTGTTCACCACTACCGCGGTGCCGGCCTCGATATGCGGCGGCACCTGGATGCGCACGCCGTTGTCGAGCATCGCGGGCTTGTAGGACGACGTCGCCGTCTGGCCCTTCACTACTGGGTCGGCCTCTACCACCTGCAGCGTGACACGCTCGGGAAGGGACACGCCCAGCGGCTCGTCTTCATAGGATTCGATCTGGACCATCATGCCGTCCTGTAGGAAGCGGGCCTGATCCTCGTCTAGCACATTGGCGCCCAGCGTGATCTGCTCAAAGGTGTCCTGATCCATGAAGGTGTGCATGTCGCCGTCGGAATACAGGTACTGGTATTCCTTCTGCTCAAGGCGTACACGCTCTACCGTCTCCGCCGAGCGGAAGCGCTCGTTCAGCTTGGTGCCGTCGCGGATGTCCTTCAGTTCCACCTGCAGGAATGCGCCGCCCTTGCCCGGCTTGACGTGCTGGGTCTTCACCGCGCGCCACAACCGGCCCTGATGCTCGATGACATTTCCCGGCCGAATTTCGTTGCCGTCGATCTTCATTTTTTGGTCACCTTTGGGGAAGCCGATATTTCGGCGCGGTCTCTAGCAGGTAGGCGCGGGGTTTTCTAGCCCGGCTTGTTCGTCACCGCATTTAACGCCTTCACCGCCGCCGCCGGTCCCTCCGGGTGGTTCCACACGCCCGCCGAGACGGCGAGGAAGTCCGCGCCCGCTGCAACCAGTGGGGCGGCGTTGTCTGTCGTGATGCCGCCGATGGCGACGCAGGGCACTTCCATCACCTCCGACCACCACTGCAGCAGGTCCGGGCGCGTCCGAAACTTCGGCGTCTTGGTCTCGGTCGGGTAGAACGCGCCAAAGGCCACATAATCCGCGCCGCCCTCGGCGGCTTCCATCGCCAAATGTCGGGAATCGTGGCAGGTCACGCCGACTATGCGGTCGTCGCCTAGCAGGCGGCGCGCCTCCTTATGGGGCGTGTCCTCCTGGCCTACATGCACGCCGTCGCAGTCGAGTTCGACGGCGAGGTCCGCCCGGTCGTTCATCAGGAATGCCACGTCATGGGCCCGGGTGATGGGCAGCAGGTGTTCGGCCGCGCGGCGGATGGCGTCGTCCGGGGCGTGGGTCTCGACATCGTCTATCACCGGCCCCTTGAGGCGCAACTGTAAGCAGGCGACATCGCCCGCGCCGAGCGCGGCCTCAAGTGCATCGGCGAATGTACCGAGGCGCTCGCCGTCGAGGTTGGACGGGGTGATCAGGTAGAGCCGGCAGCTTGGCGTATCACCGCTACCGCCGGTCTCGTTATTCCCGGTAATCAGAACTTGCCCTGATAGATCTTGATGACGTTGGAGAGAAGCTCGAGCGCGTCCTCGCGGGACCGCTGGAAGGAGTTCCGGCCGATGATCGATCCGTTGGCGCCACCGTCGCGGAGTGCACGGATCTCTTGGTAGACCGCGTCGGTCCCTTTGGCCGCGCCGCCGGAGAAGACTACCAGCCGCTTGCCGGCGAAGGAGGATTCCATCACGTGGGCTATGCGCGCGGGCAGCGACGAGATGTCGATCTTCTGCGCGTCATAGACCTTCCTTGCGTCCTTGCTCTCGATGAAGTCCGTCGGCGGCTTCACCTTGATGATGTTTGCGCCAAGCTGGGCGGCCATATGGGCGGCGTAGGCCGTCACGTCGATGGCTGTCTCTCCGTCCTTCGACAGGTCGCCGCCGCGCGGGTAGGACCACAGCACCACGGCGAGGCCGACCGACTTGGCCTCCTCGGTGATCTCGCGGATTTCCTCGATCATCTCGAAGGCCTGGTCGGAGCCCGGAT
>Ga0181578_10003604_pt1 | contig 14081 bp, 13 predicted proteins | sample 071ome_21_FD_148659 | JGI IMG/M metagenome (GOLD analysis project Ga0181578, IMG submission 148659) | Coastal salt marsh microbial communities from the Groves Creek Marsh, Skidaway Island, Georgia - 071401CT metaG (spades assembly) | ecosystem: Environmental > Aquatic > Marine > Intertidal zone... | reverse complement strand
AGGTTGAAGTAGCCTTCCGGCTGTTCCCCGGTATCTGGCCTATGGCCTCCCATTGGCATGGCCGATGGGAGTGATCCATGAGCACAGGACGGAAGCCGATCTCTGGAGCCTCCCCGTGGCTCCTCGCAGATGGCACCGCCATGTCCGCAAGCGCGAAGCGCGTAGCGTCCCGGCACATCGAGGCGGGGCTACTCAAAGCCCCGCCTGTCCTGCTCAAGAGCATTCAGGAGTGGGTTTCGTCTACACTGTGTACGCACCTGAAAGCCAAGTACCCGACCGACGAGGCGGTCAAGAAACTGCCGTGTTCCGCTGGCGGCAACCCTCGCAGCATGAAGTACCAGACCATCTTCGATCTGACCCCAGACGACTTTCGTGGGTGGCCGTACCTGCGAGTCGTTGACCGGGAGCGGCAGAAGGCGCTTGCCCGAGCAGAGATGGTGTTGGGGCATGATGTTGACCAGATCGGCGGTGTGTCTCGCAACGCACCTTTGGAGGATTGGGCACTGCACTTTGCGAAGGGGGGGCTGCGCTCCAAGGGGAGATTGGACAGGATCAAGGTCGTTGTGGACTTCAACCCCACGAAGCGCGGTGGTGGTTGGTTCACGCGAGACAAACGGTATGCGACCATCTACATAAGGGCGGGCGGCGATGACCCGAGAGGACAGTACGATGACGGCCCGCCAACTGAGAGCCAGATTCGCGTCTGGGGTCGCATCATGGACGGTGTGGTAGAGCACGAACTCCTGCACTACACCCAAAGAGCAGTTGACGCGATCACGAGACAGGACTCTGCTGCGGGTCTGCCCCCCCAGAAGATTCGGACTCCCGACTTGATTCAGCCGGACTTCGACTCACTCAGGTCCGATAGTTACGAGGCATTCCAAGAGGCTGTCCGTCAACATGCTCTGGACGACCGGGAGTTCTACACCCGGCTTCGGGACGAGGTACGGTACTTCAACCAGTTCGCACACAGGGTGTACCAGCCCCGCAAGGACCTCGAAGGTATCCGAGAGGATTGGGAACGATCCCGCAAGGTGTGGGTCGCAACCCCGAACCACCGCCGCCTGATGAAACTCCAGCGGTACGGGTCGCCAGAACCACAGCCCTTCTTCCGTGCGTTGATCGACGGTGCTCCCGGCAAGTGGCGGAAGGCGGTCGGTGAGTTCATGGCTGCTACAGAGGCGTCTGCACCCGTCCCTCAGACCGCAAAGCCACGGTTCCCCTCTGGCCGGAAGACGCACAACTACATGGGCACTGACCCGAAGATTCGTCGGATGCTGGAAAACCCGCAGCCGTTCCTTGACCGTGATGTTGAGACATACGAGAAAGGTGTGTCTGCCCTTCAAGAAGGGTTGCGGGAGAGGCGAGAGAAACTGGTGGTTCGCAACCGCAGGCGCGTTGAGAAAGGAATGGAGCCTATCGACATCGAGGCAAAGATGGAGCGGATTACTCCCGACCCGGAGGAGTACGCGGAGGCACCCCAACTCTGGGTGCAGGGTGATTACAGTGATGTCTACCCCGGTTCCTCAACCTTCTTCCCCGTGATCCGTGACTACGCGCCCGACCTCTACTCTCAGATGGCGGCTGAGTTCAAGCGTCGGGTCGAGCAGCCTCGGAGCAGCCGCGTAGCGTCCCGGTACAGGGAAGCCCGACAGGATCGAGAACTGGTGCGGAGGGCTGATGCTCTCTACCGGAAGTTGCTCGACTACCTGAATCGAAGCCGACAGGTCTACGAGGATCAGTACGGGCGGCGTGTCGTCTATGGGAAGCATTTGGACAACGCCCATGCGGATCTGGTGTTCCTTTTCGACCCGAAGGGTACTCGCACTTTCCACACGGAGCAGAAAGGCAAGGGCGATGCCATCGTGATTGGGGTGCGCGGCCTCAACCCCTTCTGGAAGGGCGATGTGATGGGAGCCGGGTTCGACGGCTTCGTGAAGAAGCAACGAAGCCCCATCATCCACGAACTGACCCACCATGTTGATTCGATTCGTTTCCCAGAGGGTTTCGCGGCTGCGAACGAGAGTTACCCCGAGGAACCCGATGGGGAGAGGTACTTCAATCACGCTCTGGAGTTGAACGCCTACTTCATCCAAGCACTCGCGGACATCACGGAGCAGATCGAGGAAACCCTGTCGGAGATCGACGCGGACGACCCAGACAGCGGGAGTCATCAGGCTGCGGTGTGGGAACTCCATGACTGGATGGAGGAGAACGACGACTTCCGCAAGTTCCGCGAGAGGTTCTGGCGTTCCCTACGGCGGCAAGTCAAGGAGAACCTGACTGAGAAGAACAAGCGTCGGTTCGACAGTCGGCTCTACGACACATGGGACAAACTGCGGGACGAAGCCAACCAAGTATGGGCTGACCTCGTGACACGAGAAGATCCGATGGTTGAGATGCTGGCGGCATGATGAACCTCTACCGAACCCCATCACCTGCCCGCGTAGCGTCCCGGTACATGGCTTCCTTCGATGACCTCGCCTACTACGGGCTGGATGGGATGCTGGAAGGCAAGCCCACCACGCTGTACCACGGCACGACGGCGTGGTTTCGGAGGTTCGACCTGTCCAAGTCTCGCGACGAACTGGTCAATCAGTTCTATGGTTCGGGCATCTTCCTGACCCCGAAGAAGTCGGTGGCGGGTCGGTACGCGAACGCCAACCGCAACATCGGCTTCCCGCCCGAGATCATCAAGGACTTCAAGCGTGTGTGGCCTTTGGGTGGTGCCTTCATGGAAGCCCTCTACAAGCAGGGGGATTCGGCGTGGGAGGCATTCGACTGGCAGTCCGACCCGGCACTGGAGGACAAGGCTCAGGACATCGCGGACGCGACCGACTGGATCATCGGCACCAAGACCAAGCGCCCCACAGGAGGGGGGTTCGCCAACATCTTCTCGATGGACAGCGGGATGCCCGAGTATGTCTACGACACGCTGGAGGAACTTGGGTTGAACTCGTTGAAGTACCGACCCAAGGTCTACACGGTCACAGTGAATGTGAAGAACCCGTTGGTGACGGCATCGAAGTCGGAGGCGCGTGGGGCGAAGTCGAAGGGGTACGACAGCGTGAATCTTCACGGAGATGACCTCGTGGATGGTGTGCCCGAGGTAGCGGTGTACGACCCTCGGAAGGTTGCCATCCAGAGGGTCGAGGAGTGGTAGGCGAGGGTGATGGCACCCCTACATTCCGGTGATTCCTCTATCGGGCGGCATGGGGGTAAAGGAGTATGCCTCCCATGCCTGTGATCCGAACCGCTGCTGACCTGTCCCGCCAGATGACGCGACTTGATGATGCCGTCGGTGCGTTCAGCGAGCACTTGCGTGAGTTGGGCTCTGCTGTGGGCGGGTGGCGTCCACGACCCATTCCTCCCGGTACCCTGTCGGGTATCCAGTCGTCGGGTCAGGTGCTCTACAACCTGCTGGACATCCAGTTTGAAGACCCGAATCAGGCCAAGGCGCTCGCCAAGTATGTCCGCAGGATCAAGAACCTCCGCAAGATGGTCGGGAAGTTCAAGGACGCGAAGTCTGATGAGGAGTTGGCCGAGGTCTACGCGAACCTGTCCAGCAAGTCCAAGTCGGCATGGCAGAAGTTCATCGAGTACCGAAGGGAGGTGTTGTCTCTCGTGGGCACACTGGACACGGAGCCTGCTGGGCAGTTCCGGCTTGGTGGGATGAGTGTCGCCCTGATCCGCACGGGTGCCCGAGGCTTCACCTCCGAGGAGATCGTGAAGGCCAAGGCGGTGCTCACCAAGGCCGAACGCTACCTCCAGCAGCGGGGGCTGGGTGAGTTGACCAAGGGGTTGACGGTGTTCATCTACCCCACGGCTGGCATCCCCGGACGCCCCTCCGCGAACGCTTGGTACGACCGCAAGGACGACACCGCTGCCATCGCAGTCGGATCTGCTTGGTTCAAGAAGTCGTCTGTGAACCGCATGGTTCAGACGATGGTTCACGAACTTGGCCACCGAGCCTACTACCGGATGATGTCGAACAACGGACGCCGGATGTGGGAGGCGTTCTACGAGGAGATGCAGGAGCCCCCTGATGTGGACGGGATGATCCGCGACTGGGATGCCTTCGTAGCAGACGCTTATGACGAGAAGGATCGGCGGCGTCGGAGCCACTTCAGTGGACCGGAAGGCTGGTACAACACGCTCAACAAGCAAGATCGTGAAGCGGCAACATGGCTTCTGATGGCGGTCGGGAACTTCAACCTCGACTCGGGGGAGAAGTTCGACAACCGCCACGGATTCCCCACTGTGTCATCAGTCCCAGCCTTGGACGCGCTGAAAGCCCGCAAGAGCGAGATCATGGTCTTCGCGGAGCCCGTGACGGCTTACTCCTCGACCTCTGCCCACGAGTTGTTCGCAGAGGCGTTCGCCCACTACCTCGCCTACGGACCTCGGACGCTCTCGCCCCGACTCCGAGGTCAGTTTCAGAGGACACTACCGAAGATGAAGATGGCATCGTTGGCGAAGGCTGGTTTGAGCCTTCCTGTGTTCGTCGGCAGGGGTGCTTCGGCAGTGCGGGTCGCGTCCCGGTACATGGCTTCCTCTCCAGCCTTGACGCTCCAATACCTTGACGCTGAGTTGGGTGAGAATGAGGACTTGCCTGAAGAAATCGGCAGTGAGCACTTCGATGAGGTCGCGGAGTTGCTGGAGGACTTTGCACCAGAACTGGGTCGGGGCGACTACTCCCTTGTCCTCGACTTCGGAGACAAGGTGGTCAAGGTAATGACCGACAGCAAAGAAGCCCGGACGCTAAAGCAGATCATGGGGTCGAACATCCCATCTCTGCCGAAAGTCTATGCTGTGGATGACTCGATCTTCTTTGACCTTCATTTCGCGATGATCAAGAAGTACAAACCACTCCCTCGTGGGTGGCGAGATGCGATTCGGGGTTTCATCCAGCATATAGATGCTGACCATAATGACCCCGAAGAAATGCAGGAGATCGCTGAGGAGTACGGGCTGGAGCCTCACGCAGTTCGATCCTTCTATGCTGCCATCGACGCGCTCCCGTTCACTCTGCGTGATTGGAAGATCGCGAATGTCATGTGGGACGAGCAACACAAGGTTCCCGTTCTGATTGACTTGGGGGATCAATAAATCTCTCACCAAACCGGATGGGTACTCTCCCTGTGTGGAGGTTGCTCTATGTCCGAACAGATTATCCGTCGCTTGGTCGAACTCAATCCTGATGCGCTGTTGTTGGAGCCACGGGAGGTTTACGACGCGGCTCTGGTAGACATCACCAATGACCCCAAGGACGATTGGGAACGGAAGACCAACACCTATGTCGCCGTGTATGACACGGACAAGTGCATCGACGCGATCATGGACTGGTTTGAGGTCGGTCACGAGGAAGCCGTGGAGTGGTTCTCGTTCAACACTTCTGGCGCATGGGTCGGTGAGGGCACCCCTACATTCCGGTGATTCCTCTATCGGGTGGCATGGGGGTAAAGGAGTGTGCCTCCCATGCCTGTGATCCGAACCACTGCTGACCTGTCCCGCCAGATGAAGATGGCGTCCCAGCACCGCATGGCTTCGCGGGTCGTTGCCCGCTTCGTTCGCGACCGGGTGGATTGGTACGCACAGGTGGCCGACTTGCGGAGTCAGGTCGAGAACCTGCGTGTGCTCCGACAGGGGTTCCGCCAGCAGATCGGGGACATCCGACGCTCCGTAGATGCGTTGGAAAAGTCGTTGAAGGGCTCCCCGATGTACGACGACATCCGACAGGGGTTGTCCCGAGCGGTCAAGTCTCTCGACGGACATGACCCTCGCACCACTTCGTTCCTGAACCAACTCGACTACTTGTCGAGCGAGTACGACCAGATCGGGATGGGGCTGCGATGATTCTCTACCGAGCCACGACTGACCCTGTTGCCCGTCAAGGTGCTCACTTCACCGAGCATCTTGAGGATGCGATTGCGTACACGGACAACCCCGGCTTCGGCGGTCCCGCCGTGTATTCGTACCGGGTGAGCCCCCGGAACGCTCTGGAAGTTGACGATCTGGAAGACCTCGCAGGAGCCTACCTCGACCTGCTTGATGAAGACCAGAAGTGGGATTGGGACTACAAACTGGGGGAGCCTCCGACCGCCTATGGCATCTTCGATTACTGGAAGACGGCGGGGTACACCCGTGTGTTCCATGTACTTGAAAGTTGGGATCGAGGTGTGCCCGATGTGGAGGATACCTTGAAAGACAAGTACGACTGGATCTCGTACCCCGATGACTTCCCTGCGGGGTCTACGACATGGAAGTACATCGGCAAAGGGTCGCTGAAGCCAGACAGCAAAGACCCTCTCCACCGCAGAGCATCTGCTCGCCGCGTGGCTGCACGGCACATGAGAGCGGGCACGCGGTTGTACCACCTGTCGCCTGTCGAGTTCAGCAACTTCAAGCAGCAGGAACTCGGTGGGGGCTATCAGGCCGACATCGGGTTCCACTTCGGCACGAAGGATACGGCTCTCACGGCATCGAAGATGCTGGCAGGGAAGGGTCGGATCAAGGAAGGCGATACCGTCTACCTCTACGAGTTGGACATCGACACGGGCAAGTCGCTCGTCCTCAATGAGAACCGCCGTGGGTCATGGAGCATCAACGATCTGCTCCGAACCATCTTTGAGGGCGGACCCGGTGGGGGGCCTGTCCCTGCGGCTGGGATCACGGACGAGGAGTGGAACGCCTACTACGGTCAAGACGATGATGGTGAGGAACTGGACGAGGGTGAGGGCGTGTTCCTCGCAGACGGCACGAACCTCAAGGACTCTTGGATGGGTGCTGAGGAGCAGCGGCGGGGCTTCCTGTCGTGGCTGAAGGCGCACGGCTTCAAGTCGGTGAAGTACAAGAACACCTACGAGGGGGGCGGTGACTCCTACATCGTGTTCGACCCGAAGCAGATCAAGATCAAGTCCGTCACCCCGTACACCTATGAGGGCTGATTCCATGACCCGTCCTTCCGCCCCCCGTGTTGCTCTCCGGTTCGCTTCGGCTCGCAAGACCGCTGCCCCCTTCGTGGACGAAGGCATGGTCGGAGAGGACTGGGGGTCGTCCGCCTCCGGTCTGCTCGTCACGGACGGCGACCGGGTGCTCCTGCTCAAGCGGTCGCCCTATGTCCAAGATCCCGGCTTGTGGGGCATCCCCGGTGGAGCCGTCCCGGTGGACTACGACACCGGGAAGCGGAAGGACGCGAAGCGGTCTGCACTGGATGAGGCTCGTGAGGAGATGGGAGGCATCCCGTCTGGCTCGGTGGGAGGCAAGCATGTGTTCCGCAAGCCGAGTGGATTCACCTTCACCACCTTCGTGTGGGAGACAGACCCGGACTCTCTGGATCGGTTCACGCCCAGACTCAACTGGGAGCACACCGATTGGGGTCTGTTTGATCTCGATGACATCAAGCCTTCGGGCATCCACCCCGGTGTGATCTGGGTGCTCAAGAGGATGGGACGATGACCAAGCCTTCTGCCAGCCGCGTGGCCTCCCGCTACGCCAAGATCACGGTTCCACCTCGTGACTTCAAACGCTACCTCCAGATGTTCGGGAAGCGGGTGAAGGCACTCAAAGAAGCCGCCGCCAAGATGGAGCGTGTTTGCGAACACGAAGATGCAAGGTATTGGCTTACAGACTCTACGCGGAGGGATTTTGATCCCTGCGCGGGTTGGCTCGGTCTACTGGCAGATAAGGTGGAGTACCTGTCGGGATTGGACGAGGCTATTGACCTGTTCCGAGACCAGTACGGGGGGGTCAAGAAGGTCATCGGATTTGCTGAGGAGGCATCTGAGGTCGCTCAGGATTACGCGGATCGTGTAGAACGAGAAGCCAAGAAGATCCGCGAGTACAAGCCTGAACTGGACGAGAACCTTGAATACTACAAGGACTATGTTCCCCGCGATCTGGTCGATGCGGTCTACTGGCTGGGCAGTCGCGAGTGGCAGACCTTCCACAAGATGCTGTCTGAGGCACCCGAGCGCATCAAGTCACTGTTGACCCAACTGACCCCTCCTGAGACAGAGGAGGTGGAGACGCTGTACCACGCCTCGGTGGACGCCAAGCCCCTACTCCGGTCTGGGTTCAACCCGCAAGGCAAGGGCGGCATGGGGCTCGGAGGGTCTACCGACACAGACTCCGGTAAGCCAGCAATCTCATTCACCTACGATCTCTACATCGCCAAGGAGATCGCCCGAACGCTCAAGGAAGGGGTGCTCGTCGCCCACGGCAAGGTGTCTCCCCAAGAGGTGCTGGGCTGGGCCGAGAAGGCTGGGTTCAAGGACAAGGTGGTTGAGACAGCACAGCACACCTACTTCAACCGTGGGATCTGGGAAGACCCCAGCAAGCGCGTCGAACACGCGATGGCGTATTGGTACACCTACCTCGGGTATGCAGGTCGAGCCGGGAAGCGGTACAACCCGGTGTTCTGGACGGGACCCAAATACTTGATTCCGCAGTTCAAGCGGGTCAAGTACGGCGACATCGGGGTTCTGGTGGCCGATGTGAACATGACAGACCCGGACATCACCTACAAGCCAGCGGAGCGTGAGTACCGGGTGCCTGTGTCTGCCATCGTAGACTTGAAGAAGGTGATCCAATGACCACCCCCTCTGCCCCCTCGGTTGCTCTGCGGTTCGCGGCAGCGCGTGTGGCTTCCGGCGTCTACTTCCACGGCACCTCGGAGGAGGCTGCTCGCAAGATCATGCAGCAGGGGTTCTCACTCCGAGGTGTGGGTCAGCGTCAACGAGCCGTACACGGGGACGACACGCTCGACCCGAAGGGTGTGTTCGTCACCTCTGACTTGATGCAAGCCCGATGGTACGCCGGACCTGACCCCAAACGCCCCGGACTCAACCGTGGTGGTGCTGTGGTCGAGGTCAAGGTGTCCGGTCGCATGATGTCAGAGAGCGATTGGTGGGAGTCCAAGAGACGGATCTCCGAGGAGATGGGGATCACAGGGTTGTACGACCCTCGCCGTGGTGAGGTTGTCCTCCGAGCACAGGAGGAGGCGAAGAAGCAGGGGTACGCAGGGTTCCATGAGCACGGAGATGAGTATGTCGTGTTCGACCCCAAGAATGTGAAGCCCGTGAGGGCGTTCCATGCGGGCAGTGGCGAACCCCTCTCCAAGACCGCTTCCCGCATCGACGCACCTCCCGTCATGCTCAGGGAGATCACGGAGTGGGTGTGGTCGCTGATGGCTTCCGAGATTCTGCGGAATGTCGAGCGCGTCAGAGGTCACCGGAAGAACCCAATCCGCTGGCAAAGAACAGTGGACTTTCTCGGTGAGGATGAGGCTTGGGGCACGCTGGTTGATCTGGCCGAGACGGAACGCTTGGCAAAGAAGTACGGCGGCAAGATGCCGTCCGGTCCTCTCCCCAAAGCCTACACCAAGGACTTTCCGGTAGACCTCCGAGGATGGAAGCACGAGAGGTATGTCAAAGACCTTCTCGATGAAGGCAAGGGGTCTCCGCTGGCACGCATGTTCATGGACCACCCCATCACGGTTCAGTGGGTCACGAGTCCTCGACATGCCCCGAGTCGTGTTCGCGGACCCGGAGGCAGTACGCCGAAAGGAACATGGGATGCAATCGGCCTACTTCGGTTGTTCATGTCCGCCCCGTATGGGACTGACCCTCGGATGATCAAGCGGCAAATGGAAGAAACGGCTCGGGTGGTCCGCCATGAACTCCAGCACCTTGCCCAGACCGTGCTGGAGAACGCCACCAACCTCGACACGGCGGGGATGCCCGCTGGCGGTGAGCGGGGTCGTGTGTCCCCCCATTCCTCGACAGAGGATGAGCACGCGCTTCGGGACGTGGAGTTCTACACCCGGCTGCAAGACGACATTGACGAGTTTCTTAGTCTCCGTGGGAAGTTCGGCCCCGCAGGAGACGACCGTGTGACCCGTAAGGCAATCGGTGTGTGGGTTGGTGAGGAGCCTGCACAGGATGTCGGCATGTGGTCGTTGCGCCCCTCTCGGTTCTTCACCGAACTCAGGAAGCACGACCGACGCAAGTACCGGAAGGCGGTTGGTGAGTTCTGGTCGGCGGTGTCGGAAGGAGGCACACCCTCTTACCGCTTCGCATCCGGCTACGGGGAAGGGCACAAGCCCTCCGATGAGGGGCCTCCAGCCCACGACTTGCTGGAAGACGGAGAGGGGTTCGCCCCCCCAGACATCCTCGACAACCCCCACTACTACACGGCGTTCAAGAGCCAACTCCGCTCGTTCTGGCCCACCATCCTCAAGGCGCAAGGCAAGCCCGGAGCACGGATCAAGGTGTACCGGGCGCTCCCGAGCCAGTACGACGAGTTCAACCGGGGCGATTGGGTCACGCTGTCCTATCAGTACGCGAAGGATCACGCCGACCGGGGGAACGTGTCAGGGGAGGATGCCCACGTCATCGAGGCCACGGTGCCTGCCAGCACCGTCCGGTGGGACGGGGATGACCTCATGGAGTGGGGGTACTTCGGACCCACCGTCAAGGGGAAGTCTCGGACGGCATCGACCCGCAAGACCGCCGCTCGACCCATCCGGCTGCCCACACGCGAGATCAAGACCCTCGCCAAGAGGCTGGCACAGCGGCTCTACCAGTACGGGCTGCCGAAGCCCGGTCGGGTGATCGCACAGGAGTACCTGCCCCTCACCAATGTCATGGGTGACGAGGTGGTGGTCGAGATCCTGTTGACGGGCACACCGGGTCGGAACCGCGACCCGTTCAGCAACGAACTGCTCAACGGTGGCTTCCTCAAGCGGCGTCCCGAGGGTCCGCTGATCCGGGTGTTCGTGAACCCGCACCTCGACCCCCGGATGTTTGAGGCGCGTCCACGCAGGATTGTCGAGGACGAGTTGTACCGCCTCCTCGCTCACGAGTTGACCCACGCGGCAGATGTCTGGTCAGGCAAGGGGTCGGTAGGTGACCTGTCCGGGTCAAAGGACGACCTCAAGAAGCATCACCACAACCATCCGGCAGAGGTTCGGGCGTTGATGCGGGATGTGGTGACGCACCTCGATGACGGGGACACCGTTCGTGAGTTCATGGACATTGGCATGGACTTCAACACGGCGCTCCGCGAGGCTCTGAAGGACACCAAGTGGCCGGACATCGAGCCGTACCTGACCCCGAAGAACAAGAAGACCATCTTGAAGGGGGTCTACACATTCCTCCAAGATCAAGGTCTGGATGAGGAGGCACGATGACCAAGCCTTCTGCCCGTCGAGTTGCGTTCCGGCACATAGCGGCCAAGTACGACAAGTACGCCCCGAAGGATGCCCGAGAGGTGCTGTCCACCCACCTGTTCCTACGACCCGGAAACCCGGATCCCGAACTCGATGTGGATGTGCGGGGTCAGAACACCCCTTGGGCACCCATCCTCCAACGAGCACGCCAGTGGTCGCTCCCCGAGTTCACCGAGCACATGGAGCAGTACGCCTTCAACGAGAACATCGAGGAGTTGGAGCGAGAACTCGTGGAAGAACCTCTCCTCTACCGCGTCGTGCAGAACGGAAAGACCCGAGTACGAGGCAACACGAGCGAGGAGTGGTATCGGTCGGGGAACCTCCGCGAACGCATCGAGGACTACCACCGTTACGACCGCTGGATGCAGAAGGGCGGAAACTGGGAAATCGTAGTCAAGCCCCGTCCGAAATCCGACTACCGGAAACTCGACGCGCTGAAGAAGATGCGTGTTGAGCGCGAGAAGGAATGGGCTGACCTCTACAAGAAACTCCGTTCAACGGACGGTGCCGAGATCGTGGAGGATCGCGCAGGGTCGAACTTATCATTCCTCGTCCAGAACCACGATGTGTTCGTGGGAGGCATCACCGCTGAGGGGACGGGCACCTCGACCGACAGGGGCCGCAGCATCGTGATCCACGATGATTGTTGGAAAGACATCCGTGCCCTCGCAGAACGGCATGGGGACGGACTGGTCTGGACGGTCGTGAAGTCAACCCTGTGGCCCGAGTACCGCCGGAAGGGACTCGGCTCGGCTCTGTATGAGGCTGTCATCGACGCGCTCAAGTCGAAGCCGGGTGGTCCGCACTACTTGATCCCGCACGGGTGCTGGGGAGGAATGGGAAACACCTCACCGGACGCCCAACGGGTCTGGAAGAAACTGTGGTCGCGCTATCCATCGTCGGGGAATGTGATCGTGGTGGGGGGGTAACCAATGGCACGATGCGGACGATGTGGGATGTGGTCGAAGTACCCGGACAACCACCACGAGCAGAAGTACACGGGGGTGTGCCTGTGGTATCAGCACCGCCTCATGGACGATCAGGTCTTTGAGCAGCGCGAGTGCGGTGATTTCTTTGAGCGTGTCCCCGGTCTGACCCCGATGGATCACTTCGACTACAAGATCAAGCGGGACAACCTCGGTGATGCCTACGAGATGGCCAAGCGATCCAAGCGGTTGGCCCTGTTCAGCGTGGTGACCTCCGTGATCTCGTTGGGGTTCTCGGCATGGAAGGTGCTCGGTGGCTCGTAAGCGATCAGCCCGGATTCGGGGTGTGCTCGGTGGACCTCTGGTCAAGGCAACAGGCAATCAGATCCAGTTGACCCCAGACCTACTGAAACGAGCAGCGTCCATCATTCTCAGGTTCATCAAGGCCGAGATCAAGAAGGACATCGCTAAGTCACGGGGCTTGCGGGGCGGTCACTATCCTTCGGACTACAAGAACCGAAATCCGGTTCCGTTGCCGGACTCGGCTCGGTTCCTTCGGTCGTGGCGGTGGAGGATCAAGGGAGATCGGACCATCGAGTTCACCTCCTCATGGCCCACCGCAGAGGCACACACCAAGACACCCACACAGCGTGGGATTGAAGACTTCTCCAACGACCGTCCTGACATTCCCAAGGGCGGGTTCCCGATGACATGGCTGGTCCAACCGAAGGTCAAGTATGTGCCGATCATCACGCACACGGGACAGGTCATCGTCCGCACCGCACCGCTCTCGATTGACAAGGCGTGGGTTCACCCCGGCTTCATCAAGTACAACTTCATCGAGCGCGGGGTACGCAAGGGTAGGGTGCAAGTGGTGCAGGAACTCCAACGGGAGATCGTGGAACTGGCTGCCAAGCAAGGGAAACTGCTATGAGCGATGATTACAAACTGGAGTCCACAGGCGGTGTCGTAGTCATCGCAGACCTTGGCATCCGACTCAAGCCGAATGAGGCAGCGTGGGTCAGTCGTGGAGACATGCAAGCATCGGAGTGCCTGCGTGCCTTGGTGCGTCTGGAGAAGGTGCGGGTATCATCTGGTGCGAGGAGCCGTGTGTCCAAGGACCCTATCAAGAAGCGTATGCCAACCGCCGTGCTTCGGACGCGCCCTAACAGCCGGGGCGTTCCGGCCTCTCCCGCCACCCCCAAAACGGGGCTCTCGGCAGAGGAGGCACAGGTGATGGCAGACCGCGCAGCCAAAGCGGCTGCGGAGAAGGCGGTCGCGGCAGTCACGGCACAGTTTCAGCAGATGCTTGCGACCGCCTCCCTCCAGCCCGCTGCCCCGCAGCCGAACATCGCGGACACAGTGGCTCAAGCGGTCACCCAAGCACTCCAGAGTGTGTCTGTCCCGATCGCCGCACAGCGTCCGTCTTCCGACATCGAAGACCTGATTGCAGGGGGTCCAGATGAGCCCCTGTTCATCCCGACGGGGATTGTGAAGGACACCTCCGAATCCCTTTCCGTGTCTTCCGAGTCCTCCACGAGTGGTGGGCTGGATGATGCAGCCAACGCACTCAAGGCTCTCCGTAAGAGCAAGTAGGAGATCATATGTCCGCCAAGAAGAAGACTTCTGCCCCGCTCGGGGTGGGGCTTGACATCGGAACCATGAACATCGTGTCCGCTCGTCGTCAGGAGGACGGGTCGGTGGAAACCAGTCGCGTTCGCGATGCGTTCCTCGATCTCGACCAGAGCGCCAAGCGCATGTTGAAGTTGTCGGGCGTCAACTACATCGACCATGGCGACGACGGGATCATCGTCGTCGGTGACGCGGCGATGGAGATGGCGAATGTCTTTGGCCGCGAAGCCCGGCGTCCCCTGTCGCAGGGGTTGATCTCGGCAGGTGAGATGGACGCCCTCGATGTGCTGGGC
>Ga0181578_10003597_pt1 | contig 14093 bp, 7 predicted proteins | sample 071ome_21_FD_148659 | JGI IMG/M metagenome (GOLD analysis project Ga0181578, IMG submission 148659) | Coastal salt marsh microbial communities from the Groves Creek Marsh, Skidaway Island, Georgia - 071401CT metaG (spades assembly) | ecosystem: Environmental > Aquatic > Marine > Intertidal zone... | reverse complement strand
TCCGTTTCGAGCATGTTTTCGCACCATTTCACGATCAACTCTTTCGCGTTTTTCCCATCGTCGTTCATTCCGCTTTCCTCTCCGCCGCCGTCGCCGTGTTCGATTTCTTCGCAATACTCCCCCAAAGCTTTCACCATGTTCCCCAAGTTCACCGCCGTCGGTCGACTTTTCAACAAATACTCCGCTTTCTTCTTCACGAACGCGCACACGTCCTTCGCGCTCTTCTTCTTCTCGATGCCATCATCATCGTTAAAACGCGCCTCCAACTCCACCGCGATCGATAACGCCGCCGCGATCGCAATCGCCGGCGCGCCTCGCACGTTCATGTCTTTGATGCATTCGAAACATCTCTCGCAACTCGCCACCGCCACGAAGGACGTTTCCAGAGGTAATTTCAGTTGGTCCAACAGTTGGAGAGAACCGCGGGAATATTTGATGGATTCCAGAGTAGTAGTGGTAGCAGAAGATGAAGGAGTCATTTCTTTCCGCTTCGTCGAGGAGGACGGTTCGTTCGTTGTTGTTTTCGTCGTCGTCGTCGTCGTCGTCTTCTTCTTTGGCATGAATATTCTCTTTACAATGGGGAAAAGTCTGGGGAAAACTTCACTTTCCGTGCCGGCCGTCGCGGACGCGCGCGCGATGACGACGACAAAGAAGTGAAGAACACACACACACACACAGAGAGAGAAAAGATGGGCAACGCGCTCAGCTCAAGCGAGATGCACGAGGAAGACGAGGAGGAAAAGAAACAGCGCGAACGACGACGACAAAGCAATTGCGACGAGCGATACCAGCGACTGTTACTCTCGCTGAAGAGAAACCAAAACCGCTTGTTCTTGTCCGGAGAGGTGACGCGAGTGAACGAGGTGACCAAGAACGGGAGGATTTTTACGCAGCGCGCGATGGCGAGGGCGGTGGAGAAACTGGAATTGCCCGTGTGTGGACGGTTGGAGCACCCGAAGTGCCCGGACGACGCGAGCGACGCGAAGGCGGTGGAGAGGTACAGGAAGGAAGGGTGCGGGAGTTTCGCGGATGCGGCGTCGTCGACGACGAGGATGGATGCGAAGACGTTGGACGATATGCGCGTGTCGCACGTGGTGCACGATTTGTATTTTAACGGCAACGCGGTCGTAGTTTTGGTGGAAGTTTTGGAGTGCACGGAAGCTGGAAGGAAAGTGAGAGAGGCGTACGAGAAGACGGGGAATCTCGTCGGCGCTTCGATGCGAGCGTGGGGGAGTTCGACGGAGGCGGCTTTAGATGTCGATTGGGGCGGCGGCGTGGACAAGCGGAGCGCTGGGAAAGATATCCGGGCGGTGTGTGAAGAGGATTTTGAACTGATCACGATTGATTTAGTCGCCAATCCTTCGCACGCTTTGGCGTATTTAAAGCCGCACTTGGGTAAATTAGGTAATTAGGTTGCTTCTTAATTAGAATAGTTATTCATTCGCACGCTATGCCATAGGTAAAATGTAAAAGTACAACAACATTATCAACGAGAGTTTTTACAAACGACTATACACTGGTTTCCTCTTCTCGAAGCGCGCATTCATGCTCTCCTTCAAATCTTCCGATATCAACTGCGCTGCGTTCTTCAAAGCCACGTATTCTAAACCTTTCTCGACGCTTTCCGAGTCTCGAGAGTTTAACAAAGAACGTTTCGTCCCTTGCACAGCTAACGGCGACAAACCCGCCATTCTTTTCGCTACTTCTACGCACGCGCTTTCTAATTCCTCATCATCGCTAAAACACTTTGAAACTAATCCCATTTTTTCAGCTTCCTCGCCGTTCACCGTCCTCGCGGTCAGCGCCATCTCAGCCGCCCGGCCGTGCCCGACGATGGGCGGGAGCCTTTGCAAACTGCCGATATCCGCCACGATCCCTAGCTCGACTTCTTTGACGCTAAAAAACGACGAAGCGTCGCAAAACCGCACGTCGCACGCCGCCGCTATGTCTAAGCCACCGCCTACGCAAGCACCTCGAATCATGCACACGACCGGTTTCCGACACCGCTCGACGCTCGTCACCGACGCTTGCAATCTCTTGATGTGCCTCAACAAATACTCACCTCGTCTCCCTACATCCGCGACGGTCTCCGTATCCCCGAGCGTCTCAAAAAGCGTCTCTTTACTCGAAACGTCGATCCCAGCGCAAAAATGTTTCCCTTTCCCGGTTAAAACGATCGCGTTGATCGACGCGTCTTCGGACAGTTGGTCGAAAACGAGAGGAATCTCGCGCCACATTTGACTGTTTATGGCGTTCAGCTTGTGCGGTCGATTGAGAGACACGACGGCGTATTTGCCGACGGCATCGCGGTACACTTCGAGAGTTTCGCACGTCACCATCGCAAAGTGTGCCTCTAGTTTACTACGACAGAATAAAATCGATGTGTGTGCGCGCGTTTCTGATTGAAAGAGTGAAGTTTTTTTTCCAATTTGCTTCACTTTTACAAACTCACTTGCACACACGCGCACACACACTTTCTCTAAAGCCGCGCTCGTTATTATTACCGACGGACGATACCACTACCGAACCGCATTTTCTCGGCATAAAAGTCTCTCTCTTTCTCTCACGCGCATTTCCTCTCTGCCGGTCGTCGAAGCTCCGACTACTCTCTCGCTTGAGAAAAAGAGAAGAAGAAGCGTAACAAAAATGTCGACGTGTCAGAGATTGATGATGACGCGCGAAGCGTCGTCTTCCTCGTCTTCGTCTGCGCTCGGGTTTCGGCGATTCTCGGCGGCGAGGGCTGCTCGGTATGCTCCTCGAAGTAGTGGTGAGAGGAGGAGAAGAAGAAGAAGAGACAGAGGTGTCGACGTGTGCGCCGCTTCTTCAGGCGGCATGTTTGAATCCTTCGACGGGGAATCCGTCACGCTCGTCAAGGAGGCGATGGACAACGCGAAAAAGTTCAACAGCGGGAAAGTGGACACGGAACATCTCCTGTACGCGTGCACGAAAAAACGAAACCCGACGACGAAAGCGTTGCATAAAGCCGGCGCGACGGAGGATGCGGTGAAGAAAGCTCTGTGCGATCGAGCGGGAGTGTCGGACGTGGACCTCGTCAATCCGTTCAGCGGGTTGAACCAGAAGAAGAAAGCGGACGGATTGGTGCCGTTAGGGGACGATTTGAAAAAGTTATTCGAACGCGTGGCGAGTAAGAGCGAGGTGACGATGAAGGAGTTGGTGCTCGGGATGGTCGCGGACGATCAGTGCACGGCGTACGACGTGTTGACGAATCCGAAATACGGGATTGAAGTGGACGTTCCTTTGTTGAGGGATTTCGTGAACGGCGTTGGCGACGAGAAAGAGTTAGTCGGAGCGGGTGGGAAAAAGATCGATAAAAAGAAAGTGAAGAACATTTTAGCGCAATGCTCGGTGGATTTAACCGCGCTGGCGAGGAAAGGCGAGTTAGATCCCGTGTTTGGGAGAGACGAGGAGACGAAGAGAGCGGTGAGAATTTTAGTGAGAAGACGGAAATCTAATCCGTGTCTGATTGGTGATCCAGGGGTAGGGAAGACGGCCATCGCGGAAGGATTGGCGAGTTTGATCGCGGAAGATAGCGATATCGTCCCGAGAAGGTTGAAGAATAAAAGAGTCTTGTCCTTAAACGTCGGTTTGTTACTCGCGGATACGAAGTACAGAGGGGATTTCGAAGAGCGCTTGCGTTCGGTGTTGGAGGAAGTAAAATCGGCTGGCGATATTATTTTATTCATCGACGAAATTCACACGATCGTAGGCGCCGGCGGCACTGGCGACGATGGCGGTTTAGATGCCGGCAACCTCATGAAACCAGCGTTGGCGCGAGGTGAAATTCAAGTCGTCGGTGCGACCACGGTTGAAGAGTATCGCAAATACATCGAAAAGGACGCGGCGTTGGAGAGAAGATTTCAGCCGGTGCGAGTGGACGAACCGTCGCCTGAGAACACCTTGAAAATATTAGCCGGATTGAAAGAAACGTACGAGAAGCACCACGAGGTTTCTTTTTCAGACGACGCGATTCAAGCGTCCGTGGTGTTATCCAGCCGGTACATCACGGATCGATTTTTACCGGATAAAGCTATCGATGTTTTAGATGAAGCCGGAGCGTTGGTACAATTGAGAGATAAAAGCAATTCGGGCGATAGTGAACAAGCGCTTCGAGTGTCTGTGTTGGACGTTCAAGAAGTCGTTTCGGAATGGACTGGTATTCCCGTAAAACAATTATCCGTCGAAGAATCGAAGAACTTGCTCGGTTTGGAGCAAGAGTTGACGAAGAGAGTGATTGGTCAAAACGAAGCCGTCGTTTCAGTCGCTCGCGCCGTTCGAAGAGCTCGGTCCGGTTTAGCCGACGCGAGCAAGCCTGTAGCTTCGGTCATTTTTGCCGGACCAACTGGCGTTGGTAAAACGGAACTCTCCAAAGCGTTAGCGACGGTATATTTCGGCGCCGAGAAAAATCTCGTTCGCATCGACATGTCTGAATACATGGAAGCAGTGAGTACGTCGCGATTAATCGGTGCACCGCCTGGATACGTTGGGTATAACGAAGGCGGGCAACTCACCGAAGCCGTGCGACGAAACCCCCACTCTTTAATCTTACTCGACGAGATCGAGAAGGCGCATCCGGACGTCTTCAACGCGTTGCTTCAAGTTTTAGAAGACGGTCGATTGACCGACGGAAAAGGCCGGACGGTTGATTTCACGAACGCTATGCTCGTCATGACAACGAACATAGCTTCGCGTGAGATTTTAGAAAACTTTGCCGGCGCGAAGACGCCGCAAGCGAAACTAGATGCCTACGATCGCGTGAAAAAGCTCGCGCGCAAAAATCTCGGGAAGCGATTCCGACCGGAATTTCTCAATCGGTTGGATGAAATCGTCGTGTTCAGACCGCTCGGTGAATTCGAAGTCGAGCAAATCGCCGAGAACATGCTCGAATCGGTCGCGTCGCGATGCGCACGGAAAGGTGTCGCCATCACGTGCACAGACGCCTTCAAAAAAGCTTTACTCGTCAACGGCTTCTCGCCGAAATACGGCGCTCGACCGATGCGCCGAGCGGTTCAAGCGATGGTGGAAAACCAGCTCTCCGAGTGTCTCTTGAGCGGTTTCGCCAACGATGGCGACAATATTCAGCTCGACTTTGACGAATCCTCGGACGAGATCATCGCGACGAACAAGAACGAAAAGAAAACGTTTCCTTTGGAGCAATTCGGCGGCATCGAAGACGGTTTCGACGAAGACGAAGAAGAGGAAGACGCGGAAGTTGCGCGAAATAACAACAATAACGACGGAGGCGGTGGCGGCGAAAAAATCGCCGAAGAGTTCCCGACGCCCGCTTTCCCGTAACAGATGAAAGAAAGAAGTAGCATGTAAAACATATAGGCGCGCCCTTAACGTTATCATCGCACGCATCTCCTTTAAAATAACATCGCGCGTGGTCTTCTTCGCGGAGGACCTTTTTCACCTTTTTTCACACTCTCCGAAAGGCAACTTTTCCTCTCGGATCTCGAGGTTCACACATCGTCACTTTTCAAGTCACGCGCGACGCAAAACACACAACGCACGACACAAAAAATACAATGGGCAGAAGACGAGGCGGCGGCGGCGGCGGAGGTTTCTCCCGCAAAGCTCCGCAGACTCGCTCGCAATCAGGTAAACCACAGCACTAGTTTATTTTCTAAAGAATCGGAAACTGAAAAATTTCTTCTTCGTCACCTTTTGGACGATTTTACGTCGTTTCTCAACAGGCGCTCCACCTCCATCCACGCGATCTGAAGGCGGATCTTCTTTGCTCGGCGGGATGGCGAGCATGATTGGGCAAGGCATGATGTGGGGCACGGGCTCTGGAATAGGCCACAGAGCAGCAGACGCGATCATGGGTCCCCGCACTATTCATTACGAAACGCACAACTCAGAAGATGGATCTTCACCAACTGGCGGTGGCGCTCCGGTAGACGCGCGAACGAATCCATGCGCCGGACCGATGGAATTGTTCGGGAAATGTTTGGAACAGAATACCGACAACGTCGCGCAGTGCCAAGCCTTCGCGGACTTGCTCACGTCGTGCAAGAGAGATCAAATGCAATAATACGCGAACTGAAGTTAGGCGCGCACCGTCCGTAATACTAGACTTGCGCGCGTCGTAGTCGCGCGACGGGAGAGATCGGGTGCAACGATGCGATGACAAAATTAGGCGCAAACTACATCTGTTGTGACGAAAACATACACACACAGAGAGAACAAGAGAGTAAAGGGGAACGCGGTTTCTCACTCACACACACACACACATACTATACAATTTCAACCTTAAAACGGATTGTCTCTTTTTTCCTCTTCTACTAACTCTCTCTCTCTCGGTTTCTACTAATAAAATGGCAAAAAGTTTACTTTGATATTTCCGCGGGGATGACCTCGGTGATCACCGCCTTCTCGGGCGTCCCCTTCACGTATTTCGTCGACTTAAAGTACACCGCGTCCCGCGCTCGAGCCTGTGTAACCGAAGAGAGAACGTTTCCCGCGTGAGCATCAGAGAAAAGAGAGCGATTTTTGCGGGGAAAAAAAAATGATCGATTTTTCCGGACCCCCACTAGTAAAAAACAAACGCGCGTACCTTAGACAAATGCGGCTCCTTGAGCGCGCCTCGGACGATTTCCGCGCACGCGTTGGCGTACTTCAAGTACGACATCCCGGCGATTCTCCAGTACGCGGCTGAGTTAGCAGCGGCAGACATGCTCTCTTTTTTTTCCTCTTCTTTGTCGTCGTATCCTTTTGTTCTTTTTTTATGAAGAACTGTGAGAGTTTTGAGAGTTTCTAGGTTCAGAGAAACACATTTCGCGAAAAGAGTCACATTAACTACTACGTACTACGAGTAAACGAAACGCTCTAGAACGTGATGATGCATTAAAAACTAATTACAAAAATCGAAACAGCTTGACGGCACCGTCGCCGCCGGCAGTCAACACGCCCTTGTCTAAAGCACACATGGCGCTTAAGCCTACGGAGACGGAAGCGCCGCCGATCCGGGGCGCCATGAAGGCGTGCTTGTCGTGCGCTTTGTCCACGGATTGCAAGACGCGACCGTCCGAGTGAGAGGAGACGCGCAAATCGCCTTTTTCGTCGCCGGAGAGGAGGACGTTGGTGTCGGAGTGGTGGAGCAGAGAGGTTATTTTGGAGGCGTTGGCGGCGGAACGCCAGAGCGCGGTTGTCGACGCGGATGTCGTCGACGATGAAAGCTTGCGGAGATCGTGTAAAACGACTTCGCCGTTTCTATTACCCGAAGCGACGAAAAGCGATGGAGCACAGCTATGTGCCGCACAACTTATTACGCTCGTCACCCCGCACGTGTCGTATAACACGCCACATCTCGCCGAGTTTGGTTGCGCTGCGTCCCAGAGTAAAACGCCGTTTCCATCAGCCAACGCTTTTTCCGAACGCATCATGCCGCCGGTAACGCCATTCGAGTAACTTTTGGATTCGCACGCGATTGCGCAGACCATGCTCGATACAAACACGACTTGCTTTGGTTTCGCGGCGACGAAAGCAGAACTGCTCGAGTTGCTGTCAAAAACGCACAAACGAGAAGCCGTCGTTCGCAGAGAAGAGGAGGAATCGTACAAGGCGACACGACCGTCGGTAGTCGCGCACGCCAATCGCTCACCGGAAACATTAAAAGAAAGAGCAACGGGGGACGATGACGAAGTGCCGCCACTTCCACCCGACGTGCTACTCTTCGGAATTTCGAGTTGAAATCGTTTCTTCGTTTCTTCGAATCCAAACCTCCATATTTGCAAGCCTCGATTTGCACTGCCGCACGCGAAAATCGGGAACGATGGGTGCGAAACGACAACTCGCGCAGAGACGTCTGCGGGTGAGTCTACATCTTTTCCTCCACTGAGACTGAACCGCGGCGAAGAACTGGGAGACGAATGAGAATCTTGACGAGACAACGCCGCGGAGGCTGGTATCACGACGCCGAGTTCATGGCCCCAATCGTGTAAATGTGGTGTCTTTGGGGCTGATGACGGCGTATCTGGAGCTCTGTGAACATCCGGAGATGCGGGTTCTCTTTCGCCAACATTGGTAGCGGTAGAGGACGAAGACATTCGTTTCTTTCGTTTTGCATATTTAGGCGCGAAGGATACGTTCCAATCCTCGAGCGATGTCGTTGCTTCGGCCCAAAGATTCTGCTTCTTTGAATAGCCGAACAGTTCCGTCAACGATAGCATGGGTTCGCTAACTTTGACATCTACCGTTGCTCGCCGAACAGCTTCAGCGGCTGATAGAACGCCCGGAGCGCGCTTACCGTCGCCCGATTTAGAGAGTTCTCTCAAATCGACCGTGACCAAACCGCGTCGAACAGCCGCTACCGCCAGCTCAGTCGTTTCTCTCGCGTTGCAACAGACGTCGACGAAACCATCACCGCTGAGACGCGCGAGCTCTACCGATTTTTTTAAAACTGCCATCGAAACATCACCGTCAGATTTTTCTGAAACAGCGCGTTTTGTCGATGAAGTGTGAATATGCGTCGCAGCAGCGTTTGCAACTTTGCGCTTCACCGAAGATCGGAAGAACTCTGCTAGACCATCACTCGATGCTGCCTTAGAAAAATTACTCATCTTTGAATTCTCATTACTTTCGGAGCGCTGCAACGTGAAAGCACGTCTTGCAAGACTCTGGCGAATCATGGACGCCTCCACATCGAACGGTGCTCTAGAAAGCATCTCCGTGCATGCTTGCGCATCGTCTGGTACGTCGCTATACTTGGCTTCGTAACTCCCATTTTCATCGAAAGCGACTAAGAGAGCACTCGCGGCGAGACGTGCCGCGGTAGTCTTCGTGGCAAAGTAGACGCCTCTTTGTTTGAGGGCGTCGGAATGCTGAATGCAATTTTCTTCTTCCTTCCCGTTGCAGTGCGCGATCGATATGGATAGAGACCCTTTTTGTTTGAGCGCTTCGCCACTCGCAGGCATCTCGGGTGTTGCGGGAACACTGCTTTGCTCCGCCTCAGCTGTTGGTGTTGATGTTGTTTTTACTTCGGGATCTAGCTTCCATCCAAATGCGCCATCAAAGTCAAACTGACCAGTGTTCACGAGCTGAGAAACTGAACGTCGCAACGGCGAAACCACATCGTTTAAACCAAAATTTTCAACTACCGTTGAGGCGAGCTCCATAGCGTGATCGATGCTGTCTTTTTGCTTCGACGGAGAAACACCTCCTACTTGTTCGAATTCAGGCACGTCGTCCTCGTCGTCGGTGATTGTTTTTAATCCCAAACTGTTGTCGTGACCATCTCTCTTACCTCGAGAATTTGTCAAACGTTCTAACGCTGCTAAGGGCATTCCAGCGAGTTCAAACGCGCGAGAAACGCTCGCGCTTTTAGTTTTCACTGCTTTCTCACACGCCGCGAGAGCACCTGAATCAACAACCTTACGTCTTCGCGAAGTTATGTGTGTCAAAAGATCTAAAGCAGACGCCTTCGAAGCGTGGCTTTCCTTTTTCGTATCATTATAGCTCAAGGTATCGTCTCCATTCACGAGTTGCGAAAGCATCGTCACGCTCTTCTCGCAATCCCCAGACATCCAATAAAACGCCGCGAGTCGCCATTTTGCATCGAGCGAGTTGACGTCACTCGATCCATCTTCGAGAATTTCTTCGCGGATGAATTTGGACACTTCGCTTTCCATGGAGTACGAACCATCTTTAGCTATCACAGACGACAACGAAGCGCTCGTGGCGCATCTCAAAATAGCAATCGACAAGCTAACATCGTTCAAATGCTTCAAACAAATCTTTGCGGCGTCTTTGTACTGTCCAGCGAGCGCGAAAAAAGTCGCGGAGAGTTCGTATCGGTGCTTCGAAAGTAATGCGTACGCGTTTTTCAACGCCGCTTCTTGGTGTCTCTTCTCGTTGAAATCCCGCGATAAAAACTCAAACAACTTTTGGTCTCGCTTTGCTTTATATAATCCAGCTAACACAGAAGTTCGACCTAAACAGACGAAAAGTAAAGCGCACGATTCTGGATCTTTCGTTTTTGCAAACGAGGTGCGCGCAGCTTTATCGAGAATAGCTTTCAAGGTCGTTTCGTTACGTAACCAGATTGGGATACCAAGCATGCGTAAGTCCCGCCAAGCAATTTGGACAGAAGAGGATGCGTGAAGGATGGCGTCAATGACAGCATCACCGGTTTCGCACTGCGCTGCCCAGAGTAACTCTTCTCCAGTTACATCAACATCGGTGTTATCTGTCCCTCGCTGTCTTCCATAGGTCAACTCGCGAACTCGATGAAGTGTGTGTAAACGTCTCCCGGCTTGATCCACCGTCGCCTCGATACCAACATCACTATCTCTCAAAGCGTCGAGACACCCTAGAACTTCGATCGCTTCTTGCGAGCTCAGCCCAAGATAATCAGCGTGACGAGACAACAAATCCGCAGCAGTTTCCGCTTCCGACGCACTAAACGAAACCGATGACCCCGTCGCAGTAGCTGCGCTCGTATACGTCGTAGTGGTAGATGCCGAATCGTCTAAGCTATTTGAGTTTTGCCGAAACAAGGAAGTCGACTCGGAAGCTAAACTGTTTTGGCGCGAAAGATTTTCCGGAGCAAACATATTCGGACTCGTTCTGTTGGCTGTGAAACTACTGCTATTACTTCTACCACCCCCAAAACCTCCAAATGCGCCCATGTCAAATTCGGGAACGAGCGATGGCGTCGTCGCACTGCTAAATGCTGAAACGCTCAGTGCGCCTCTAGGGGAAATGACTTTCCCACGAGGCGTGGATGGCCGATCGTCAGCATTTGAATTTTCTAGTTCCAATATAGAGGAAATAGTGCTGCGTGCAGAGGATGTCGATTCCGCGGGCACATCGTTGTTGTCCATACTTTCAAGGTGCGCGATTACTTTTCGAATCGCGGCTCTCGCGCGGTGCGCCTTGCGACGCACGATCCAGTCTTGTAAGACTGCCGGATGGTAGCACGGCAAGGGAGAAGAATGTTCAGCTATTTTTCGAGCTAGCGATGCGTGAGCGCGCGTTCCCAAAGAAAGTATTTCACCGTCATCAAAAGATACGATGATACTTTCACCGTTCGACTTCCACGCCAAGCACGCGATTGCTTTATCAAACACGCGAGAATATGCAACAGTCCATTCGCCGAGTTTCGTATTCGGTGCCACAATGATTACTTTCTTGTTGAAAGCGATCAAACACGCCATTAAGCCACCGCCGATGTCGAGCCACTCCGTGAATAATTTCCCAGATATCTTCTCGGAATTATCGCACGAAAAATTCGCCACGCTCGTGAATTTACCGTCGCGCTCGCCAGAGGCATCGAGCACTTCAACAGACTTCTCTGATTCGTTAACCTTGCACGCTCTAGAGCCGCACGGTGAAATACTCACGACCGTCCGTTTCGAAGAACTGACATAGCCGAGTAGATCGAAAATCTGCTTCTCAGCATCAAAACGCCAAAAGTTAGTTCGAGCGCTACCGTCGAAGCACGCGATTATTTCACCAGAAACTGAACTTTTGATAGAATCGAAGGAACCGCGCGGCGTCTTTGATGCTACAACCATCTCTATGCACTCGTACAGAGTGGTATCACTTTCACTCTGTCGCGCTTTAATGGAACAGACTTGGACGTTTCCAGAAATTCTCGGCGTCAAAACCAAAATATCGTCGTCACCTACCACGTTCAAACTGTCGTAATTCCGGATCACACTTGTAATACGATTCGGAAGCGATACCGGAGTCAGTTCTGAAACATTCTCGTCCGTGAACGCAATGCGAGCAAGGAGCCCATCTTCATGACTGCTACCATTCGCACGACGCAAAAGAAATACCACGTTCTCATTCGAACTCGACCAAGCGAACGATTCTACATTTTCTACGGTGCTACCTAAAGGAGTCCAACTCGCTTTACCGCCTGTGAGCCAAAATTTTAATTTACCAGATTCGTCGAGCGTCCCTATCTTGTCCGCTTTGCTATTCGACGCAATTTTTTTCAACGCGTGAGAGTGTCCACTCGAAATGGACGTCGCAATCGATGATGAGGACGCACCGAACGAACGTTCGATGCGTTCGCTGTCGTACGCGATCGCTTCTACGGCTACTCGATTTTGAGATTCTATGAGCGTGCATTTCGCCATCATCGAAACGGGAATTTGGTTGTAAAACGGCGCGTTGAACAGCGCAAATTGCCGCCGAACGCGAGTGACTTTGGCTATTCTATTACTAGTATCACCACCACGAATGTTTGATAACAACCACGTCGTGGCAAAACCACTCGCATCCACGGTGAGAAGGAAATTTTCGTGTACATCGAACGATGTGAAAGCGTTTTTACCATCGCTTGTCGTTTCGTCGTTCGTGACGCACAACTTTAGCGAGGACGTAGTTTTAGTCGCAGCGAATTCGCGGTTATCGTCTTTTTCCTCGTTCGTGATGCATCGAACATTCCAAAATCGCACGCAGTCGTCAGATGCTAACGTAGCAATCAACGCGTTCGAGTGCGATATTTTATTAGCTTCGTCGACTGTTTTGTAATCCTCCAAAACGAGAAAATCACGGACCATGCTACCTTTTGGGTGAGCGATTGTCGCGCAAGTAGTGCCAAAATACACGCGCACGGTTTCCGCAGAACTCGACGCGATCATAGCGTCGCCGCATCGTAACTTTGGTGCAAACTGTGAATCAGTGGAAAAGTTGCATATCAAATCCGATTGTTTTCCGACGCGTAAACTCTTCTGTTCCTCTTCTTTCCAAATGTGTTCGACGCATACAATCCGTTGCTGAGACGCCGTCGAAGAACTCGCGTAGGAAATCACAATCTCGTCGCAACATTTACTCCACGCGAGAGCAGTAACTGTAGCATTTTCGACGTTATCGCGATCAAGTGCAATGGACTCGGTTTCTACCCACGCATCCTCGTCTTCTTCTTCGTCGTCATCGTTATCCTTATCCTCCTCCTCCTTCTCTTCCTCGGCGTCTCCATCCGTTCCCATCGACACTCGATGATACGTCACTAAAGTAGAACCATCCGTAACCGCAATCGCGTCCGCGTCTTTATTTATCGCGCACCGAAGAACGCCAACACAGTCATCTTCGTTACCTCCCCTCTCTTTACTTCCATTGAACGCATTCGGACGCATCGCGACTCGCGACACTTCCGTCCTTCTCCGGCGCCCAAACGCCGGAGTAGAGAGAATCTCAAAAGACGTGGAACTCACGCCTCGAACGATGAACGCTTTATTCTTCCCCACCGCGCCATCCGGCGACGGAGAAGAACGAGAAGACGAAGACGAAGAAGAGCACCACCCGCGACTGCTCCCAGGCAGCGCCGAAAACGTCTCCAGCGTCAGTTCCATCCGCGTCGTCGTGTTCTCCTTTTCTTCTCTTCAGAAATCAGCGGTAACGAACCAAACTCTCAATTCTTTTTCATCATTTTTCTCTCCTCTTTACAAAAGTTTACCAGAGAGAGAGAGACAGACAGAGAACGCACGCTCTGCCTGGTTTTACTAAAGGAACACCACCAGCAGCAGCAACAACGACAACGACAACCGAGAAGAAGCGAAAGAGGAAGAAGAGGAAAGAAGAGCACTACACGCTGGCACTAACTAGTGTTTTTGTTGTTGTTGTTGTTGTCAAAAAAAAGTGGCGACCAACGATGATTTTTTTGCGAGTTTTTCTTCTTTCTGTTTGTGAATTTGAAGAATTTTCGTGCGTGCGTGTTTTTCTTTCACAAAACACACATTTACACAGACACTGCAGAGAGAGAGTCTTTTGAATAACAATTCGCCTTTTCCCCGGGCCCGGATGCGATTAGTAAATGGAAACGAATAGCACTACGTGTGCATCTGAAAGAAAGATTAACTTTAAAAAACGATATAGAAATCGTCGTTTGCACAGTAAAAGAGATATTGTTGATGAGCTGTTGATAGTGCGAGCGCGCAAAAATGCGTTTTTGCTCAAAAATTCGGATGACAGGCCTCATCGATGAATACCAAATTCTCCTTCGCGCTCGAAGATAAACACTCTTCGAAGAATGAACGAGGGACAGGCGTGAGTTTGGTGAAAGTTATCTCTCTTCGTGGTAGTCAAAAAGCATTATTATTTCTGTGATAGTACTCATC
>Ga0181578_10003588_pt1 | contig 14115 bp, 10 predicted proteins | sample 071ome_21_FD_148659 | JGI IMG/M metagenome (GOLD analysis project Ga0181578, IMG submission 148659) | Coastal salt marsh microbial communities from the Groves Creek Marsh, Skidaway Island, Georgia - 071401CT metaG (spades assembly) | ecosystem: Environmental > Aquatic > Marine > Intertidal zone... | reverse complement strand
CGCGCCGGTGCGGCCGACCTGGATATCGATAGCTTTCAGGATTGTCTGGGCTTTCTCGGCCGGGAATTTGTGGGCAATGGCCCAGCGCGGCGCCCGGCTGACGAAACCGAGCCGTTCCTGCCAGTCCAGGCGGTCGACCTTGTAGACCACGCCGTCGATGTCGTAGCCGAGCAGCGCGCGTTTTTCGCCAATATCGCTATGCAACGTCATGATCTCTTCCGGCGTGTCGCAGCGCCTGGTTTCCGGGTTTACCGGAAAGCCCCATTCCTTAAGGCGCTGCAGAAAATCCCACTGTGTATCGGCCAGCGGTTCGCTGATTTCGCCCCAGCTGTAGCCGAAAAAGCGCAGCGGGCGTCTGGCAGTGATTGTCGGGTCCAGTTGCCGCAGCGACCCGGCGGCGGCGTTGCGCGGATTGGCGAACAGTGCCTCGTCTGCGGCTGCGCGGGACTCGTTCAGCGCGGCGAAATCAGCGTGGCTCATATAGATCTCGCCGCGGATTTCGAGGGTGGCGGGAAAATCGCCGGCCAGCCGATCGGGGATATCGCCGATGGTCTTCACATTGGCGGTCACGTTCTCGCCGACCCGCCCGTCCCCGCGCGTTGCGGCCTGAATGAACTGTCCGTCTTCGTAGCGTAGCGATATCGACAGGCCGTCGATTTTGGGCTCGCCCACCAGGGTGACTTTGTCGTCCTCCGGCAAATTCAGAAACCGGCGGATGCGGGCGAAAAATTCGCGGATGTCGTCTTCGTTGAATGCATTTCCGAGCGACAGCATGGGCACCGCATGCCGGATCTTGCCGAAACCGGCCGCCGGGGCGGCGCCGACCCTTCTGCTCGGGCTGTCTTCCCGCACCAGATGCGGAAAGGCGGTTTCCAGCACCTGGTTGCGGCGGCGCAGTGCGTCGTATTCCGCATCGGTCACCGTCGGGGCGTCGTTCTGATAGTAGCTTGCATCATGGGCCGCGATCACGGCTGCCAGCGTTTCCAGCTCCGCGGCGACCTCGGCTTCGGTCATTTTCGAGATATCGGTACTCATCGCGCCATTTCCGCTATCAGGCTGTCGGCTGCCGCGCGGGCTTCCTCGGTGATCTTGGCGCCCGCCAGCATGCGGGCGATTTCCTCGCGACGCTCTTCGGCGGAAAGTTCGTTCACGGCTGTCGTGGTATTGTCGCCGTCGGCTGTTTCGGCGACGGATTTCATGATGTGGAAATGCCTGTTGCCGCGCGCAGCGACCTGCGGGGAATGGGTGACGACAAGAACCTGCACGCCGTCCGACAAGCGAGACAGGCGTTCCGCCACCGACGCCGCCGTCGCGCCTCCGACACCCGCGTCGACTTCGTCGAAAACCAGCGTTGTGACCCGGTTGGAGGTCGACAGCGCCACTTTGAGGGCGAGCAGGAGACGCGCAAGCTCGCCGCCGGAGGCGACTTTATGGATTGGACCGGCGGGCTGACCGGGATTGGTCGTTACCTCGAAGGCGACGCGGTCGATGCCGTGGCTGGACCATCCAGTCGGATCCAGTACCGCTATCCCGGTAGCAAAGGCGGCCTTTTCGAGACGCAGATGCGGCAGTTCGGCATTTATGGCGGCGTCCAGCGCAGTGGAGGCGGATACGCGCGAATCATGCAGTTCGCGGGCGTTGGAGCCGTATCGAGCCTGTGCCTCCTTCGCTTCGGTTTCCAGGCGCGAAAGATCGCGGTCCGCGTCGTCGAGGCGTTCCAGCTTGGCGGCGAATTCGTCTCTTAGTGACGCCAGGGAATCCACATCGGTGCCATGCTTGCGGGCCAGCGCGCGCAGGCCGAACAACCGTTCGTCCACCCGTTCCAGCTGCGCCGGGTCCTGGTCCGTTGACCGCAGCGCGTCGATCAGGAGATCGGCGGCCAAAGCGGCTTCGTTGCCGGTGCGCTCCATCGCTTCGAGGGCCGGTTTCAGAATGCCCGACGCCTGTTCGTTGGCACGTTCCAGGGATCTCATCGATTTCGACAGGACCTGTTGAAACCCCTTATTGCCCGACAGAATGTCGAGCGCCTGATTTATGGCGTCGGCGATCTTCTCGGCATTCATCATCAGCGACCGGGATTCGGTCAGCGACGCCTCTTCGCCTTCCTGCGGGTCGAACTCCTCGAGTTCGGCATGCACGTGGCGCAGGTAATCGCCTTCGGCGGCGATGCGGTCGATTTCCTCCCGGGCTTCCGCCAGCGCTTTTTCAGCCGCCTTGAGTTCGTTCCACGAGGTACGCGTCTCCGTGACTAGCTTGTCGTGTCGACCGAAGGCGTCGAGCGCATCCCGGTGATTGGCCGGATCCAGCAGGCCGTGGCTGGCGAACTGGCCTTCGATCTCTATCAGGGATTCGCCGACGTTCCGGAGAGTCCCGACGCTGACCGGCTGATCGTTGATATATGCGCGGCTCCGACCATCCGACCGCAGCGTTCGCCGGAGAATCAGCGGGTCGCCGTCGACGGGAAGTTCTATGTCGTGCTCGGTCAGACGGTCCAGGATTGCGTGGTCGTCGGGCAGCTCGAATGTCGCTGTGATGCTGGCCCGGTTCTCGCGGCCGGCGCCGCTGCGCACCTGGGATGCGTCCGCGCGGGCGCCGATGGCGAGGCTGAGTGCGTCCAGCAGGATGGATTTGCCGGCCCCCGTTTCACCGGTCAGTACGCATAATCCGTTGCTGAATTCGATATCCAGACTGTCGATCAGGACGAAATTCCGAATGGAAAGCGTCGCCAGCATCGGGGATCAGAACAACCAGTCCCATGTGCGCGCGAAGAATCCCTTTTCCTCGGTCTTTTCGCGAAGGTCCGAACCGGCGGCCACCGCATAGGAATCGAGATACCACTCGCTGCCGGGATAGTTGTGTCCTAGAACGGCGGCCACCTTTCGGGCTTCGTCCATAACGCCGAGTGCGGTGTAGGCTTCGACCAGCCGGTGCAGGGCTTCCGGTACGTGCGTCGTTGTCTGGTAATTGTCCACGACGCGCCGGAACCGGTTAATCGCCGCCAGGAAATGGCCGCGATCATGATAGTACCGGCCGATCTCCATCTGTTTGCCCGCGAGATGATCGCGGGTCAGGTCGATTTTCAGCTCGGCATCGCGCGCATATTTGGAATTGGGAAACCGGCGCACGACTTCCGTAAGGGCGTCCAGCGCCTGTTCCGTTATCCGCTGGTCGCGCGCGACATCCGAAATGCGTTCGTAATAGGAAAGCGCTTTAAGATAATAGGCGTAGGGTACGTCGCGATTGCCCGGATGCAGCCGGATGTAGCGATCCAGCCCGATTACCGCTTCGTCGTATCGATTGGCCTGATAATTGGAATAGGCTGCCATCAACTTGGCTTTAACGGCCCAGACGGAGTAGGGATGCTGGCGTTCGACTTCTTCGAATTCCTTGGCGGCGTCTTTGAATTCCCGGGCTTCCAGCGAATTGACGGCCGTATTGTAGAGGAACTCGACCTTTCGTTCGACATACACCTCTTCGTCTGTGCCACAGGCCGTCACCAGCAGGCAGACCGCTGCTCCCATGGCGACGAGGCGTAGACGACGGATCGACATTCTGGCTTCCGTAATTCGAACAGGCAGCATGTATACCATTGTTGATGCTACGAATGTAAGGCGGGCTCGGGCACTGGGAAACGAAAAAAGGCGCCCTGACGGCGCCCTTTATTGCTCCGGTATGACAGGTCGCTCAGGCGACTGCGGAGGTTGGCTGCATCGTATTCACGTTGCCCCTGGGCGCCGAAGCGTCGATGCGAGTCCATGCATCGTCGTCGGCGAAGATGGCGCGAAGAAGTTCGTTGTTGAGGGCGTGTCCCGACCGGCTGGCCCGTACCGCGCCGATGACTGGTCCGCCCGCCAGATACAGATCGCCGACGCAGTCTAGAATCTTGTGGCGCACGAATTCGTCGTCGTAGCGCAGGCCGTCTTCGTTCAGCACCTTGTCGTCGCTGATCACGACGGCGTTGTCCAGGGACCCGCCCAGAGCGAGACCCGCATCGCGCATGGCGTCGACTTCCTGTTCGAAGCCGAATGTCCGGGCGCGTGCGATATCCGATTTGAAGTTCTCGCCGGTGCCCGCGAAGACGCGTTCCTGGCAGTCGATCGCCGAAGAATCGAAATCGATCTCGAAATCGAGACTGAATTCGTCGGAGGGCGAAATCGTCAGAGACCGGGTGTCGTCGCCAACGGTAACGGTTTTGAGAATTTTGATCGCGGTCCGAAGGGCCTTCTGTTCCACCTTGCCGGCGCATTCGAGCAGGAACACGAACGGTGCCGCGCTGCCGTCCATGATCGGAATTTCAGGGCCATCGACTTCGATCAGGACGTTGTCGATTTCGCAGCCGGCAAGCGCCGCCATCAGATGTTCGATCGTGCTCACGGTCGCCCCGTGGTCGTTGCCCACCGTGGTCGCGAGGCGGGTATCGACCACATTCCGCCAGTCGACGACGATTTCACGGGCACCGTTGAAAAGGTCGGTCCGGCATATGCGGATGCCGAAGTTTTCTTCTGCCGGTTTCAGCGTCAGGGCGGTTTTACGTCCCGAATGCAGGGCGATACCCGTGCAGCCGATCTCGGTCTTCAATGTTTTTTGCTTAATCACACCAGCGATCTTTACTCTATGGTCCCCTGGGACCCGTTTCCGCTGCGGCTCGGTCGGCGGCTGCGCAGTTCGCAGTGTGACCGGTTTTTCGGGGAGCGAGCGCCGCAGTGGATTCAAGTCCTCGGAGGGTGTTTACCAAACACCCCCCAAGAAACTCAAATCAACAAATGTTACAGAATGTTACGGATTCCGTAGGGTTAACGCAGTCGTCAGTTTGCCTGACGGCGGAGGAACGCCGGGATTTCAAGCAAATCGTCATCCCCCTGCGACGTCTGAACCCGGTCTTCAGGGTCCATGCCTGCCAAACGGCTCTGCTGGGGCGCAGTTTCCTGCGGTTTTTCGGCGATCGTGGCCGGCTTGGACGGTTCAGACCGGATTTCGGTCTCCGACGCTGCCGCAGGCGGTTCGGGGCGACGTTCGCGGCCTGTTCCGGTAATGCGTTGGAACAGGTTCCCCCCTCGGCGCCGCGAATCGTCTTTCTGGCCGCCATTCAGCAGATCGGCTTCCTTGAACGGATCCGCTGCGGCATCGGTTTCCGGCGTGGCCTTGGGATCGACTGGCGGCGGCGGCATGAACGCATCGTTCTTGGCCACCAGCCGCGGTTCCGCGGGCGCCGGAAGGTCCTCCTGCGGCATCTCGGCCACGGCGGGCGTCAGTTCCGCCGGTGTCTCCGGCTCCGGCGCCGTTTCCGCCGCCGGTGCAGGCGATTCGGCGACGTTCCGTTCGACAGGCGCTTCAGGCGCGGGCGTCATTGTTTCCGCGACCTGCTGAGGAACGGTTTCCTGAACGGCCCGGGCAACCTCGGCGGACGATTTAGGCGGTTCGATCGGGGTCGTCACGCGGGCCGCCGGTGCGGGCGGGGTTTCCGGCGCCTTGTTTTCCGCAACCGGTTCGTCAGCGGCCTCGGCGGTCGCCGGGACCGGCGCCGCTTCTTCAGCCGGCATTTCAGTTTCCGTTGCCCTGACCAGTTTCTGGGGCTGGGAATAGACCTTCAGGACAGGCCGTGGCTGCACTTCCGCCTGGGCATCGATGCCGGTAGCGACGACCGACACGCGCATCTTGCCTTCGAGACTTGAATCCATCGTCGAGCCGAAGATGATGTTCGCGTCGGGATCGACTTCCTGGCCGATCCGGTTGGCGGCCTCGTCGACCTCGAACAGGGTCATGTCCGGTCCGCCGGTGATGTTGATCAGCACGCCCCGGGCGCCCTGCATCGACACGTCGTCCAGCAGCGGGTTGGAAATCGCCGCTTCGGCTGCCAGCCTGGCGCGTTCCTCGCCGTCGCCTTCGCCGGTCCCCATCATCGCCTTGCCCATTTCGCTCATAACGGCGCGAATGTCGGCGAAGTCGAGGTTGATCAGGCCGGGGACCACCATCAGATCGGTGACGCCGCGTACGCCGGAATGGAGCACTTCATCCGCCATCGTGAACGCATCCGCGAAGGTCGTCTTTTCGTTCGCGATCCGGAACAGGTTCTGGTTCGGGATGACAATCAGCGTATCGACGTATTGCTGCATCTCTTCGATGCCCGCTTCGGCGATGCGCATCCGGTTGATGCCCTCGAACTGGAAGGGCTTGGTGACCACGCCGACGGTCAGGATGCCGTGTTCGCGCGCCAGGCGGGCGATGACGGGGGCTGCGCCGGTGCCGGTGCCGCCGCCCATGCCGGCCGTGATGAAGGCCATGTGGGCGGCGCTGAGCGCTTCCATCAGATCGTCCATGGCTTCCTCCGCTGCGGCGCGGCCGATGTCGGGGCGCGATCCCGCGCCGAGGCCGTGCGTGATGCCCGGTCCAAGCTGGATCGGCCGTTCGGCCAGCGTCTGCGCCAGCGCCTGGGCGTCGGTGTTCGCGACCACGAACTCGACGCCTTCGAGCTGCGACGAGATCATGTTGTTTACGGCGTTACCGCCGGCGCCGCCGACGCCGATAACGGTAATCCGAGGTTTCAGATGGTCCTGAGGTTCGGGAACGGTGAGATTGATGGTCATTGAGGCCTCCTAGCCAGGGAAGGGACAGAACGGGTGGTGCCGATCCACCCGGGTCGGTGTTGCCGCAGAGTCGCTGCGGGTTGGGTTGAAAGTTGTGGGGTCATGGACTGGTCATCGGGTTAGAAACTCTCTTTCAGCCACTGGCCGATCCGGGAAATCCGGCTGGCCGGCGCATTTTCGTTCGCAGGGGCGTCTTCGATGATGCCGGCGTATTTTTCGACGCCGTAGCGCAACAGACCCGCGCAGGTCGAAAAGGCGGGTCCGCTGGTGGCTTCGGCGAGGCCGCTGATTCGGAGCGGACGTCCGATCCGGACCTGCTTTTCCAGCACCAGGCCGGCCAGTTCGGGGACGCCGTGCAACTGGGAGGCGCCGCCGGTAAGGACCAGGCGGCGCCCGGAGACACGGTCCGCGCCGCTGATCTCCAGACGTTCGCGCACCAGCTCGAAGGTTTCCTCGATCCGCGGGCGGATGATGCCGGTCAGGATGGAACGTGGGACGTGATTGGGGTGATTGTGCTCGTCCTCGCCGACCAGCGGCACGTCGATGATCTCGTTGTCGTCCGACTGCGACGGAACGGCGCTGCCGTACAGTATTTTCATCCGTTCAGCGTGCACCACCGGCGTCGACAGGCCGCGTGCGACATCGTTGGTCACGTGTCCGCCGCCGACCGGGATCGAATCCGCGTAAACCACCTGACCGTCATAGAAGACCGCTATCGTCGTCGTGCCGCCGCCCATGTCGACCAGGGTGACGCCAAGATCCTTTTCGTCTTCCACCAGGCAGGACAGTCCTGCCGCATAGGGTGAAACCACGACCTCTTCGATGTCGAGATGGCAGCGGGCCACGCAGTTCTTCAGATTGCGAACCGGGCCGGGCGCCGCGTTGATGCGGTGGAAGCTGACGCCGAGTTGCTCTCCGAACATGCCGCGCGGGTCGCGTATGCCGCGATTGCCGTCGATCGAATACCCGACCGGCAGACAATGGATCAGGTCACGGTCTTCCGGCTGTTCGATGTGAAAGTTCCGTTCCCGTGCGCGCTGGATGTCAGTCGCGCCGATCTCGTGACCGGCGATCGACACCTCGATTTCCTGGATGTGCGAGTAGATCGCGCCACCCGACAGATTGACGAATATCCGGTCGATACGTTCGCCTGCGAGTTCTTCCGCCGCGCTGATGGCGGTGAGAATTGCGTTCTGGGCGGCTTCCATGTCGATGACGGAACCGTTGCGCACGCCGGCCGAAGCCTGTTGCGCAACGCCGATCACGCGAATGCCGCCTTCGGCATTCATATGCGCGATGAAACAGCAGATCTTGGTGCTGCCGACATCGAGCGCCGCGATGATTCCGGTGCGTAACTTCGCCATGATCAGGCGGCCTCCCGCCGCAGGTAGAAATTTATCCGGGATATCATCAGGTGTTCTTTCCCTTGAGATGATTTACCTTGCGGTCCGGACCTGGCCGGCCGCCGCGGGTCCGGACGATAAGCTGGTCCGGTATCCGCAGATCGATCGACAGCAGGTCCTGTTTCAGAAGTTTGTGTTCGCGTTCCAGCCGGGCGAAGCGTTTCCAGGCGGCTTCCGGGTTTTTTTCCGGCAGCCGAACGTAGACCCCGTTCTCCATGCGGATATTCCATCGCCGGTCGCCGACGCGGACGGCGGCGTTGACCTGCTGTTTGAGTGCGGGTTCGTGCGCCAGAATGGTCATTAGCGATGCGGCATGGGTTGGCGCGTCCTTGCCGACGACGACCAGCAGGTCGCGGAACCGTTCCAGGTTGCGGGATGTAATGACGGCGCCTTCGTCGTCGACAAGCACCAGCTTGTTCTCGCGTTGCCAGAGCGCCATCGGCCGGCGTTCGAGAATATTGACGCGAATGGTGCTCGGGAACTGGCGCTCAATACTGGCCGCCCGGATCCAGGGCAGGGATTCAAGCCGTTCACGCGCGTGTTCCAGATCCACTGCCAGCAGCGGCGCACCGCGCTTGATGTCCAGTACCTGGGTGATGCGGTCTGCGTATTCGTGGCGGCGGCCCTGCAGCAGGACTTGCTCTACGCGCAAGCCGGCGTGTCCCATGCGCGTGGCGGCAGATTGCCAGACTGAATGTGCCGCGTCTCCAACCCAGCCGGACTGCCACAGCCAGGCAGGACCGCCGAGCGCGAGGCCGAAAACCGCAACGGCGCCGAGGCCACGCAGCGACCGTCGCGTCCATCGCGGCATGGGCCGTTTGCGGGCGGCTTTTCCGCGCCTGCCTTTTGCCGGCTTCGATCGCCTGAGGTTTATCCATCGCATGATGCGTTCTCCACCATCCAGCGAACCAGGTCGCCGAATTCGATTCCTGCATGGGCGGCCTGCTCGGGGACGAGCGACAGCGGCGTCATGCCGGGTTGCGTATTGACTTCGAGAAGGAACAGATCGCCGGGCTCGCCGCGGCGGTCGTCGTACATGAGATCGGCGCGCGAGACGCCCCGGCATCCGAGCGCCTTGTGCGCGCGGACGGCATAGTCCATGGCGGCGTCGTATGCCTCCGGGTGAATGGGGGCCGGAACCAGATGTTCCGCGCGTCCGTCGATGTATTTGGCTTCGTAGTCGTAGAAACCTTCCAGCGCGCGAATCTCCGTGACGCCAAGAGCCTTGTCGCCCATGACGGAAACCGTGATTTCGCGTCCGTCGATGAAACTCTCGAGCATCATGCGACTGCCATAAGCCCAGATAGCGTCGTCCAGTGCGGCGACATCGGCCTCCGTTCGAACGATGCGGACGCCCACGCTGGAGCCTTCGTTGAGCGGCTTGACGACAAACGGTAGATCGATCCGTTCGCCGGCATCGAATTCCGCCCGCGTGACGATGCGGTGTTCCGGACAGGGAATTCCCGCGCTCCGGAACAGATGCTTTGCCATGGGTTTGTCCATGGCCAGCGCCGAAGCAAGGACGCCCGAATGAGTGTAGCGTACGCCCAGGCATTCGAGGATTCCCTGGATGCAGCCGTCTTCTCCATAGGGACCGTGGAGCGCGTTGTAGACGATATCCGGCGGCGGGGTCAGCGCTTCCACCAGGGCCGGAATGTCGCGTTTGACGTCTATCTCGCGCACGTCGTAACCGGCATCGCGCAGCGCGGCGGCAATGTTGCCGCTGCCCATCAGCGATACGTCGCGCTCGCTCGACCAGCCGCCGGCAAGTACTGCGACGGACGCGGTCATGATGCTCCCTCCGCGGGTATGCCGATGCGGCGAATTTCCCATTCCAGGGAAATGCCTGACCGTTCCTTTACTCGGCGGCGGACTTCCTCGCCGAGGGTTTCGAGGTCGTGTGAGGTCGCTTTGCCGCGGTTGATCAGAAAGTTGCAATGCTGTTCGGACACCATTGCATCGCCGACGACCAGACCGCGGCATCCCGCAGCGTCGATCAGTTCCCAGGCTTTTGCGTTCTTCGGGTTCTTGAAGGTCGATCCGCCGGTCCGTTCCTGAATCGGCTGGGACGATTTGCGGTCGCCGGCAATTTCCTTCATTCGGGCATCGATATCCGCGCGGTCGCCCGGCTTGCCCGTCATGCGCGCGGACAGGAAAATCCAGTCTTGGTTCACCGTGCTGTGGCGGTATGCGAATCCGAAATCCGCCCGGCTCAATTCGTGTATCCGGCCAGCCGGATCCATCGCTGTCGCCGTTTTAAGGACGTCGGACATTTCACGGCCATAGGCGCCGGCGTTCATGCGCAGCGCGCCGCCGATGGTGCCTGGAATGCCGTTGAGGAATTCGAGACCCGCCAGAGACCGGTCGCGGCAGGCGCGGGAGACCGCTACGTCCAGTGCGCCTGCGCCCGCGATCACGTCATCGCCGTCGAACGATATGTCGCCGAAATTCTTGCCGAGATGGATCACCACGCCCGGCACCCCGCCGTCGCGGATCATGGCGTTCGACCCGAGGCCGAGCACCGTGACGGCGATGTCGGGTTCCAGAGCGGCGATGAAGGTCTGCAGGTCGTCGACGTTCGCCGGCCGGAACAGGACCTCCGCCGGGCCGCCGGTCCGGAACCAGGTGATCCCCCCGAGCGGTGCGTTTTCCGAGACTTCGCCGCGCACGGCGGGCAGACGATCGATCAGACGGGGCAGGGCATGGGCCAGCATCACGCGCCTCCACCGGTTGTCGCGGCGGCGTCGCCTGCGTTCCATATGGCGGCGAGCGCATCGGGCAGGTCGTTTGCCCATGCCGTAATGTTCCCGGCACCGAGGCAGACGACGAAATCGTCCGGCTGTGCGAGCTCGGCGATGAGGCCGGGCAACGCTTCCGGGTTTTCCAGCGGCAGGACATGACGATGCCCCCGGCTTCGCAACCCTTCGATAAGCGCGTCGCGGTCGTATCCGTCCAGCGGCGTTTCGCCGGCAGCGTATATGTCGGTGACGATGACGGTATCGGCGTCATTGAAACAGGTACAAAATTCGTCAAACAGGTCGCGCAGCCGCGTATAGCGGTGCGGTTGCACGACCGCTATCACGTTGCGCCGGGTGCTGGTCCGGGCGGCGGCCAGGACCGCTGTGATTTCCACCGGATGATGACCGTAATCGTCGATGATCGTGACGTCGTTGACGGTGCCGGTGCGGGTGAAGCGCCGTTTGACCCCGCTGAATTCGCAGAGGGCACGGCGGATGACATCGGCGTCGATTCCCATTTCCCGCGCGATCGCGATCGCCGCCAGGGTGTTGCGGATGTTGTGGTCGCCGACCATCGGCATGGTGAAGCGTCCGAGTTCGGAGGTGGTTGCCGACGACCGGTCTGCGATCATGACGGTAAAGCTCGAACCCGCGGGATCGGCAGATATGTCAATCGCCCGGATGTCCGCCTGCGGGCTGAGCCCGTAGGTGATGATCCGGCGGTCGGAAACCTGCGGAATCAGGGCTTGTACCTCGGTATCGTCGATGCACATCGTGGCAAAGCCGTAAAACGGGATGTTCTGGACGAATTTGACGAACGCCGCTTTCAGCGTATCGAAATCGCCGTAGTGATCCAGGTGCTCCGGATCGATGTTGGTGACCACTGCGATGGTGGCCGGCAGTTTCATGAATGTGCCGTCGGATTCGTCCGCTTCGACGACGATCCACTCGCTGCTGCCGAGCCGGGCGTTGGTGCCGTAGGCGTTGATGATGCCGCCGTTGATGACGGTGGGGTCGAACTGGCCGGCATCCAGAACCGAGGCAACGATGGACGTGGTCGTGGTCTTGCCGTGAGTGCCGGCGACCGCGATGCCCCATTTGAGACGCATGATTTCGGCCAGCATTTCGGCCCGCGGCACCACCGGTACGAGGCGGGAACGTGCTTCGACGACTTCCGGGTTGTCCGGTTTGACGGCGGACGAAATGACGACGACTTCGGCCGTGCCCAGGTTTTCGCCGCGATGGCCGATCGATATTTCGATGCCGAGATCGCGCAGCCGTTTGACATTCGCGCTCTCTGCGATGTCGCTGCCCTGCACCGAGTAATTGAGATTGTGAAGAATCTCGGCGATGCCGCTCATCCCGATTCCGCCGATTCCGACGAAATGTATGGTGCCGATGCTGAGGGGAAGCGCGTTCATGCGGCGATCTCCCGCACGGGATCGGATGCCGGCCCGGCGCCGCCATTGGGTCGCGCGCCGCTGAGACGTTCCACCTGATCCGCGACGGCATCCGCCGCGTTTCTGCCGCCCAGGGATCTCGCCGCTTCGGCGGCGTTGGTCAGCGTATTGGTCAGGTTGACGAAACCTTCCAGCCGGATGGTCAGCGATTCCGGTGTGAAACCGTCTTGCGGAATCAGCCAGCCGGCCTGCCGATCGTCGATCGAGCGGGCGTTCGCCGTCTGGTGATCGTCCAGCGCATGAGGATACGGCACCAGAATGGCGGGTCGTCCCGCTTCGGCCAGTTCGGCGATGGTAGATGCGCCGGCCCGCGTGATCACGATATGGGCATTGGCCATGCGTTCCGGCACGTCGTCGAAGAAGGTTGCGAGTTCCGGCGACAGGCCAACGCTGTCATACGTCTCGCGCACCCGGTCCATATCTTCCGCGCGGCACTGCTGAACGATCGCAAATCGCCGGCGCAGCGTTTCGGGCATGTCGGCGGTCGCCCGGGGAACAATGTCGCTGAAGACGGTGGCGCCGAGGCTGCCGCCGAGGACCAGAATTTTGACACCTTCGCCGTTGGGCCCGATTGCCGGATAGGGCCGGCTGCGCACCTCGGAAAAGGCGTGGCGAACCGGATTGCCCGTCACCACGACCTTGGAGGCATTTTCGGGTGCGATGCCCGCGGTTTCGTCGAATGACGTCGCGATGGCGGATACCCGGCCCGCAAGCAGATGATTGGCTCTTCCGAGCACCGCGTTCTGTTCGTGAATGACCGTCGGCAGACCGCGCGTTGTGGCTGCAAGCATGGTCGGGACGGACGGATATCCACCGAACCCCACGATGCAACGGGGCCGGAATTTCCGGAAAAGGCGGCGTGCCTGAATCACGCCGATACCGATAGACAACACTGCTTTGGCTTTCGCGACGACCCCGCCACCGATACCCGATGCGCTGATTCGATGCACGGCGACATCCGGCAGCACGCTGCCTAGATCCATTCCGCGCGCGTCCGTGATCAGGGATACGGTATAGCCGCGCGACAGCAGCGCCTCGGCGACGGCAATCGCCGGGAAGATGTGGCCGCCCGTGCCGCCGGCGGCAAGCATGATGTGCCCGCTGCCGGTCATCGCAGCGTCTCCACGCCGACGCGCTTGCGCGTCAGTGCCAGCAGGAAACCGACGCACAATCCCATCGCGATCAGGGAAGAACCTCCATAGGATACGAACGGCAATGTCATCCCCTTGGTCGGCATCAGCCGCAGCGTTGACCCCATATTGATCACTGCCTGCAGCCCGAACTGGACCAGCAGGCCGGACGTTGCCAACAGGATGAACAGGTCTGTTTCCTGCAGTGCCCGGGCGAACCCGCGCAGGACGATAAAAGCGAAAAGTCCAACGATGATGAGACAGACGAACAGGCCGAATTCCTCGCCGGCGACGGCGAAGACGAAGTCGGAATGCGCGTCGGGCAGGACTTCCTTGACGGTGCCTTCGCCCGGTCCGCGCCCGAACAGGCCGCCGTTCATGAAGGCTTCCAGCGACCGGTCGACCTGGTAGCTGTCGCCGGAGGACGGGTCCAGGAACCTGTCGATCCGGCTGGCGACGTGGTGCAGCGTGAAATATGCGGCGACAAGGGCGCCCGCGCCGCCGAAGACCAGTAACGCGGCCCAGTAGAGCGGCAATCCCGCGAGAAAGAACTGTGCAGACCACACCGCCGAAATGACAACTGCCATACCGACGTCAGGCTGCAGAAGCAGCAGTCCGACGAGGGTGCCGAAAGCAGCGATGGAAATCAGGTTGCCTTGCTTTATGGCGCCGCTGCGTGCCGAGGCGAACAGCCATGCAGCCACGACGGCGAAGGCGGGTTTGAGGAATTCAGACGGTTGCACGGAAATCGGGCCCAGCGCGATCCACCGGCGGGCGCCCTTGATCTCGGTGCCCATGAC
>Ga0181578_10003581_pt1 | contig 14125 bp, 9 predicted proteins | sample 071ome_21_FD_148659 | JGI IMG/M metagenome (GOLD analysis project Ga0181578, IMG submission 148659) | Coastal salt marsh microbial communities from the Groves Creek Marsh, Skidaway Island, Georgia - 071401CT metaG (spades assembly) | ecosystem: Environmental > Aquatic > Marine > Intertidal zone... | reverse complement strand
AAAATTAATTCTTAAACAAAATTCAGCAAGACATAACAAAGAATTTTATAGTTTTAAGAAAAAATTCAGCAAACTAGGTTTAGATTTAAAAAGAGTCTATAAATAATTTCTACTCAAATTTAAATTTTCTTTTTAATAACTTTTCAATTTCAGTCTGAGGATTTTTACCCTTTATAATATTAAAAATTGTTTTGAGTATAGGTAATTGATTAAAATCAATATCTTTATTTTTATTTATGACATGAATACTATTTAAACCCTCAATAGTTATTTTTTCAGAATTTTTTAATTTATTCTTAATTAATCTATAACCGAAATTATAGTTACGTGACTTAGAGGAATTGCTTGTTAGAAATAAGTCTCCCACTCCACCTAATGAAAATAATTGTTCTTGATCTAATTTTTTTATCTTAAGAGTTGATTTAATTTCATATAAGCATCTAGTCAAATATGAAGCTTTAGCATTTTCTCCTAAATTTAAAGCATCTATTATTCCGGCACCAAGGGCGTAAATATTTTTTAAAATCCCTAAAAATTCTAATGTTTTAATATGACTAGAATAATAAAGTCTTAAGTTCGAACTTTGAAAAAGTATACCTATTGTTTCATGATGTTTTTTACCTGCCAAACTAAGAGCTGTTGGTTTATTTAAAATAACCTCATCCGCAAAACTAGGACCAGATAAAATGAATAAATTTTTTATTCTCAAATTTTCTTTTGCTAAATCAGAAACAAACTCTCCTTTTTCACCTAAACCTTTCGAGCAAATAATAAAATTAATAACTTGATTATTAATTAGATAGTTTTTTAGAAATTTATCAAAGGCCTTGGCTGGCAGTACATAAAAAATAAAGCTAAATAGTTTAGGATCAATTTTTCCAAATATAGATGTAATATTTTTATGAAGTAAAATTTTTTTAAAATATTTTTTATTGATTTTAGTTTTATTTATTTGATCGGAGATCTTTTGTTTTTCAGTCCATAAAAAAACGTTTTTATTATTATAAGCCAGAGTATTTGCTAAAGCCGTACCCCAAGAACCCGCTCCAATAACTAAAATTTTTTTCATTTATGCGTTATTCATAGTTATTTTGATAAAAGTCAAACTTTTTTTTATTTATTTTATAAATTTTTCATAAAAATCATTACTTATAAATGTTCTTTTCATTTCAATTATTTAAAAAGAATAAACATGTTTGATATTTTTATTATTGGCGGAGGAATTAATGGTTCTGGCGTAGCAAGAGATGCTACGGGACGCGGATATAAAGTAGGATTGGCTGAGCAGTTTGATTTTGGGTCTCAAACTTCTTCTTGGTCAACCAAATTAATACACGGCGGTATAAGATATTTAGAAAACTATGAATTTAAATTAGTTCGAGAGTCTCTTAGGGAAAGGGAAATAATTTTTCATATTGCAAAAAATATTTCTAAACCTTTAGATTTTGTTTTACCTCATGTCTCCTCTTTAAGGCCTAGTTGGCTTATTCAAATTGGTCTTAAACTTTATGATTTTTTAGCAGGTGAATCTAAATTGCCTAAATCAAAAAAAATAAATTTATCTCAATTAGATAATTTTATTTCAGATGATTTTAAATTTGGTTATCAATATTCAGATCTACAAATAGATGACTCGCGACTTACTCTTTTGAATTTACTAGATGCAAAAAATCGTGGGGCTGAAATTTATAATTATAAAAAAGTTGAAAAAGTTAAAAAATTAAATGGCCTATGGGAAATCTATTTATCCAATGGGAAGACTTTACGCTCAAAAATTATAGTAAATGCCTCCGGCCCAATGATTCTAGATAGCTTCCAAAATGTTTTTAAAAAAACTTCAAATTACGAAATTAAACTCATTCAAGGTAGTCATATTGTAACAAATAAATTATATGAAGGGAGTCATGCATACATTCTTCAACAATCAGATCAAAGAATAGTATTTATTATTCCATATTTAGAAAAGTATAGCTTGATTGGTACAACTGAATTAGAGGTAGATAGCCCTTTTAACCCCCAAATAACTCCAGAAGAGGAAAGTTATTTATTAGACTGTGTTAATAATTTTTCAAAAAATAAGATAAGCAAAGATGATATTCTCTGGAAATATGCTGGAGTTAGGCCATTAATTAGTGAAAAAAATAAAAGTGCCAGACAGAATACTCGTGACTATCATCTTGATATAAATCTTAAAGAAAATTCATTGATAAATATTTTTGGTGGCAAACTTACAACTTTTAGAAAACTATCTGAAAAATTAGTTGATCAAATTGATAACCATAGTAATAAAAGAATTTTTCACTGGACACATAATAAGGAATTACCTGGGAATGAAGAGTTCATCGCCCTCGATGACAGTCGATTAGATAAAGAAACTTTAAACAGAATTGCAAAAACATATGGGGGTCTTGGAAAAGAAGTTCTCAAGTATTTAGATATAATAAATGGAAAAGGTATTAAAATATGCGAAACTTTATATGAATTTGAAATACAATATTTGATTGAAAAAGAATTTGTCAAAAATGCTGAGGATGTTTTGTTCAGACGAACTAAGATTGGAATAAAGTTTAATACGAAAGAAATTCATAATACAATCAATCAAATAATTTCAAGAACGATAAGAAATTAAGATGACTAAATATATTTTATCCATTGACCAAGGAACCACATCAACTAGAGCTATGCTTTTTGATGAAAATTTTGAGATAAATGGCACCAGTCAAATAGAATTTAAACAATTTTTTCCAAAAGATGGATGCGTGGAACATGATCCTGAGGAAATCATGAATACTATTTATCATACGGTTAATGATGTATTAGAAAAAGCAAAAATCACCTCAAAAGAAATACTAAGTATTGGAATAACCAATCAAAGAGAAACGGTTGTGTTGTGGAATAAAAAAACTGGTAAACCCATATACAACGCAATTGTTTGGCAAGATAGAAGAACAGCAGGGTACTGCAATAAACTCAAAGACCAAGGTCTATCAGAAAAAATTCAAAAAATTACTGGGCTCATTATTGACTCTTATTTTTCCGCTACAAAAATAAAATGGTTACTAGAAAATATTAATGGAGCAAAAGAACTTGCTGATAAAGGTGAGCTTTTATTTGGGACCATTGACTCTTGGATAATTTGGAATTTAACTGAAGGAAAAAGCCATGTAACTGATGCTACTAATGCATCAAGAACGATGATTTTTGATATTAAAAAGAATACTTGGTCTTCTCAATTATTAAAATTATTTGAAATTCCTGAACATATTTTGCCCGAAGTAAAAAATTGTGCTGATGATTTTGGTACTACATCTAAATTTGGAGGAGAAATAAAAATTGGTGGTGTAGCGGGTGATCAACAAGCTGCCGCCATAGGTCAAGCATGTCTTAATGCCGGTTCGGTGAAATCTACTTACGGCACAGGTTGTTTTATGATTATGAATACAGGGGGAGAGCTTAAGCTGTCTAAAAACAAACTTCTCTCAACTATTGCCTATCGTGTTGATGATAAAAATTATTACGCACTTGAGGGTAGCATTTTTATAGCTGGTGCAGCTGTACAGTGGCTAAGAGACTCTTTAAAACTTATAAACACAGCAAGTGAAACTGACGATTTGTATAATCAAGCTGACCCAACTCAAAAGATTTATTTAGTTCCTGCTTTTACTGGATTAGGGGCTCCATATTGGGACGGCGAGGCACGGGGCTCTATATTTGGTCTTACGCGAAATACTGGAATTCCAGAAATGGTGAAGGCGGCCATTGATAGCGTTGCCTATCAAACCAAAGATTTACTTCTCGCAATGGAAAAAGATAGTGGTATGAAAATCAATGTCATTAGAGTTGATGGAGGAATGGTTAACAATGAGTCTTTTCTTCAGTTTTTAAGTAGTCTTCTTCAAACGAATGTTGACCGTCCAACAATTATTGAAACAACTGCCTTGGGTGCTGCTTATTTAGCAGGCTATCAATCAGGGCTTTTTGAAAGTATGGACGAAATTTTTCATAAATGGAAAAGTGAAAAAGTGTTTGTTCAAAAACTGCACAAAAAAGAAGTTAAATACCTTTATAATGGCTGGTTAAAGGCAGTAAAAGGTACACTTGCGATAAAATAACTGTTTATCTAGAACTGTATTCTGATGTGTTAAAATAAAAACTAGTTGAATACTTGCGGGTTAATCATATTGATTGGTTGTCTTTTTTGAAAAGCGGCAACTTGCCTAAAAATATCACTGAACTGGATTTCTAACTCGTCTTCGGTAACAAAACCAATATGAGGCGTTGCAACAACTCGAGGATGACAAGCCAAAGGATCATCGGTCCAAGTAATTGGCTCTATATCAAAAACATCAATTGCGGCATTGCCTGGGCGGCCCTTGTTTAAACCTGCTAGCAAGGCACCCTCTTCAATTAAACCTGCTCTCGATGTATTGACAAAAAGACTGTCAAATCGCATATTGGAAAAGTCATCAGCAGAGATCAGATTTTTTGTTTCGTTATTCAAGCGAACATGAATACTTATGATATCAGGTTTTGAAAAAAACTCTTGGCGGTTGAATGCTATTATCTCACCATCTTCTGCTGCCCTTGATCTTCCATTTTCAGAGCCCCACCAAACGACTTTCATACCAAAAGCCTTAGCATATTTAGCCACTTGTTTAGCGATGCGTCCATAGCCATATAGTCCAATGGTTCGACCTTGTAGAGTTTTGCCTAGACCGATTTGCCAATTACCTTTTTGTAAGCTTCTCATTTGTGTAGGAATGTTTCTCATTGCTGCCAAAATTAGTGCCCATGTATGTTCAGCAGCAGCATAGGGAGGATTACCAGAATTTAAGTTAGAGCAAACTAAAACATTGTTTTTAGTACATGCTTCAATATCTACATGGGAATATGTGCTTCGCAGGGAAATTAATTTTAAATTAGGTAATTGATTTACTAACTCAGCTTTTATTGGGGTTCTCTCCCTAAACAAAGTTATAACTTCATATGGCAATAAACGCTTAACTAAAGAATTTATATCTTTGATATGATCTGAATAAACATCAACTTCAAATCCTTCAAGGTACTGAAAACAAGATAAATGTCTTAAGCTGTCAAACCAATCATCAAGAACAGCTACTTTCATTTTGAACGTCTCCAAATGGATTCAGGTACAAAAACTTGACCTTGCGCTAATTTTCTACAGGTTCGAGTTAAAGTGGTGGAATGATGTTGGAAAATATTATTTACAATTTCATAGGCAACTTTTACATCTAATTCTCCGCTAGGGTGAAGTAAAGTCACATTGCTCGGATTATGATTTAAAGATTGCATCATTCCATCTGCGATAGTACCTGGCGTTAGGGCACATGATGCTAAACATTGACCACCTGTAACTGCCATGGACGGATGAGTTTTCCAAGGCATAAAATAACGAACAATAACATGATTTTTATCTTTATGGGGTGCCATTAATCCAAATTTTGGTGTTACAGACTTGCTGCAATCCCCCATTCCCATAGCCTGACCTGCTGCTAATCTAACCCTTTCCATCTTGGTGAAAAATTCATTGTTATGATTCAATTCATTGACAGTTTCCGTTCCTATTAATCCAAAATCTTTAGCTCGTGCAATTACAAGCGGCATTGCAACATCCATACAAGTCACCTCAATATCATCAAATTTATCAATTAAATTTCCTGTAGGTAAGAAAGCTCCCGTAGATGAGCCTGCAACATTTAAGAATTCTAATTCTACAGGCGCTGCTGAGCCAGGCACACCATCAATTACGTAAGAGCCATCATATTTAACTTGGTTATTGGGTGTTTGTACATGAGCAGTTATCTTTGCATTAGTATTTATTGAGCGAATTTTAATAGAAGTCATTTGATTTTCTGCTTTGACTAAACCCATTTCTATTGCAGCAGCCCCAACCCCAGCAAGAATGTTGCCACAAGTTGGTTTGTAATCAACCAATCTGTCCTCTACGCTCACTTGAGCAAAAAAATAGTCAATATCAGCCCATTCGTCATTTGACAGAGATAACATGGCAACTTTTGTTGTTACGGCATTACCGCCACCGATCCCGTCTATATTAAGTGGGTGTCCAGATCCCACAGCGGAAATTAATACATCTGATAAATGATCAAGGTCATCGGGTAAGTCTTGACGTTTAAAGTAAGGCCCACGGGAGGAGCCGCCGCGCATAAAATAATAAGGAATTCCTATTTGTGTCATAATATTATTTTTTTCATTTTAGTACTTTGTCCTATATAAATTGTCATTGTTTTATTGCTCCTATCTTATTTTGAAACTTAGTTGCTATAACTGGCATGGTAAAAAAAATAAGGATTATTCTAAAAGTGTGATGGAATGCAATAAATGCTATATCAAAACCAAAGATTACAGCTAATAGTGTAACTTCATAAATGCCCCCTGGAACAAAAGCTAACCAAACTTCAGTTACAGTAGTGCCCAAAAGATAGGCTACTAAAAGAGCGGCTAAAAAATAAAGAACCAAAATAATACTAGTATTAATCAAAGAGTCTTTAAAATAAACCATGAGCTCTGAAAACTTAACTTGCGCAAGACGGGCTCCAACTGCTCCTCCTATCGATAGCTGTGCAAGCAAAACAAATTCAAAAATACGAGGAATGTCTACCCATCCAGTAGAATGACAAACTGCACTAAGGAATAAAGGACCAAGCAAATGTGGCATTGGAAGACGAATTAACATTGCTAAAACAAGACCACCGACTGCAATAGAAATAAATAAAAAGAATTGTTGAAAACTAAGATCTAATAGACTCGGCATGGTTTGTAATAATTGATTAGATTGTTGAACAGCTTCTTGGCCTTCAATAGCAGCTAATAGCAGTGGGGTAGATATAAAAATGAATGCGACTCGTGTTAGATGAAAAAGTGCGATGATATAATCTTTTTCAACCATCTCTCTGGCCATAATGATGGCTTCCGCTTGACCTCCAGGAAGTGAGCACAAAATTGCGGTAATAGGATTATATGATCTGATGTGGGTTAAAAAAAAATAGCCTATCAAGGTCGCGAAAACCGTTACCGTAATCATAGCAATAACTGTAGGTGCGTAGGTGATAACAAGGTTAATAAGATCCCCTTTAAAGAAACTACCAGTAAATACACCAAGACCTAATACAATAGGAATATGAAACCAACGTGCTACACCTAAGTGTAGTTGAATTTTTTTGATTGTTCCGCCTATAATCCAGACACCTAAAAGACTTCCTATTAAAAAAGGTGCGGGGAAATTTATTAATAAAAATAACCAACCAGATAATCCTGCAATAATAAAGGTTAAGGTAATTTTACGAATATCTGAATAAATTACATTCATTTTTTAATTAACCTAATGGCCATGGAAGACTCATATAATTCTGTAATAAACCTGAAGGAAAATCTCGCTTTAAAAGCCATGCCATAGTGCAAATAAAAATTAACCCTGCAAATGAAAAAAATATTGTTTTTAAAAAAGAAACTTTTGCTCTGAAGTGAAAGAAAAGTACAAGAAATATAACTAAAGCCAAAATAAATCCAACTATAGATGTCATGATTAAAAGACCAGCAAACCAACTTAATGTAGGCCATAATTTGAAATCCATATTCTGCTCTTCTTCATCAGCGGCCCTATCAGCAAAAACCGCATCTTGTTCTGATCTAAGTATCATTTGTATAAACAAAATTAAACCAGCGGTAAGAGATACACATGCTACAAAGAGTGGGAAAACTGCATCGACAAATGCATAGCTCGGTATCGATGAAACGTTGACTAGGGCAAAAACAATAAAGCAAATTATTGCTATCAAAAATACCATTGGCGCTCGCTTTTTACCTGAAACCACAGCTCCTTCGGCCATTATATTTCGAGCTTGTTTTAATCCAATAATGACAGAAATAATGGTTATCAAAATAAGAGTTAAAACTATTGGACTAAATATATAGGAGAGTCCTGCATCCATACTCTCTTTAAAACGGATACCAGCAATCTGATTAGCATTATTAGCATAATTTTCTACTGGGTTTGCAAGAACAAAACCTATTAAAAATGCTGGCCTTGACCAATCGAAACGGCGCATCAAAATACCTAAAAGACCGATTGCAAATAATGCAACCAAGTCCATTAAGTCCTGACCAGATTGGAATGCCGCAAATGCAATAATCATAAAAATAAAAGGAGCTATTAAAGCAAAACGAATACTAGTAATTTTTGCAATTTGACCCGATAGGCTGATGCATAAGATTGTGCCAAAAATATTAGCTAAAGCTAACATCCAAACTATAGAATAAGTGTAATTCAAATTATTTTTGATCATTGTCTGACCTACCTCTAACTCTCCTGAGCCTAAAAGTGAAAGGGCGCCAATAAAAATTGCCATTGAGCCTGATCCGGGTATGCCAAATAACAAAGTAGGAACCAAACCTCCTCCTTCTTTAGCATTATTAGAACTCTCCGGTCCTACCACGCCACGTATCTCCCCTTTGCCAAAATTTGTTTTATTTTTTGTTGTCTGAACAGTGTGTCCATAAGCAATCCAATCTACGACTGATCCTCCAAGACCTGGTATTACTCCAACAATAACTCCAATTAGTGAGCAGCGTATCGATAACCATTTATTACTCCACCAATCACGAAGACCCATCAACCACCCCGACCCCAATGGGGGGCGATCTGCAATAGCTTGGTCTTTTCTAAGTAAAGAAACAATTTCAGGAATGGCAAAAATTCCAAGTCCTACAATGACCAACTTTAGACCATCTAGTAAATATGGATAATCATAACTAGACATTCTTAACTCCCCATTAAATGGTCCTTCTCCTATTGAAGCAACTAACATACCCAAACCTGCGGCAATCATGCCTTTTAAAGCAATGCGGCCAGCCAAAATCCCAACCATAGATAATCCAAAAATAGAAATCATCAAAAGCTCGGGTGATTTAAACTCTAAAACAATAGGTCGGGCTATCAGAATAAAAAAAGTTAAAAAAATAGCACCAACCACACCCCCAAAAAGCGATGAACTAAAAGCAGCAGAAAGCGCTCTCGCAGCCTCTCCTTTTTTTGCTAAGGGAAAGCCATCAAGTACGGTGGCCTGAGAAGCTGAAGAACCAGGGATCCCCATTAAAACTGAAGCAAATGTATCCGATGTTGGCACAACGGCTACCATCCCAACCATTAAGGCCAATCCATAAATCGGATCGAGACCAAACATAAATGGTAGTATCAAAGATAATCCTGCAATTCCACCCAGCCCTGGAAATACTCCAATGCATAAACCCATAATGACACCACCGATTAAATATATAAGAACAGTAGGGTTTAATATTAACTTCCAACCATCAATGAGGTAGGGAAAGGCATCAATAAAAATTTGCATTATGAAAGAATTCTCCACCCCTTGGGGTGGAGAAAAAAATTACGTTACTTTATTATTATAAAGATACTCCAAACTTTTCCTTAAGCCAACCTATGACATAAGCTTTAGCTTCAGGAGAGATTTGTAGTGCGCCATTGAGAGCGGCTTGAGCATCATCGCCAACGTACATTGGATACTTTCCAAGACGTTTTGCTGAAATTTCTGCAAAATCAGAGCGATCCTGTACATCAGCAAAAGCAGCTGTAAATGTACTTATAACATCATCGGGAGTATCGCCTGGCAAGAATGCTAATTTTTGTGCAGGAAAACCTGCGATAAAAAATGCTTTCCATGCTTCCCAAGCCTCACCAGAGGTTGAACACACAGTTGTCGCATCACAAACCTCTTTGAAAGTTGGAATATCTGGGAATGTTGGATCACGGACAATATCACCATTTGCATCTAATGCTCCCCAAGTCATCATTGGAACCGCCTTGCCTTCTTCAACCAATGGAACAACATTTTTTAAGTATGAAGATGATGTTTGATAGTCAATAGTAGCTTCGCCACTTTCGAACATCTTCCTTCCATCACCTCGACCTTTGATACCCATAACATGCTCAACATTCATTCCTAACATTTCCCAAGCCAAAGCAGGTATCAGATCAAGACGAGTAGCTCCTTGGTTTCCATAAATATATGTTTTATTTTTGAAAAAAGGGTTATTGGTAGATCCATCAAAGACCTTACCGTCTTCAGGGGTCATATACGCAACCCCACCAGTTCCTGAGGCCATAACAGGAATCCAATCTTTATATTCATAACGAACTCTTGGGTCTCCGAGCAAATACGGAAACTGAGTAGAGCCAGATGATCCGAACATAGTGGTGCCATCAACATGGTTTTGCTCTTGAAACCAGTTAGCACCTTTTGTTGAACCTGCTCCAGGCATAAATTTAACAACCACATTAGGGTTGCCCTCCATATGCTCTGAGAGCAAAGGTGCAAAAAAGTTAGCCCATTTTGCTGAACCGCCAGTTTCTGAAAAAGGAATGGTCCATTCTATTGTTTTACCACTCATATCAGCGGCGTTCGATGGCATTGATACAAAAAATGCAAAACCAATTGATGCGCCAAATGAGACAATTTTTGATCGTAGATTCATTTTTATCCTCCTTACAAAAAAAAATGATTTTGAAAATACTACAAATGGGGCGTTAATTAGTTTATTGCATTATGATCATATTTTATTAACGAATTAACATGAATTGTTCAAAAAATTTACAATCAAATTTATTTTTTTAAAATATTCACACAAAAAAGTTTTTAATTACTGCTGTATTTGATATTAATGTTAGATGCGCATTAATATTGAAATTGGTGATATTGAAGCATTTATTGAATTAACAGAAACTAACTCTTTTGCTAAAGCGGCAGCTAGCCTAAATCTATCACAGCCAGCTCTGTCTAGAAGAATACAAAAACTAGAACAAGAGCTAGGGACAAAGCTATTTGATCGTACAACAAGAAAAGTTAGTCTTTCCTACTCTGGAAGGAATTTTTATGAGAGAGCTAGAGGCATAATTGAAGCAATCAAAACTGCCTCTCGAACACTCAATGAGAAATATAGTTTTCCATCGATAATCAAAATCGGAGCTGTTAATTCAGCACTCAGTAACATTATTTATCCAACAATTAAAATTTTCAAAAAAATGGAACCCAGATGTAAAATTCAAATCATTGAACGCTCCTCTAATTATGTCGTTGATAGTGTTTTAGGAGGTGAATGTGAGTTTGGAATTAATTTTACAGGTATCCAGGAGCCCGGTATTAGTTTTGAAAAATTATTCGTTGAAGACTATATTGTAGTTTTCCCCAAAGGCGACCCACTAGAGAAAAAAAAGAAAATTAAATTATCTGATATTAAAAATCGTGATTTTATATCTGTCTGGAAAGGGTCTGGAAGTAGGGTTTATTTTGAAAACGCACTAGCATTACAGAATGAAGATCTTGACTGGACTTATGAAGTTAGGCATATCCCATCAGCTTTGGCTATGGTTGAACAAGGTTTAGGTATTACTTTAGCTCCAAAACTAGCTGTTTCAAAAGAACATAGGAATCTATCATACAGACCCCTGATAGATCCAAAAATCACAAGAACAATGGGACTGATTAAGAGGGCACGAAGGGAGCTAACCTATGATGCGCAGAAATTGTATGATTTACTAAAAGAAAGATATTTACGCTAATTTATTAGTTTTTTGCATAAAAATAACTATTAATAAAATGATAAAAGTTTCTTCATGAATTCACTTGATAGCTTCAAAGTCTTAGACTCATTAAATATAGGTAATAAACAGTTTAGTTTCTACAATATCTCTAAACTCCATGATCAATTTTCCGGAATACAAAAATTACCAAAATGCAAAAAAATTCTCATAGAAAATTTATTGCGCCTTGAGGATGGCAAAGATGTAAATAAAAATTTAATCGAAAAAGTTTTAAAAAATCCAGAAGAAAAGCATGAAATATTCTTTCTTCCTGCTCGTGTTCTGTTGCAAGATTTCACAGGCGTACCTGCAGTTGCTGATCTTGCAGCAATGAGAGATGCGGTAGCCTTAAAAGAGAAAAACCCTTCAACAATCAACCCTCTCTCTCAAGTGGATCTTGTTATTGATCATTCTGTGATGGTTGATTATTTTGCAACACCAAATGCCTTTCAAAAAAATGTAGATATGGAATTTGGAAGAAACAAAGAACGTTACGAATTTTTAAAATGGGGACAGCAAGCTTTTGAAAATTTTCGAGTCATTCCACCTGGAACCGGAATTTGTCATCAAGTTAACTTAGAGTACTTATCTAAAGTTGTTTGGAGTAAGTCAATAAATGGAAGTGAGTACTTATATCCTGATACGCTTGTAGGAACAGATAGCCACACAACAATGGTTAATGCTTTAGGTGTTTTAGGCTGGGGAGTAGGAGGAATTGAAGCGGAAGCTGCAATGCTTGGTCAATCAGTTTCAATGTTACTTCCTGAAGTTGTGGGTTTTAAAATAGAAGGTAGCCTTCAAGAGGGTGTTACTGCAACTGACTTAGTCTTAACTGTTGTGGAAATGCTTAGAGCCAAAGGAGTGGTTGGTAAATTTGTCGAATTCTACGGCGAAGGTGTCAAAAACTTATCTTTAGCAGATCGGGCTACAATTGCAAACATGGCTCCTGAGTACGGAGCTACTTGTGGATTTTTTTCCACAGATGAAGAAACAGTAAAATATCTCAATCTAACAGCGAGAGATAAAGACCTTGTAGAAATTGTTGAAAAATATAACAAAATACAAGGACTTTGGATGGATAATCAAAGTGAATACAATGATCATCTTGAATTAAATCTCAGCTCAGTTCAGGCATCTTTAGCAGGGCCAAAGAGACCTCAAGATAGAATAAATTTAAATGGGGTATCGGCAAATTTTCAAAAACTATTACAAGATGCTCCTAAAAAATCTGAAGTAAAAAATCATAATTACCAGTTAACTGACGGTGATGTTGTTATTGCTGCTATTACATCCTGTACTAATACATCGAACCCAAATGTTCTTGTAGCAGCAGGACTAGTTGCAAAAAAAGCAAGCGAACTTGGGATGCAAGTCAAACCTTGGGTAAAAACTTCTCTTGCTCCAGGCTCTAAAGTAGTTACGGACTATCTTAATAAATCAGATTTAACCAAACATTTAGACGCCATGGGATTTCATCTAGTCGGCTATGGTTGTACTACCTGTATTGGAAATTCCGGGCCTCTTCATCCAGACATCGCAGATGCAATAACTGAAAATAACTTAACAGTTGCATCCGTTCTTTCGGGTAATAGAAATTTTGAGGGTCGCGTTAATCCTCATGTGAAAGCTAATTACCTTGCCTCACCTCCGCTTGTAGTGGCCTATGCTTTAGCGGGTACTATCAATATTGATTTATCAAAAGATGCCTTAGGTGTCAGCAGCGAGGGTAAAGAAATATTCTTAAAAGATATTTGGCCAACTAATGAGGAAATTAATTCTATTGTTAGTCAGCATGTTTCTGCTGAAATGTTTTCTCAACAATACAGCAATGCGCTTCTAGGTCCAAAAGAATGGCAAAACATTCAAACCTCCGAAGGGGATTTATATCAATGGAAAGAAGAGTCTACTTATGTTCAAAAACCCCCTTTCTTTGACGCTATCTCTGAAGATGAAAAAGAAATTCAAAATATTGACAACGCTAGACCTCTTCTCTTATTGGGAAATAGTGTAACCACTGATCATATTTCTCCAGCTGGGGCCATCAAACAAGATAGTCCTGCAGGTGATTATTTTATGGAAAGACAGATTTTACAAAAAGACTTTAACTCATACGGTGCCAGAAGAGGAAACCATGAAGTGATGGTTCGAGGCACATTTGCCAATATCAGAATTAAAAATGAACTCCTTTCTGATGTAGAGGGCGGGTATTCCATACTGGAGCCTGAAAAAAAGCAAATGAGTGTCTATGAAGTGGCCATGGAATATCAAAAAAGAGCTGAAAACATTGTAGTTTTCGCTGGCCAAGAATATGGCACAGGTTCCTCAAGAGACTGGGCGGCGAAAGGCACGAAATTACTCGGAATAAAAGCAGTAATTGCAGAAAGCTTTGAGAGAATACATCGATCAAACTTAATCGGAATGGGCGTACTTCCCATTCAACTTGATAATACCAATATTCAAGAACTTGAAATTAAATCCTCTGATCTGGTT
>Ga0181578_10003575_pt1 | contig 14130 bp, 5 predicted proteins | sample 071ome_21_FD_148659 | JGI IMG/M metagenome (GOLD analysis project Ga0181578, IMG submission 148659) | Coastal salt marsh microbial communities from the Groves Creek Marsh, Skidaway Island, Georgia - 071401CT metaG (spades assembly) | ecosystem: Environmental > Aquatic > Marine > Intertidal zone... | reverse complement strand
GCAACTCTTTGTCAAACAACGGGAGAACGGAGTCCATCGCTTCAACCACGGTCACCTCGGATCCGAGCATGCGGAAGGTGATGCCGAGTTCCAGGCCGATGTATCCGCCACCGACGACCACGACATGGTCGGGCAGGGTCTCGAGGGAGAGGGCTTCTCGAGAAGACAGCACGTGGTCGCTGAAGGGCATGAACGGCAGTTCGATGGGCACCGAGCCCTGGGCCATGATGACATGGTCGGCTTGAATCAGGGTGGCGTCTTTTCCTTCGCCGATTTTTACCGTTTTTGCGTCTTGGAACACGGCCCAACCCGTGACAAGTTCGGCTCCGGCGTTCTTGAGCAGGGCTTCAACGCCTTTGTTGAGGCGGTCAACGATGCCTTCCTTCCATCCAACCAAGTTGCTCATGTCGAGTTCAGCGGGTCCGGGAATGGAGATGCCCATGTGGCCGTCCTTGCTGGCGTGCCTGGCCAAGTTATGGAAGGTGTGGGCTGCATGGATGAGGGCCTTGCTTGGAATACACCCTCGAATCAGGCAGGTGCCTCCGGCTCGCTCGCCTTCCACGATGATGGTCTTCAACCCGAGTTGGGCTGAACGAATGGCAGCAACATAACCACCGGGGCCAGCGCCGACGACGAGGACTTGACAATTCATGGTCTTCATGCACGGCACCTCACATGAATATGGTGGCTGGGTGCTCCAAGTAAGATTTTACCAACTGAACCAAACTTGCACCGTCATGTCCGTCGACCACACGGTGATCCCACGAGGACGAGAGGTTCATGATGCGGCGGACACCGATGTTGCCGTTGCGAACAACGGCTCGGTCCGTGGCGTTGTGGACGCCCAAAATGCCCACTTCGGGCTTGTTGATGATGGGTGTTGCGCCAAGTCCGCCCAAACGGCCGAGGCTTGTGATGGTGAAGGTGGATCCGGAGAGGTCGTCCACGCCGGCCTTGCCTTCACGTGTTGCTTGGGTGACACGGCTCATCTCAGCAGCGGATTGCCAGATGTCCATCGCTTCTACGTGCTTGACGACGGGGACATAGAGGCCTCGGTCGGTCTGGGTTGCGATGCCGAGGTTGATGGCTTGGTGCCGGGTGACCACGCCTGCGTCGTCATCGTACAGAGCGTTGCATTCCGGGCGTTGGGCCAAGGCTTTCACCAGAGCTTGCATGATGAAGGGCAAGTAGGTCAGTTTGGGTGCACCTTCTGGGCGTGTGGCGTTGAGGTGTTGGCGCAACGCCTCCAATTCCGTCACATCTACTTCTTCGAAGTACGAGAAGTGAGGGATGGTGCTGTAGGACGACATCATGCCGTCTGCAATTTTCCTTCGCAAGCCGATGACCTTGATGTCCTCGGTTCCGTTTCGTGCGACCTTCGCAACACCGCCAACGGGCATGGAAGAAGATGCAGAAGCAGCGCCTCCGGCGATGTGGCGGTCAAGGTCAGCGTGGCTGATGCGGCCTGCAGGTCCTGAACCCGCCACGAGTTGAAGGTCAATGTTTGCGGCTCGGGCTCGTTGACGGACGGCAGGCGAAGCGAGGGCCTTCGTTCCAGCAGCTCGCGCCACGGGTGCTGCGGCAGCAGGGGCCGTTGGTGCAGCAACGGGCGGAAGTTCAGGGGCAGGTGGGGTTTCGACTGTCTTTTCTTCAACCGGTGCAGTTTTCTCTTCGACGGGCGGGGCTGCTTCGCTTGCATTGCCGTCGCCTTCGACGTCAAAGACGATGCAAACGCCGCCGACGGGGATGATGTCGCCGGCTTCGCCGACCATGCTGGTGACGGTTCCGTCGCATGGAGCGGGGATCTCAACCGTCGCCTTATCGGTCATCACGGACAAAATGGGGTCGTCTTCTTTGACCACATCGCCCACGGCGACCATCCATTCGACGATCTCGCCTTCGACGACACCTTCTCCAATATCGGGCAGTTTGAATTCAAATGTTCCCATGTTTATGCCTCCTGTGTTTTTTGTATCGCTTCTGCAATGCGAGATGGACTTGGTAGATAATCCCATTCGGTGGTGTGGGGGAAGGGGGTGTCCCACCCGGTCACCCGCTCGATGGGGGCCTCAAGATGGTAGAAACAACGTTCTTGGATGGAGGCGCTCATTTCAGCGCCAAAGCCGCTGGTCTTTGGGGCTTCGTGGACGATGACACAGCGTCCTGTCTTCTTGACGGAGTTCACCACCGTGTCCCGGTCCCACGGCACGAGGGTTTGAAGGTCGATGAGTTCACAATCGATGCCGGAATCTTTGATCGCCTGCTCGCACACATGAACCATTGCACCCCAAGCGATGACGGTGCAGGCGCTGCCTTCCTTGACGATGTTCGCTTCTTCCAGTGGAATAGCGTAGTAGCCTTCAGGGACCTCGCCCTCAGGGTGGTTGTTCCAGGTCGGGACGTTGTGAGGGTCGCCGTAAAACGGTCCTCGGTAGCATCGCTTGGGTTCAAAGAAGATGACCGGGTCGTTGGATTCAATCGCACTCGTGAGCAGACCTTTGGCGTTGCGAGGGTTGGAGCAATAGACCACTTTGAGACCCGGGGTGTGCGTGAACTGGGCCTCTGGTGATTGGGAATGGTGATGGCCGCCTTTGATGCCGCCGCCCGCAGGCGTGCGGAACGTCACGGGGGTCGAGAATTCACCGCCTGAACGGTGCCGAAGTTTGGCGATTTCGTTCACGATTTGGTCGTAAGCAGGGAAGATGTAGTCGGCGAATTGAATCTCTGCGACCGGGCGAAGACCGTTCAGACCCATGCCCATGGCGATGGCAGCGATGCCGCCTTCTGCCAAGGGCGAGTCGAACACTCGGTGCGGGCCGAACTTCTCTTGAAGGCCAGCCGTAACGCGGAAGACACCACCAAAATACCCGACGTCTTCTCCAAAAATGACGATGTTCGGGTCTTTTTCCAGTTGGACCTCAAGGGCGGAGTTGAGGGCTGCAATCATGTTCATTTTCGCCATGGTTTCACCTCACTTGCCGAGTTCCTCTCGCTGTTCTTGAATGTGCCAGGGCACGGTCTCGTAGACCTCGGTGAAGATGGTGGATGCGGGCGGGTAGGGGCCGGTGGCCAAATCACCGAATTCACAGGCTTCTTTGTAGGCCGCCATGACCTCTGCGTCAATTTTGTCGGCCAAGGCTTGGTCCCGTTCCTCGTCCCAGTCACCGATCTTGACAAGGTGGTCTCGCAAACGCTTGACGGGGTCGCCGCCAGGCCAGCACTCAAACTCGTTGCCCGGGCGGTACGCCGAGGGATCGTCAGACGAGGAGTGAGCGCCTGCGCGGTAGGTGTAAACCTCGATGTGGGTTGGGCCAAGGCCGGCCGAGGCTCGTTCACGTGCCCATTTGGTGACGCTGTAAAGAGCGAGGAAATCGTTGCCGTCCACTCGGAAAGAGGGGATGTCGTAGGCGAGCCCACGCTCGGCGAAGGTGCGACCGCCGGTGGCCAACGACACGTGGGTCGAGATGGCCCACTGGTTGTTCACGACATTGAGGATGACGGGGGGCTTGAAGGTTGAGGCGAAGTTGAGGGCGTAGTGGTAATCACCTTGGGCTGATGTCCCGTCGCCCAACCAAGAGATGCAGACCTCATCATCGCCCTTGTAAGCGCTCGCCATGGCGACGCCAACGGCCTGGGAGAATTGGGTGCCAACTGGTGAAGAAATCGAAATGAATCGACCTTCCTTCCATGTGTAGTGGACGGGCATTTGGCGGCCACGAACGTTGTCTTCGGTGTTCCCGATGCAATGGCAGATCATGCTGACCATGTCCCGCCCACGAACGAATTGGGCTCCGGGTTGCCGGTACGAAGGGAACAACCAGTCCTGTTCTTCCAAAGCCATGGTTTGAGCGATGGCGATGGCCTCCTCGCCGAAGGATCGCATGTAGAAGGAGAGTTTTCCCGTACGCTGCATCTTGAGCATTCGGTCATCAAAAATGCGAAGGCGCATCATGTATTCGAGGCCTTGAATCATGGTCGCCTTGTCCAATTTGGGGTCCCATTCGCCTTTTGCCTCGCCTTCGTCGGTGAGGACGCGAATGAGCCCTTGAGCGTGGGCAACGGTGTCTTGGGCCGAGCAGGTTGCGGGGTCGGGGCGTGAAAGATCCTCGGGTTGTTGCTCAAACGCACCGCCAAAGGTGGGTTCATCACCAGGTCGAAACGGGGCGACACCGATGGTGTAAGGCGAGGTGGTCACCGTGCTTCGCTCCGTCATTGTCTCACCTCAGGGCTCGTCCGTCTTAAGTGGTGTCGGTGGACCGTTTTGGGGAGGTGTCACGCGAACGTAAGCGCCGGGCATGGTTTCTTCGTTGTCAGGGTCGAGGGTTTTTCGGACCAATAAACCGGCTTTGTACGAAGATCGAACGAGCGGTCCGCTGGCAACGCCCGAGAACCCGAGGCTGATGGCCAAGTCTGCCCAAGCATCGTAGCGTTCGGGCTCGGGAAATCGGTCCACGGTCAAATGTTGGGCGGAAGGAGCGAGGTACTGTCCGATCGTCACGAGGTCAACGCTTGCATCTCGCAACATCTCCAAGGCTTCATCGATTTCCTCATCGGTTTCACCCACGCCGACCATCAAGGAGGACTTGGTGACGATGTCGGGGCGAAGCCGTTTTGCTTCTCTCAAAATCTCCAGGGATTGGGAGAAGGAGGCCCGAGCATCGCGGACCGTTTTGTCCAAACGAGGTACACATTCGACGTTGTGAGCAAAAACTGACAATGGACTCTGGTCCAACAAATGTGCAAGTGCATCGTGGTCTCCGGCAAGGTCGGAACACAACAATTCGAGCGTCACCTCGGGCGAAGAGGCGTGAACGGCAGCGATGCAACGCTTGTAATGGTCGGCCCCGCTGTCGGGAAGGTCGTCCCGATTGACGACCGTGATGACGGCATGCCTGAGCCCCATCGAGGCGACAGCCTGAGCGAGGTGGGTGGGTTCATCGGGGTCAAGAGGTGGCGGTCGCTTGATGGTGCCAACGGCACAAAAACGGCAACCTCGCGTGCATTCTTGCCCTGCGATCATGAAGGTGGCGTCGCCGCTTGCCCAGCAGTCGTGAATGTTTGGGCACCGGGCTTCTTCGCATACGGTGTGAAGCTTGTTGTCCTTCACGGCAGATTTTGTGGTGTTGAAGACGGCTTGCTGTTCTCCAGTCGGTAGGCTGGTGCGAAACCAATCGGGCAGGCGTCGCCGGGTTGGGGTGGATTTGGCATTTGAGGCCATGGGGAGGGGTTTTCCGACCAACCTTTGCTCCCCCTTGGGTCACGGCACATGGTGATGTCCAAAAAGGTGTGCAGGCCTTTGCAATGGCCTCGGCCCCAAAGCGAATACGAGGCTTCATGAATTGAACCATCCAGTCAACGGCATGGGCGAACGGCCAATTCTTATCACCGGAGCTGGCCAACGCATCGGTGCTGCGACGGCGAATCGGCTGATGGACGAAGGGTGCTACGTCTTCGTTCATGTACGCTCTTCCATCGATCAGGCGGAAGCCTTGCTCGCAGCAGCAGCCGAACGCAACGGACGGAAATGCGGAGAGGTTGTTGTTGCCGACCTCACCGATGATAAGGACGTGGCGTCCCTTCTCTCAAGCGTGACGAGCCACGGCCTTGTCGCCGCAAATGGATTGCATGGTTTGGTTCACAATGCCTCTTTCTATAGCCAATCCTCGTTCGAGAAAACCGGTCTTGATATGTACCGCTCGCAGGTGCGTTTGCACATGGAAGCTCCCTACGCTTTGACCCAAGGATTGTTGCCTGCCTTGGAGCAGGCCGGCGGCTCCGTCGTCGCCATCGTGGACACTTCATGGGGCCGGGCTTGGGAGGGGCTGGCTCACTACACCTCGTCGAAAGCAGGCCTTCGACAATTGATGCTCAATCTTGCTGGAGAACTCACCGGTCGTGTCCGTGTCAATTGCCTTGCTCCCGGCGCCATCATGGCAGCGGACTGGGAAGCTGAGCACTTTGCTTCGGTGCTGGAAAAGGTCCCCCTTGGCCGCTCTGGAAGAGCGGAGGACATCGCTTCTGGCGTGTGGTTTTTGTTGAACCATCCAACCCTTTCAGCCCACGTCCTCCACATCGACGGTGGCTGGTCCATCAACCAAGATTGAGATGTCTTCAAGTGCTTCGGCGCAGCCCCCCAAACACCAGCAGGGGTGGCTGAGTTGGTCAAAGGCGCCGGGCTTAAGATCCGGTCTCGTATGAGTTCGTGGGTTCGGATCCCACCCCCTGCACCATCTTTTCGCAGATGTTTTCGCTGCACAGAGCGTCGAATCAAAGCCCTGATTGTTGCACAAACCATGCAAAACCGTTTAACACCCCCGGCTCCACGCCGATACAGTGAACTCCATGCAACCGGGTCAAACGGGCAACCGCGGCCAACACCTGGCTTTGTTTTTGGTTGCACTTTTCCTCACGTCGCTCATGGCCTCCGTGGTCGGCCCCGTTCCCTTGGACATGCCTGTTTCGTTGGAGCGCGAGAGCGTGGTCTCAGCCGCACCGGTTCAGCAACAAACGTACGAACTCTACCTTGATGCACCCAATTCTGAAACGGGGGGCCAAGGTTCCATCACAACCCTTGAGCCCACTGGGGGTCAGGAGGAAGGCAGCGCCATCGACGGTCTCGAGTTTCGAAGCGTAGAGATGATCAGCGACCTTTACATCAACGGGAGCGGTTCATCCAACACCGCCCGTCTTTCCGTCTACATCCAATTCAGAGGCCCAGACCAGTCAACAGCCGACGTCACGTTTTCGCTGAAAGCCGGCGACACGCAGATCACGTCGGAAAGTCGGGAACTCGACGACTCGTGTTCCCCGAACCCGTTCGGCGGTGGTTGCTCGTGGACCGTGATCGAAGTTGAATTTGACATCGGCTCCAACGGTTTCATGGTTCCCAAAGGAAAGCAGCTCAAAATCCGCATTGATGCCCAAGCAACCTGCGAAGGCAACACCGGAGGGGGGTTGGGCCAAGGGGATTGCGCCGTTGACATCGCTTTCGGGAAGATGGAAAGTTCAGGGGGATTTTCCCGCCTCCAGGTGATGACAAACGCTCTCTCCGGTTCCAGTGTTCGCGTCCACTCCTGCCACCAAGAATACGGCTGCAACTGGAACGATGCACAGAAATTTGAGTGGTCCCCCAACCACCGGCCTGAGTTCAGGGAAATGCAATTCTCCGTTGAGGTTCGTGACGCCTTTGGACGAGACGATATCGAAGAAGTCAACCTCATCATGGACACCCCGAACGGGGCGAATTCGGTTTTTGACCACAACTTTGACGACGACGATTTCAAACTGGACAACAACGGTTTGGTCGGGAATTTCACCTACACCTACGAAGCCGGTCTCGCCGATGGGGAGTACCCTGTGCGGCTCGAAGTTGAAGACGTGCAGGGCCATTCCGTCATCTTTGAACATCCCGGATTGACGTTGCTCGAGCACGATGTGTACCTCACACTGCCGTCCAATCAACCCGATGTGGTGCTCTTCGCTCCCGGAGCTTCCGTCCAAGTGGAGTTCTTGATCGAGCACACCGGGTCCTCTTCGAGCAGCATCGATGTGGTTTTCGACGTTGAAACCTACTTGCCTTCTTCTTGGTCTGACCCGATTTGGAGCGCTCCAAGCAACACCTACACGTTGAATACTGGAGGATCTTCGCTGCTCCCTGAATTGCAGATCACCGTCCCGGAGGGCGATTTGGACAACGCCCCTGACTCGCTTGAAATCGAGGCCAGAGTGTACGCTCAAAACGACCAAGGGCAAACCGAAGAAGTCGCTATCCGGACCATCTCCCTCGATTTTGAAGAAGTGGACGTGTATGCTCCGCCTCGCCTCTATGTTTACGAGGACGATGAGCATCAAAAACAGATTGCGGATTCCACCCGGCCGGAGGCTTACGATCAAACCTTGTCCCACTACGTTGATGCTGATGAAATCGGGGATTTCTTCCTCGATGTCTTCAACACCGGCTTCCAAACTGACTCGTTCAAGATTCGTGTGCTTGAACAGCCCGATGATTGGCAGTACCGATTTTACGACAACGATACTGGGCTTGAATTGGCCGAGGAAGGCATCTATGCCATCACACCAGGAATCGGGTCAACACAAATTCTCACGATTCGCATGGAGGTTTATCCTCCTGCAGACAGGGACGGTGTTGACATCGGGTTGTTCAAACTCTCCGTGGTGAGTAAAGAGGATTCCGAATTGCGAACGGACGTCTCGTTCACGGTCCACCGAACGTTCGGAATTCTCGTCGAAGTGCTTTCCGATAGCGACGGCATCGGGGAGGACAATCCGCTCGGACAGGTTGGCCCGGTGCGTGGCGACGCCACCGTGTTCTACAATTTGCGCATCACGGACTCCAGCAACGAAGGTTCCGGCGTCACCACGTGGAAAATTGTTAATCCGCGGGATGTTGAACAGAACGGCGAGAACAACGCCAAGTACACCGCATGGGATTATGTCATCTCCAACGGGGGCAACAACAATCTGGTGGCCGTGAACCTCGCTCCAGATGAATACAGCGACATGAAACTGGAGGTCACTCTTCGGGGCCAAGTTGAGGCCGGCGTTCACACCATCTACACCCGAATCATCGAGGAAGGCGTGGATTTAGAGGAAGCGCGTTACTTTGACCTCCCCGTCAAGGTTCTCATTCAGGAAGAAGTGGTGCCCGGTCGGATTGAAATCACCGACAAAACCGAGCGTTCACGGTTTACACCCGACGAAGAGAAGGTGCTTGAATACCGAATCAGCAACCAGAACAACATCCCGCTCGACGTTGTCATTCGCCTCGACCAGCCCGACGGGTGGACCGGAGCTATCCGAGCCACATCAAGTCAGCTCGGCAGCGATTTCTTGATTCTTAACCTCCCTGCTTACAGTTCCAAAGATTTCCGTGTCACCATGCTTTCACCTGCGAACCTCAAAGACAGCGAGGAAGTTGAATTTCAGTTCAAGGTCACGCCGATGGACAACGAGACCCCTTATGGAGAGGATTATCTGCAGAAGTTTAGTTTCACCTACATGACCGAATGTTCCGGAGCATCGTGCCTGTTCAGAGAACTCATCAACCCCGAACCGCAAACCATCGTCTTCTACGTCGTTCTGGGGGCTCTCGTGCTCTACGCAGCACGGCGCGGCGGTCGTCACGGCGGGGAGTTTTACGACGAGCCCGATATGGAATCGGTCAAAGTGGAGGCTGTGTTCGAAGACGATGGTGATGACTTGCCTCCTGCCGTGATTCAGCAGGACGACGATGATTTGGAATTGCTCGAAGAGCTTGATGATTTGTGAACGAAACCGTGGCCTGAACCACGGTTGTATGAACATCGTACCATTTCCCTTATGAGGCATCAGACGCACCATGATGCGTGAGAACCATGCTGACAGGCTCAAACACCTCTTCGGCCGCGCCTCGTTTTTCTCCTGCGGAACGCAGAAAAGCGGCGCAGTCCCTCTTTCTCACCGCTTTGATGGTCTTTTCGACGCTCACGGCCATCCAATACGCAGCAGTCGACGTGCAGGCTGCCTCCGATCAAGACGGGGATGGGCTCACCTACGGCTTGGAATACCTGATGAACACCCAACCGAACGACCCGGATTCGGACAACGACGGCCTTCCCGACGGGTGGGAATGGAAGTACGGGCTTGACCCGCTTTCCTCCAACGGCATGGACGGTGCAGTCGCTGACCCTGACGGTGACGGCATGTCGAACCTCCAAGAATACCTTTACCTCCAACCAACCGGTTGGGACAACAGCCAAACCACCTCCGTCTTGGACAACGGGGTTTGGTGGAACGGAACGATTCCGGTGAACGACTGGAACGAAGAAGATGCGATGCAATTCAACCAGCCTGCCTGCGGTGCTGCTGGCTCCGACGGCAACGGCAACGTCATTCTCTGTGACGAGGACCCCGTGGGCAACATCTGCGCCAACGGTTTTGACGACGACAAAGACGGCTTTGTCGATGCAGCGGATTCCGACGGCGACGGTGACGCTGATTGTCTCAGTGACGACGACGACGGCGACGGCATTGCGGATGAGGACCCCGCAGGTTGGGATACCGACGGCGACGGCATGCCCGACGGTTGGGAAGCCGCTAACGGCCTGAACGCCACGTCGCCGTCAAACGCCGACGGCCCCAACGGCGACCCCGATGGCGACGGCCTCGTGAACCTCATGGAATACGTGAACCCCACGTGGACGACCATGTGCGGCTCATCGCCCTGTTTCCGCAACGGCCCCGACGGCATCGTGACCGAAACCACCTCGCCCTGTGACCCCGTCCAAGGCATCGGCCCAGGTGCCTGCGCAACCTACACGGCCGAAGTCGACGGCGTGACCTCCACCAGTCCAATCCGTGCTGACACCGACGGCGACGGCCTGAACGATTCCTACGAAGCCTTGACGCTGCTGACCGACCCCACCTCGGCCGATACCGATAACGACGGCATCAACGACGGTGCTGAGGTCAACGGCGCCTACGGCAACCCTGCCCAAGCCAGCGACCCTCGAAACAACAACACCGACGGGGACGCCTTCGATGACGGTGAAGAAGACACGAACTTCAACGGGCAGGTCGACCCCGGTGAGACCGACCCGACTCGGCGAGAGGATGCCGGCGATGAAGACGGCGACGGTATTCAGAATTGGGAAGAAAACCTGACGTGCACCCTTTGGAACGTCGCAGATACGGATTTCGGTGGCGTGAACGACGGGGACGAGCGAAACATCAGTCACAGCACCGACCCTTGCGATTCGCTGGTGAACTTCGAGACCACCTTCATTCAATCCTTGAGCTCAAACCGGATTGAAGTCGGTAACGGTTCAGGTTTCAATCCTGCAGGAGGTGTCGGATGGTACAACGTCTCGGGGACGTGGGAATCCTTTGGCTATGCGACGGTCGTCAACAACATTCTCCAGGGCGTGTCCAACGGACCGTCCTCTGAACCTGCAACCACGCAAGTCGCCAACCGCAACGGTTCGTTCTGTCACACCGACGCCATCAATGCGGGCACGATTGGAACCACCCAGCAGTACTGCGATGACGACTATGAAGACACCGATGAAGACGGTCTTGCCGACTGGCAGGAGTTGCTTGGTACCTTTGGATGGTTCTCCAACCCGGGTTTGGCGGATTCTGACGGCGACGGCGTGAACGACTTTGACGAAGTTCAGGACAACACCGACCCGAACGAGCCGTGCACCAACCTACTGGATGATGACGGGGACGGATTGAACAATTATTTCGAAAACACCACCGGATGCGACCTGATCTACATCGGTATCAGCAACGGTTCAACCGACGTTTGGACCACCTCTTACTCTTCATTTGATACGGACCAAGGCGGCGTGGACGACCGTACGGAATACTTCGACGGGACCAACCCAGAGAACGACCCCAGCGATGACATCCAACCCGACGACTTTGACGGTGACGGCATTCCCGACGCCGTTGAGAACCAAACGGGAACGGATTGGACCAATCCCGATACGGATGGCGGAGGTATGCTTGACGGGCAGGAATGCCCCGAAATCTTCTGGTTCGTTGACTGCGCCGGTGCACCGTTTGACCCGTGGGATCCATCGGACGATGCCATGAGCAACGGCATCGTGTTCTGGGCCAACAACACCTCGGGTACGGTCGACCTCAACCTTGACCGACGATGGCGAACCGTGACCAACGACTTCTACACCGGCACCACCTATGCTCACCTCGCCAGCGTCCACCCTGCACAACAAATTTCCTTGCCGATGGAGAACTTCACCCACCTGGCTGCGACCTCCTTCGCCAACGACACGGTCGAGTGGAACGTGAAATTCTCTCAATCGATTACAGGGGGTCAGATACCGGCACCCGCGTCGTATTCCAACATCTCGTTTTACTTCGAGGTCTCCTCAAACGTCACGCGTTCCAACGACACCCACATCCTCACTGCAGATTCCGGGGCGATTGACCAGGTGATCTACAAGCAACCGGAATACTATTTCGACTGGTCAACCCTCGCAGCCACCACCGTTCCCGGTCAAGGCTTCCCCTACGAGTTGCTGACCGATGTTCGCTTCACCAACCCGAGCGACCCCATGTCGATCGTCAACAACATCACCAACGCCGTGATCAGCCAGTCTGGTGCAACCGATGCCTACAGTTCTGCCCTTGCGTTGGAGGATTTCATCATCAACGGCAACGCTACCACGGAGTTCAAGCGAAATTACGACACTTCAGGGACCGTCTCACCTGTTGACGTCGCCCAAAACATCCTCGAAGCGACCAAGGAAGGCTCGTGTCGCGAGTTCAACACCGTCTTTGTCACCATGGCTCGTCTCGCAGGTCTCCCTGCTCGCCAGGTGACCGGCTACATCGGCGGGGCTTGGACCGGCGACGGATACGCCGTTTACGCCAACAACGCAGCGACATGGTCCGAGGTTCGCCTGCAACAAAACGCTGCGAACGGGAACACCGATTTGGGATGGGTTGCCTTTGACCCTTGTCCCCCAGCCGAAGAGATTGAAATTGTCAACCAGACCGTGTCCAACTTCACCCTCAGCCGAGATGGGACCCAAACCGTGACCGTCACCGGTCAACTCCGCTACGCTGCCAACGGCACGCCCATCCCCAACATCGAGGTGTTGGGCTACCTCACCCCCGTGGCCGACGCTGAGTTCGTGCCCGGATTCGGTGGCACCTTGGAACGGCAGCTTGAGCAGAACGTGACCGACGCCAACGGGACCTTCACGCTGACCGGCTTCCCCTCAGCTCCAACGGCCCCCGGCATGCACAACATCGTTATCGAGCACAAACAGTCCGGTTATGTCTCGAACGACGGGGTCATCTACAACGGCTATGTCAACCTTACCGACAACTCCACGGTGGTTCTCACGGCGCCGCAACCGATCAACGCTCCCGTCGCCGGAGCGGGTGCGACCACGGTGCTGGAAGGGATGCTGATGTTGGCAAACCAGCCGACCGAAGAATTCAGTGCTCTTCCCGCTCAAACCGTATGGTTGAATTACATTTCGTCCGTTGACGGCGTTCAGAATTTCTCGGCCCAAACCGATGCCAGCGGCGCATGGATCATCTCGTTGAATCTGAGCGAACAAGAAACGCGAGGAAACCTCTCCGCCACGCTCGGGTTTTCCGGATGGCAGGACACATCGGTTGGAGGGGCAACGCCCGCCACCTTCCACCTCTTGCCCACAACGTCCTCGATTGTTCTGAACGTCACCGATGCTCCGAACCTCACGGCCACCATTGAGGGGCCGCTCACGAACAGCAGCATCCTCTTGTTGAACGATGATGTATGGATCAACGGCTCGGCCCTGTCCATCAGCGCTTCACCCGTCGCCCTTTCTGGAGACCTGCAATTCGCAATTCGGGCGAACGGGTCGGGTGATGCTTGGCTGGAAGTCTTCAACATCAGCGTCACGGGAACGTTCGCGATCCAGTACCTCTTGCCCAACGTTTTGATGGTGGCTGCCGGAGAGATTGAGACGCGACTCCGCTTCTTCCCGTCAAGTCTTCCGGCCACCGACGATGCAAACACGAGCACGGGAACGCCCCACTTCCTGCGCGGCTTCCTCACCTTCGTGGTCGAAGAATCGGCGCAGATTCGCGGGCAAGGTGCAAGCGTGACGGTTCAAGTCAACGACCACCGCGGTGTTTCTGCCGCACCCAATACCCTCGGAAATTATGATTTCAGTTTCAACGGTTCATGGTTCAACACCACGGTGGACCCGGATACGGACAACATCCAGACCGTGGTCTCCCTCGCTTCCAACCTCTTTGCTGGCGATTATCCCATCGATCTCTCCTTTAACGGCTCGAATTTCTACCAGCCCTCAACGGGCAACGGTTCCATGCGGGTTCAAGCCGACATTGATTGGAACCTCTCCATCGGCCAAGATTGGACCTACATGGGCAACACCACGCGGGTGTTCGGGGACATTTTTGACTCCGTTCACTTGACGCCTGTGGTCAACAACGATACCCGCATCCTCGTGTCTATGGTCACCGACGAAGGTCCCATTGACCTTGCACAAGCTTCGCTGAACAACACGACGGGGGCGTTCGACATCCCGATCATCATGCCGACGTTCCTTCCTTCCGGTGTTTACGACATCGTTCTTGACTTCG
>Ga0181578_10003570_pt1 | contig 14151 bp, 2 predicted proteins | sample 071ome_21_FD_148659 | JGI IMG/M metagenome (GOLD analysis project Ga0181578, IMG submission 148659) | Coastal salt marsh microbial communities from the Groves Creek Marsh, Skidaway Island, Georgia - 071401CT metaG (spades assembly) | ecosystem: Environmental > Aquatic > Marine > Intertidal zone... | reverse complement strand
CTTTCGGTTCCCCACCGACGGATGGGTGGACGTACGCTCGCAGCGTTTCAATCACCCTCGCGTCCATGACGAAATCCTTTCGCGAGAGAACGCGCTCGAGCTCTAGTTTTTCTTCATCGTTGTTGCCGTTGTTGTTCGGCTTTTTCGTCTTCTCGTGCGCTTCATTTTCGTCTTCGTCGTCGTCGTCGATGGTGGTGTTGTTGTCGTTGTACTCTTCTTCCTTCATTTTGGTCGCTCTTCTCGGCGGGAAAAATAAAATGAAAATTTTGAAGAAAAAATAGAATCGCGACATTTTTTTATAGGGAAAAAAAGGGCGTGCGTGCGTGTGTGTGCATGGGTGCACGCCGTCGAAAATTGAACCGCGAACTTCTCGGAATCGACAGAGAGGCGGAGAAGGACGAAGAATCGTTCGGGTTTAAAGGTTGTCGGTTTGGTGCAGTCGTTCTCGCGCGCGTTTCGCCTCGTTTGCTCGGGTGTTTTTTACGTATCGTTTTTACCCCTCCCGCTCTCTGTAACCGCTTTTTTATTTTCTGACTCGAAGAAATGCGCTCTCGACGAAACGATTAACAAACATCGATTTGACAGACTCTAGACGATCGTCGAGCAGACGAGAGAAGTACATCGAAGCGCGCAAAGCGAACAGCGAGGCGTTTTTGGCGATTTGCGTGGTCGCGGCGGTGATTTTTGGACTCGTTTTGTGGGCGCATAAACACCATCTTTGAGAAGAGGCGACAAAAGTATGGCTTCTGAGACTCCCGGGAGAAGAGGAAAGGTGGCGAAGCGGATCGAAGAGCTCGCTTCGGATCCACAAACGGCGAGCGCTTTGGCGAAACTGATTTATTACAGCGCGGCGATGGTTGTGGCGCCGTTGGTGACTTACGACGTGTCCATGAAAAGGTTTGTGCCGTATTTGTACGAGAAGTACGGCACCGAGTTTCTCGAGAATCCGACGACGTGTAGCGGGTTGTTGGCCATATTGAGCGTGCAAGTCGTGTTGGTGATGTACGTCATCTCGGCGCTGAGAGAAGGTAGCAGTAGATCAACGCAGACAAAAAAGACAGAGTGATAAGTTCAAATATTATGTGAGTCATTTTACAAAATTTTTAGAGCACCGCACCGTTCACCAGATTTCTTCCATGGTTCTTCTCGCAGCGCCTTCTCTTAACTAAAATATATCTATTCAGTTGTATCTGTGGTTAACTCTTGGGCTCGGTTTCTCGTCGCCATGACGTCCGAAAAGCACGAGTTCCAAATTAACGTGGTTTGTAACCACGCAATCGGGAGCAAACTTAGGAAGAATAAGAAGCCAAAAATGCATCCGCCCAAGAATTTGTCCATTTCTTTGTACCAAAAATCGCCGTAATTTCTGCACACTTGTAACAAGTTGCGATACCCATATGCTACGCGAGGTTTCCATCCAGACTGTTGGATTGGGTTACCCTCCGCGTCGACGCCGGTTTTCAACAAAAACTCCAGCGAATTTTCAATTTGGTAGTTACCGATCAAAATGAAGCACTCGATGATAATTGAGTTTATGCAGATAGCCGCGATAGTGGCGTAAAAGAGTTGGCGGAATACCCATAAGTTCGGCACGTGTTCGTACAACATTGCACCGTATAAACCGATCCACAAAATGACGAACGCGAATCGAACACCACCTCGAATAACAGATATCTTCCAAAGCTCATCCGGTTGCATCTTTCGGTGTTCTCTGTCCATCAATCGCGTGGAGAACAGGAGCTTTTGGAGAAGCATCAACACGCCGACGATAGCGGACGCCATGGCGATGGTGAGGCAGTTCAAGGAAAACTGTTCGTCTTGTGTGACGCCTTCGATGAGTTCGGTACCGTGGTAGGCACCGATGAGAACAAAGATTAAGACGAAACGCCCGAGTGCGGAAAAGCACACGACGCCGAACTTGTACCAGACGGAGAGCATTTCGCGGTAGTTTTCCAGCATGTTTGCGTGCCATTTGCTCCACGACCCGCTCGATACTTTTGGTTGATCAAACGTACCATCTAACCACTTTCTCCAATCCAACCACGAACGTTGCATCCAGTAGAGGTTCAAACTCTGCGGAGAAAACCACCACGGGGAGATGATAAGACAAATAGCAAACGGCCACACTGACCAGGCGTACAAGATTGAACTCTTCACCGACGTGTTCGCGTGGAACAAGAGAAGGTAAAAGAGAACCTCAAAACCAAGGTACAAGTGAGATTTGGCGTACAAACCATACAAGACAACCATGGAGGCGTTCTGTAGAACGTAACCCCGCTCGGTACCGATATACATAGCCTGGCCAAAAATCAACGATCGCATGTAGTTGTACCCTTTTGTGGCCATGGTGAAAACGTTAAATGCCCACGATCCCGCGAGCTGCGATTCCAGAGTGTACTCCACACCGGCACGGAAACCACGATCCATGATCATTTTGAATAATAACGGAAGAAGCGTGAGCAAACCAATCTGTAACGCGTAAATGGAGTTGTAATAACCGCCCTCTTCCTTTGAAAGAGATAAGGTAGTTTGCGTCTCAGTCATTTTGAAGTAACGGTAGACACGGTACAATTCCAAATCCGCAACGGCTAAACTTGCGTGCGTCAAGGCAAAGAAGTAAACTGCCCAGGCAGTTTGCATGACCGAGACGTAGAAACCAGGTCCAGAAAAGTACAAGGAAAAGACTCTGAAGAAATCAAGCCCGCGGTGGAGTCTGAACAAGTCTCTCGACATGGAAATTGTACCGGCAGAACCGGAAATCTTTTGTTCAAAACCATTGACAGAGGTAAAACCCATATCTCGTCCTTTGCCGCACTCGATGAATTCCTCAAACAATACCTTTCCTCCTCGAGCGATGGCGTTGACGCCGCCAAAGAAATCCTCGGCGACGTGAATCATCTTTGAAGCTTTCGAGACGCCACCGTTAGTGCACGCGAATGCTTTGTCCCAAACGTCAGGGTGACCATAATGGAAGCGAACCATTAATGGCCACGTCATGAACCGTTGAAAAGTTTGGAAAATGAACTCAGAAATCGCAGCGAATTGTGCAACAGCACCATGCGTTTCTGAGAAGATAACCTCAGGGAACCCGACCAAGACGACATCGTCGCGGAAGACATCCATCAAGTTGCGAATCTTGAAGGATTCACCCATGTAATTATCTTGGTTCATATCCAACGTTTGCAAGTAGGAACCTCGAGTGAAGATAACCGCATGGTTCTGATTCTCTGGCTTACCTTCGCCGATAATCGGGTCACCAGGCAGCCTGACTTTATAAGCCAGTTGCAAGTTACCCTCATTTTCTTCGTCTATGCCGACTAAGCACGAAGCAAAGCCGTTGAAATTTTTCTCATCTTCTTGGACGTTTTGCCTCGGCATGTCTACGAAGCACACCTTTAAGTCACGATGAGTTTTTATCAATCGCTCAATCTCCGTCGCTTTCGCCCGATCCATCGTACCAGGTGCAGCCTGGCGCATGCGCCCGAACACCTGACATGTAACGACGTATTCAAATTTATGTGAAACTAATCGTTCGATTGATTCTTCTGGGATCCCTTCCGCGCGCGCTTGCAAACGCAACGCGTCTCCATACAAGCACACGCCTCGAATGCATCTTCCCAACGTCTGCGAACGATCAGATGCCCACATTTGTGCTTCGTCCCAGTGCTCGTCAAGAATGGTTTCATCGTCCTTATGCAAAGCTTTCACGCGCTCTTTAAAGTTTTCGTAATCGTCCGGAAATGTTGCTACTATAAGCGAGAAGAGCGTCTTTTCATCCTCCAAGTGCGCCGTGAGTTCGTGGCGTTGAAATGCAACATCCTCCGCATAATAGGGAGTAAATGCCGAAAAACCGCGCATCGTTCGAATATCAGACGGTGTTCTTAATGCCGTGAAACGTAAAGAATTTGCAAAAAACATGAGCTGTCTTTGCGCTTCAGCCGATCTCGGTTGACCACCCGGGTTACTTGAATTCATCGAGCGCAAGAGAGCGTCAATGATATCGTGCATTTCCGGCGATGCTGCCGAAGCTGCAACAACTTGCACGTGGTTTTTATCTCTCAACAAGTCCGATTGGATCATGTCGAGTAACTTTGAATACAACTGCGACACTTTGTATTTGTATTGGTTGGCATGAGCCGACCATTTCCCAGAGTCACGTTCCATGGCAAAGGCACAAATCTTCCTGACAGCAAGCAAGACATCATGTAAGGCCTCCGCGACACGCTCACCTCGCGTGTCAGCATTTTCAGGGAGTGTGATATTCTTGTACCTTTTCGCTTCTTTTCTCTTAGTTTTTCGGGTTTTTTTGCTCGAACCTGCAAGCTCGGCTTCGCGCTCTTCATCTTTTTGTTTCATTTCTTCGTATGCAGCTTTTTCAGCTTCGGTGAGTTCAATGTTCTCTTCGATCACGAAGCACGCAAATCTACCACCTTTTTCGCGCATCTTCTTTCTTGTTTTCTTACTGAAGAATCCGGTGCATCCATACTTCAACTCAAGGTTCATTGCTTCGAGCATTTGCTCCTGTCTGGCGAGTTCTTTCTCGCGAAGCTCGCGTTTTTGACGGTTGTACCTTTTCCTCGCCAACGCCTTCTTGATGCGCTCAGCTTCTTCTAGTTCACCAGCAGCCATGAGTCTCTCAATCTTGTCCTCATCATCGTCGTCGTTATCTGAATCCGAGTCAAAGTCACTATCAGGAGTTTCACCCTCGGCCTCGACATCAACACCGCACGCTTTCAACTCTTGGAGCAATCGAATGATAGCGTCTCGTAGCACCATGTAGCTCTCAATATCTCCAGTCTTGCGGTGGTGCATTTGCTCGTTTTCTACTTGAGCAATATCGACGATAATCTTCATGAAGTCCTCCAAGTCTTTCGGAGCGACTAAACGCAATGCATCAGTGAACAACACTGCGAGTAAATCTTTAGTCTGCACCATCGTGCGATAAAATGCAGGATAAGCCTTCATCGTGCCAGTTTGGAAAGATACGGTTGAAAAAACTGTGGAGGTCATCATCGCAGGCATGATGACATATTCCGGAGCGTGAAAAATCTGTGACATGTCGCGGCCAGACAGGAAAGTGAAGCACAAGTCGTGATATTCAGCGTCGCTGAGAAGATCGCGACCGCGCAAATTCTTCGCGATTGCATTCCAAGCTCTTCCAAAGTGTTGCCACTTGATATCGAGTGCATCGGCACAGAAATCTGCCGGGTTGGTTTCATAGGCATTCGGATCCGTTTCGTCGATTTTCTCCGTGATTGTCAGCAACGCATCTCTGCTAGCTCTAGAATCATCGTCCATTTCATCGATATGCGCTGAGTAACCACCACCAGATTTACCGGTTCGCTTGTCGCTCAAACCTTTCGCCATACCTAACATTTTATTGTTCGGGTTCTCCATTTCATCTTCGGAATCTGACTCTGCCATCTTGTGGCTGCCATCGCCAGAACGAACGACAAACTCCGGCTTCGGCCAATTTCTATTCAGGCACTTGTCGCAGAAGAGATATGGGATGGTCGAGAAGCTACGCAAGAAAAAGCTCCAGTTTTGCGCGTGAGAAATTTTACCCCACCACTGAAGCGCAATCGTAAACGCAGTCGCATACACCGTGTACCAAACAAAGGTATCACAAAAGTAGGTCACCAAAGCCGGTAAAACGCGCATGACAGTCATGAGGTACATTAAAGCAGTACTTGCGTGCACGTCGTAATAGCTCGACGGGATTTCGCCTTCAATTTCTTCACCGATGTATCCCAAAGAGGCGAGGGGTGTGACGTTATCGCCCCCACCCAAGATGGCAGCAAGCTTACCGATATTCGCCGAGAGATCAAAACTTCCGGAGTCAGCAGCTGGAGATAACAAATTACGACGGCGCATAGTTTTATCTTCCTCGTAATCGTCGTCGTAATCGAGCGGGTCTAACTGTTCCGCCAACAACTCTTCTTCTTTAGTGATATCTTGCAAGAAGTACTTTTCTCTCGCTTCGAAGTGCAAAGCGTTCTTCAACGCATCGCCATCCAAGTTGATACACGAGGTGTATATATCAGACTCCTTGTTCCAGCACAAATCTGGATGCTGTAACGCATTCACAGACTCGCGCAAGGGAGGGATCAAAAGAAAGTGACCAAATGCCAACTTCGTAGCCAACACGAATATCCAGAAAATAGAGTAAATGCAGCGTTCGCGGAACGGTGTCGCGAATTGCGCGCTGCCGCCCATGTAAGGTTCTCTCTTGATCACTGATGTCATGACGCCGCACATGGCCAAAGCGTAAACAGCCGCCAAAGCTTGGAAGTATGGTGTTTTGCTATTCGGGTGAAAAGATTTTTCCAACCCGTAAAACAAAGGAATCATGATGAACGCGAGCGATCTCGTGATAATCACGAACCAATCTTCGAAGGACTCCTGTTTCAAGTTACGAAAGGAGAGTGTTGCGAACTCGCAAATAAGCTTCAAAACTGCGTGCGTAACTGCGGCAGTGCACACGTATCCCCAATCGAAACCATCAGCGAAGGCACAAACGCATGAAATGTGGAAACACACGGCGTGAAATACTATGACTGTGTTAAAGTTGACGTAAAGGCTGAACCATCCAGCAACTTCGCGATGCGTCTTGAAAAACGTAGTCGCCAGCCCCTCACCGGCCCCGAGTGGATGCTTTGCCTTGTTCATCATGTATGCTCGGAGGTGTTCGTACATGCGCTGATCAAGAGGATTATCGCGCATTGCCATGGGCACGCCAATAAATTCGGGTTGTCGATTCAGCTTTTCCTCCTCTGGCATCTCAGCTTCGCGTTTTTCGACGTCCTCATTCGCATGGCCGTCCACAGGTGGCATGACTGCCTTGAACCTGTCATATTCCCAGAAGAACTCGTTGACGTCATCGTACATGACCCGATCAACGATCGGAGCTTTTGCGCGTTCTTTTAACTCGCGGCGCATGAATAAGTACATTGGAGTGACAATGTTGTTGAGGTAATCACATTCCTTGAAAGGCATTCCAGACCCCTTCACTGGTTGCGCCAAAATGAGTTCAGCGTTGGTCTCCGGATCTCTTTCTGAACGGTTTTCCAGCGTCACCGCACACAATGCACAATGAAAAAGATAACAGAGTACTTCAGACATGTGACGCAAGTTAGCGGATTCGCCGTAAATCAAAAACCAGATCGTCAAATGATGGGCTTTCGCGTTTGTTTCCACCTTCAAGAACTCTTCGCGATTGACGTTGTTGAAGAAGACCTCGTTACTTTTGCGCTGTGCCATGAAGAGGGCAAGAATTGGCGATTTCTTTTCCTCTGAGCCGCTATTATCAATCTCGAACGCTTGAACGTCTGCATTTGCTTGCGCCTGATCCAGCATTCCGGTGTAATCTACCCAGTGTTTGAAGTTCAAAAACATGTGACCATGTAAGTGGTTAATCGCTTCCGCCCATTGCGCCTCAGTCAAGCCATCTTCAGCAATGCCGGCTTCGTCCGAATACGTGGCAATGGTATTTTCTATCCATCGCGACATATTCTCAAGCGCATTGTGCATATTAGATTTCACTTCAACCGGTGCTTCCGAGAAACTCGAATCTGGGCATGTCTTTTGGAAGCCAAAAAGAGTAGCTTGCTGCTCGAATAACGGCATCAGGCGCTTCTTGATATCTTCACATCGTGGATTCACGGCCGATCCAGAACCTGGGACGGTCATATCGCGAGGCAGATCTGGCAAGACTGTCGGTGCTGGACGTTTGTATTTCATGGACTTTACGTGCAAGCCGATGACTTTTCTGAAAAAAATCTTCCATCCAGAGAATCTCTGGCGAGCTCTCGAGGACACGTCAGATTTGTTTATGGATGCAATCATCTCTCGTCTGCGCATTTCAACCGTCAACACGGCAGCATACGCGCGATTAAACAACGATCTCGCGTGTATGAATGATATTGGAAACAAACCAATGACGAGCAAGACAATGTGTAAAATAGTGCCATTGATAATATCGATTTCTCTCGCCATGAAATCACCGTAGGAGCGAAAGGACAACATGAGTCCTCGAACAGCTCTTGGAGGCTGATCGGAGATAAGACTGAAGACTGCTGACGTGCAGCTGATGAAAGTGTAGCCAGATATCGCGAAGACAACGGCATTGAGGAAATCCCATTGGTTCATTTGCGCTGAGAACAATCTCTGGCAGAGGAAGTGATGCAAAACCACGCACAAGACTTTGAAAAAGTAGCCATATATCAAGATGATGGATTGCTTCGTCACTTCAGATAACGTACCTTTGCCAGCAAATCGCTTCGCGAGAGAAACTAATCTATGCGGCCACAAGAACTGCGGAGATAAGGCAAAGTAATACACCGCCGCTAACAACCCAGCGGCAACACCGGCAGTCAAGATGATAATTGGACGCAGTGCGGTTGTATTTGAGGAATCTCCGACGTTCAATGCCGCGGCTGCCGCCAAGGAAACAATAATAGGTCCAGGAACGAGTCTCAATGATACATGCCAAAACTTCACAGACATCGGGAGTTTTCTCCAGTTGCGCATCGTGTCTGCGCGCCATGTCCACCACGTTGGCTTATTCCTAACACCGCGCCTGGCGTTGACCTTCTCTGTTGCAGTGCGCTCGTCGTCGCCCCGAGGGATAGAATCCAACCAGCACACCCACTCGGCCATCCCAAACTTGATCATGCCGCTCTTGAACGTCTGTGGATGAAATAACCAGGGAGCCATGGTCAAGTTCCAAACTGCAAACCAGACGTGCCAAGTACTTGAAAAGAATTCGTGTAAAGGACCGAGCGAAGAGAGCGACATGATGGCAGCCGTCACCCACGCCATTTCGATAGCCGGTTTGATGTGACTTTCCGCGTACTTTGAGTACAAACTGACGAACCCAGCGCGCATAGTCATGCCACGCTTGGTCTTCATGTAAGATGCTTCACCAGTATTGATTGAGCTATCTATTGAAAAGCCTCTTATTTTAGCGATGAACATGTTGAAAATAAAGCTTCCGGTTATCGTGTGCTGATACAGCTTCGAAAACATATTCACGAAGCCCCCGTCAAGCCAGCCTTCTAACATGACGGGCCACGCCATAACAAAAGAAGCTTGAATGAACCAGTGAGATGGATATATATTATGCGTACCCAATTCCTCGTGAAATCCGATGTTATCGAATGCATCCCCAGCTTTGAAGTACGTTTCGACGTGCACCATGACTATGATAAGTTTGGTCACAACGAATGTAAAAAGGGACGCAAATAACACAAACTCCGTAAACATAATTCCAGCGGAAGATTGGAAAAACGAAAGGCCTCTCAAGAAATCAAAAGACTTCGATAATCTGTGGAAGTCGCGAGAAATCAGCTGCATACCGTTACCGGTAGCAATCTTCGCATGAAACTGGTTAGCGCCGTCAAAGGATACCTCTCTGGCTTTACCAACCATCTTGAAACCTACGTATCGAACTTTTCCTCCTCTTAATACGACATTCATCCCACCAAAAATATCTTCCGATAAGTGCAAAGATTTAGTAGCTTTCGATACACCACCGTTTGATCTGACCCACGCCAAATCCCAAACATCCGGGTGACCATAGTGGAACCTAACGCACAACGGTTTCGCCATATACCGCTGAACCATTGTGCCAAACACTTGTTCAGACAAGGCAGAAAATTGCGCGACTGAACCGTTCTGTTCAGTGATCATTTGCTCAGGAAAACCAACGATGACAGTATCATCAGAATCATCGAAAGTACGGATAAGGTTTCGTACTTTCAACCCCTCTGATAATTGCGCATCTTGATTCATATCAATCGTTTGCATGTAATTACCCCTGGCGTAAACGATTCCGAGATTTTGATTCTCCGGCTTACCTTCACCGACGATCGGATTTCCAGGCAAGCGGATTCTGTGTGTAAGCTTCATGATACCGGCAGGATCTTCTTCGTAATCAATTCGAGATCGGCATAAGTAATAATAGCTCCCTGCGTCTTCCATACTCTTTGCCGCTAAATCGGGCTGCTCATAGTGAGTGAGTACCGTGTGTGGATGTGCCTTGCACATCTCGATAATTTGTTTATCCTTGGCTTCCCAACCTTTGACACCGTACATCTGGCAAGATAAGACGTGTTCGTACTTCAAGCGAACGAGGGCTTCAATCTCTTCTTCTTTTGTGCCTTCCAGTCTTGCCAAGATTCTCGTCGCATCTGCGTAAGAGGAGAAGCCTCTCACGGTGCGCGAGAGCGTCTGCGTTCGATCTGACGCCCAGCGCGAAATTGTCGCAAGAATTGCGACATCTTCTGCCGTTTCCGCGTTTGTCTCGCGTCTGCCCGCGAGTTCATCTAGGAATGCTTCGTAGTTTTGGTGCGGCAAATGTAACTTTGTTCGTTCAAGCACGTTAGCCCATTCCCGTGGAAGCATGGTGGTCAAAAATCGAAATGTAGAAACGTTCTCCCCGTCGATTTGCTCTCTCAGATCGTCCGTCGTCAATTCGACTTCTTCGACGTACATAGGGGTCAACGTTGATAATGCCGGTGTTTGTAAAACACTTCTGGCTTTCTGCAATTGCGGGTCAGTAAGAGATTCCAAGAAAAATCTTAAAATTTCTCGTGCCTCTGCACAATCAGGTTCCCCCGTAGGATTCGCAGTGGAGAAAGTTCTGTGAAGAACGTCCACAACACGTCGACCTGGAGCGGTTAACAGAGCAGGTTTCACCCGCGATCGCACATGCGAAGTGTCTTCTAATTTAGCTGAGTCTGAAAGCACCTTCAGCAACGCATCACAAACTTGGCCCAACACGACGTTGGTTTCTTTGTGCGGTGCCGATAACTTTTCGTTGTCATCCGCGACGATATCGTTCTTAATTAACTCGATTGACTTTTGGATGTTTTGCTTAAACACTTTACACGCTTCAACGAGTGAGTCGCCGGAGGTATCGTCTTCATCATCGCGCGCCTTGCGAATTACCCTGATACCGTCATGAACCAACGTGCGAATATCAATGAGCCATTTTGGTGCGCGTGTTGATTCTCGCCTCACAACAATGCCCATCAATTCCGTCATCGATTTCAACAAAGTGCAAAGCTCTGCGCGTTTGCTAGAATCTACGATGCCTAAAATACAAACAAACATGAACGCCGCGACATCGATCATTTGGGACATGACCGATCCCAACAAGGCATATTTCATACTCGCGTTGCGCTCTGCGCCAACTTTTGAAAATACCGGTGCGGTCAACATCGTGGGGAATAGCATGTACGTGTCAGAGTCACCACCAAGAAAACTCTTCACTGTTTTTCCATTCAATGGCGCAAATGAAAGCGCGCTGCGTTCTTCGTCGCTCAATAAATCACGCTGGCGTAAAGATTTAATCACTGCGTTCCATGCGCGTGCAAATTCTCTCCATTGCTCTGAAGCAGCTTCCGCGCATAAATGCGTCGAAGGCGACGATGCTGGTATTGGCTTGAGCTGCTGAGTGGATAAAATCTTCTCTCCAAACGCGGCAATCTTGAGCGGAAGCTCGCGAACAACTTTCGACCACCCATCTTCCACGCCTTTCCAGCGCAACCGATCAAAAGCTGAGGCGATCCCTAGGCCAATGAGATACCAGAAGAAGGTATCTGCATAGTAAAGGAGAATACTCGGAAGCCATCTTTGCAGGACGACGACGTACTTGTATGTGTGTCGTCGGAAAACTCGGACGATGTGAATCATAAAGTCTGGTAACATATCGCTGTAATCGTACTGATCGCAGTCTTCGCCCGCAAAGTCGTACCCCCAACAGTACAAATCGAGCTGTAAAATAGCTCTGGTTGGTTTTTCGAGAGGCATGAGGACGAATACAAAGTCGAAGAAGAACTTAGCTGCCAACACAACGATCCAGAAGAGACGGTAGCGGAAGCTGTCACTTCTATCTGTGCTCACGTCTTCTTTCGTGCCTAAATACTCTTTTTGACCGCCCATCGGAACGAGTCCGCTGAAATCAATCAAACTAACCACCATGTACAAGTATCCAATTGGTGCAAAAACGTCGAAAGAGAAGAGACCATAAACAGTCAAAGCAGTTACGAGCAACGCCGCAGCGGAGATGGCAAGTTTTGCAATGCTCATAGTCTTACTCTTGAAGAGTTCTCGTCGGTGCACAAAGAGAACTTGTGCCTCAACGAAGAAATCACATACAGCCGCGACGCCCGCCAAGTACGAGTAATATTGCCACTGTAAATCTGCAAACAAGTAAATAGTCATCAGTGCAAATGCGCACGTCATGAATGTGAACATTCTGTGGAAATTCAAAAGAACCATGCTCCATCCAAGAAACTCGTTGTGAGTCTTTTCAAAGACTGCGCCTAGCGTCTGGTCGATTTCAGCTGCAGTTCGCGCTCTGCGCATGTAGTTTCTGTAGTTAACGTACGACACCGTTGTACCATCACCGGTATCGTTCGTTGTCATGCGTTTCAACTTACTTGGAATCAAGTAGCACTCGTTGACATCGTCGTAGCCGAGTCTGCGGTACACGCGCAAATCTGAGCGAATTTGCGTTGCTATGAATTCCGTTACGGGCGTAATGATAGACTCCACAAAGTCTCCCTTCTCAAACTTCATGATCTTCGGGTTCACTGGCTTCCCGTTAGCAGTAATAGCGTTAGAACACACATGAAATAGGAATGCAATCATTTCAGGCATGCTGCGGCAGTTTGCGGCTTCATCCGCAATGCATTCAAAGAGCACGAGCGATCTCAGCTTGTTCTGCCCCATCTGAGACTCTAACGATCCAGAGTGCATGATGCCTAGATCACCTACAAAGTTTCGCCATCTGACGTAGTTTCTGAATGATTTTGCATATCTCTGTTCAATGATAAAATCTTCGCCCTTGCCTTTGCATTCCTCGGTCGAGCCAATGTTCCACAGTTGTCCAGCTAATCGATCGGCGACATTTTCGACGGTCGCTCCAACATTATCGTCTCCGGCACTTTGGAAGCCAAACACTGATGCGAGTTCTTGCGCGATGGGTAAGACTTTGTTTCGCCATTTCGTGACGGCACGTTCAATTTCAGACTTGCCCGTCGGCTCTGGACCACGTCGCGTTAAGTCTTCGCCTTCCAATTCTTCTAAATCCTGCCCACTCGTCGTTGCCGGTTCAGTAGACAAATCAGCGGTGAACCTTTGTGAAGATGGAGGGCTCTTCGTCGCTTGTGCAGCCTTTTTGGTGAGTTCAATCTCTTCTGGTTCGTGCGATTTCGAAAACCACGAGAACACGGGCGTCTTCGCTCTCACCAGTGCGTGAAATGCATCTCTCCAAATTCTGCCTAACTGTTTTCGCTTCAAACCGAGAGCAATGATGATGTAGCCAACAAATATGATTTTCAGCCACGTTTGAAACCGAAGATCAAGCATGTTCAAATCGTATCCTTCAGACCCCGGGCACGAGGTATCCCCTGGCTGCGTCCACGTTGAGTTTTCTTTTTTAATAAAACCTTCGACGTCGAGCGCGAATGCTGGCGGTGCCGGACATACAGTCGGCGACTTCTGGTGCACTAACATTTGATGGTGACAAGACAAGTACGGAGACTGCAATGACACGGCGGTTGGGTTAATGAGCCCCGGTCGATGCGACAGAATGGCAGAGAAGTTTTCGAAAAATGCAAACTGCGGTACTTGCTGTCCCGGCTTCAACTTAATTTGATGCCACGCTTCTGCTTCCGTGTGTGCAAACGCATGCACTGACGCGTTGTGTGCATCATTAATTGCTTCCCCACACTTTGGAAACTTGAGCGGATCATACGCTTGGAGCTCTTCGCCTCCGTAAAATGGTGTACACGTACCTCCTTTTTTCCAGAGGAGTTTTAACATGAAGTAAACCGCTCTTGGTCTCAGTAAATCGACATGGTTTACTTTGCACCTTTTCGCTACCGCCATCATCCCGAAATACTCCTCTGACGTGTATAGATCTGGTTGCGTCGGCGACATGTAGCCGCACGGTGAGTGTAACTTTTCTTTCAAGCTTGGGCAGACTTTCTCGATGATCGGAATTCTTTCGTCCGTGGTCGGCACAGCAGTGACTGCTTTACCCTTCCAATACTCATCCACCCACGCCATAATGGATCCACCGGTAACAAAGCGCGTGCTACAGCCACTTGCGCATGTTGTCGCATGTTTTTCTAAATCTTC
>Ga0181578_10003564_pt1 | contig 14161 bp, 6 predicted proteins | sample 071ome_21_FD_148659 | JGI IMG/M metagenome (GOLD analysis project Ga0181578, IMG submission 148659) | Coastal salt marsh microbial communities from the Groves Creek Marsh, Skidaway Island, Georgia - 071401CT metaG (spades assembly) | ecosystem: Environmental > Aquatic > Marine > Intertidal zone... | reverse complement strand
AAAAGATTTTTTTTGCGTTGTGTAAGGGCTTCTTGTCCCAAAGGAAACTCGTGTGAATCGGTTTAGGGTTTTAACAAAAAATTCAAAAAAAAAGCAAAGCACCAGAGAGAGAGAGAGAGAAAGAAAGAAGACGCGCGTACCTATCATCGTCGTCGTCGAAAATGGACGCGCTCAAAGCCGCCGTGGGCGAAAACGAAGAGTCGGAAAAACTCTGGCGAGAGCCGCTGAGATGCATCGCGGATTTGGTGGAAAATCAGGAAAAGCGGGACGCGTTAGCGACGAGTTTAGTGCCACTTGCAAAGTTCACTTCCGGGGAAAAAAACTTTGTGAGAGAGGAGGGGATTGTGCCGACGACAGCCGAGGAGGCGGTGGCGACGACGACGACGACGACGAGCGAACCGCCACAGCCGGAGCAGTACGACTTTGTGACCAGAGACGTGTCGTTTAGCACGCCGAGAGGGAAATTTGACGTGTATAAGATGAAAAACTCGTCTTCGCTTTTGTTGTACTCTTGCAATCCGAAAAAGAAGGAGAGTTTGTTGCTGACGAAAGAGAATATGGCCACGTTTGCGGTGTTAGCGACGGATGACTCGAACGGGACGCAATATTTGGTGGTTTCTTTGAAAGAAGAGGTGAAATTGCCGTCGGTGAAAGCTGGAATCAAAGCTATCGTGTGGCAATCGAGGGCCCAGTTATCCGCGGCGGAGAAAAAAATGAAAGTGACCTTTGGCGAGGGAGGCGAAGGCGGCATGTCGAAGGAGGAAGTGAAAGAAGCGTTCACGGTTGGCGAGCACGATTTGAGCGAAGAAGATACGTTGAAGAATTCAGTAGGGTTAATGAGATGTTTCGTGAAATCGTGCGGGGTAAAAGAGTACGCTAAAGGATTCGTTAAAATCAAGTGCGTGTTGAAATTCAACGACGGGTATTTGTTTTTGTTGAGGAAACATTTGATTTTTCTCGAACGTCCGGCGATTGTAACTTTGGTGGAGGATTTAGACGAGTTGCGGATCATGAGAGCGGAAGCTGGAGGATCGAGCAACTTTGATTTAGCGTGTAAATTGGACGGGGTCGAGTACGAATTTTTGAACATTTCGAAGGAATATTTGTTGCAGGTCCGAGAGTGGCTGTCCGTTGTATGCGAGGAAGCGCCAGCGGAAAGTGACGACGATGCGGGAGAAGATGGAGAAAAGACAAAGAAAAGAAACAAAAAAGAGGACACGACGCAAGATATGCTCCAAGATGTCAACTCAGATTCCGACGACGACGACGACGACTCGGACGAAGATTTCAAAGGGGAGGAATCCGAATCTGACGAAGATGATGATGATGATGATGATGATGATGAAGATGAAGGCTCTGAATCTGACGATTCCGACGACGATTCCGACGACGACGCCGGTGCTTTCAACACGGTCGCGAAGACCGAATCGAAAGAGACGAAAGCGGACGCGACCGGAACCAAGCGTCCTCGAGAAGAAGAAAAGAAAGAAGAGATAAAGGAAGACGACGAAGATTCGGAGTCGGATTCCGATAACGCGTTCGGCATTCAAGAGCATTAAAGATAACAACGAATAGGAGGTATGAGATGGCAGAAAACTGCCCGAAACTTGTAATACTATACGAAGAATGATGTACACGCATAGACTTTTGAGAGAGATGGAGATTCGCGGACAATTTTTTTCATGCTCGGTCGCGCTTTGTGCCTTTTATAATCTCACGAAAAGTACGATGTGAAAAGTGAAAATTGCTCATCAAAAACACCATTTCCACCACCATTAGACAAACGACGGGATGGTGCTCCTCCCGATCAAACCCATCGTGAAATCCACCAGGCCAACGCGCGAGACCCTCAAGCTTTGGCTCAAGCGATCTTTTTTGTGTCTGTTGCTCGTGATCGTCGTCGTAGTCTTTGACATCACGTTTACTGCTTTTGGACCAAGAAAGGCCGGGGTGAACACCACCAACGACTTCGATTTGATGAAAAGCGCTTCCTCGTATCATTACTACCGGCGCGGGTTGATTGATTCCGTCCGGGAAACGATTTTAGGAGACAGATACGTCGTCGACGCGCCGACGAAGGAAGAAATCATGAACGAAGTGGAAGAGGTGGAGTACGAGAGGCCGAGCGATGAGTCGTCCGAGAAAGTCGAACTTCGAGATATCGAAGAAGAAGAAGAAGAAGAGAAGATGGAAAGCGCGAAGGACGAGGAACCGCAAGCGTCGACGACGGTGGACGTGAAAGAGGAAAAAGAGGCGACCTCCGATGTTACGACTAAAGATCAAGAGCAAGAACAAGAAGCGCAGAGCGTAGAAGAAGAAGTAGTAGTAGTAGTTGCAGTAGAAGAGGAAGCGCGAGAAGAAACGGCGGCATCTGGCAAAGGACGAGAAGAAACGGAAGAAGAAGTGGAGCCGAGAGGAGAGCGAAACGATCGAGAACAGAAAACAGCGCCAAAAGGAGACGAAGACCAAAAGCCGAAAAGTTTCGTGGAGTTCACCGCGAAAGATCTAGAAGACGTCGAGCGGTTCGATTACATGATACGCAAACGGGACGGCTCTATAGGACTGAGCGAAAATCAATGCCAAGTAGTGAAGACGTATTTCCAAGAGACGTTGAAGCCGAGGTACGATGATTTGAAAACGAACAAAATCGTGATCATTGACTGGTCGGAGAATTACCAGAACGGCATAGGAGACGAAATGCAACATTATCAAGAGTTGTTCATCATCGGCATCTCGACGGGGAGAGCTGCGTATGTCAAGACGCAAAAAGCAGAATGCGACGGATTGGGCATCTCTGAAGGCGACGAGATTGAAAATTCTAAAACATACGAGGATTTAGCGAGAAAGTGCCAGTTTGATTTGGGAGATTATTTTATAGGCTATGGTGACATTGATTGGAAATGGGATAAAGGAAAGAGACGACGCGCGAAGAAAGAGTTGTTCGACGATGGTGATTTCGAAGAGACTGTGTTTACGTGGAGTCAAAAAGGCGCGTACATTGGCGACGAGCAACCGGAAAGATACAAAGGTGGGTTTTACGCAGCATCTGATGAGAATTCAGTCGTAAGAACTATGGAGCACCCGAAATTTCAAGCAGCTCGCGTGGCTCGCATTCGAATCAAAACGAACTTTGGCCACTGGTGCCATCCGAAACCGTCCGATTGGGGGATTTGTTTGTCCTATCGGTGGGCAATCAATTTCGAGAACAATTTTACGTCGAGCAAATGCGGCGAAGGATGCGGAATAGGCTCGTGTTTTGGAGCACAGATGCTAACGCCAAGGAAGCACTTGAAAATAGCCTTGCTTCCGCCATTCGAGGAAATGTCCAGAAGAGGGTGGAAGCAGATCGTCGGTGCGCACATTCGCACCGGCTTTGCGGATATGAGTCAAGTCCAACCGCCCACGAATGTTCCAAGAGTTGTAAAAGAGCCAAGCTTAGCATCCGTAGACAACCTTTTAGCGACGGAGAGAACGAAGCGAGATTATCCGAAACCAAAATGTCCTATTAAAAATGAGCACAGAGTGAGTTGGCGCGAGGAAAGCGACGAAGAAGACGCCGACGGCGGATCGGCGCCCATGACGCTCTTCTTGAAATGTCTCGCCGATTTGATGAGAGACGTTCGATTGAAAGAAAGTGATCCGTTGGGTTTATTTTTTACGACAGATTCACCAGCCATCAACGCTATCTTGCATTCACCGGAGGCGTTGAAGGTTTTACGAGTAAACGGGACAGAAGTTTTGAGCACCGTTGGCTCTTTCGGCAACGTGAAGTTCTCCAACACTGGCGTCTGCGATGACTCCTCGGATTCGTGCGTCGCGAGCGACCCTCGAAGCGCGTGGTTGAAATCTATGGTTGATATGACCCTTTTAGGCGAAGCCGACGTCCAGCTGTTACTATACAGCTCCAAATTCGCTGACGCGGCTCTGATGCGATCGACCAAAGTCAAGAGAGGACGCACTCACTTTTACGAGAACACGCGCATCACGCACCAACTGATCGACCCTTTAGTCTCTAGAATCCAAAAGCCCAACCCGAGCGAGGAGGATTGGAGCACGTGGGGGTTGTTATGGGATAACTTTGGTCCGAATGGAGAAAGAAAAGAGGTGAAAGGAAGCTCTTTAGCTCGCAAAACAATCTCAGCTGCAGAATCGACGTAGAAAGGGGGGGCTTGTTTTTAGTAAAAAATGTTGTCTGTATTTGTCTGTAATGTAAATTCAATTAAAACGTTTATAGTATGTAGTGTAAAACAAAACGTAAAATGGAGGGCGTCGTGTGTGCATGTGTATGTTCGCCTTCTTTTTCACACGTTCGACCCCTCTCGGTGTCTCCCTCTTTCTTTCTTTTTTCTTTCGCTCTTCTTTTTCTTCTTTTCACTCGCTCGCACTTAACAATTTATTGCTCCAACGAGGCGTGCCCGGGCTCTCTGCGAAAGCACTGCTCGCAAATGTCGCTGTTTTCTCCTTCAGCCGCCAACCCGCTCTTCTTCCACTCCGTGGTAATTTGCGTCTGGCACACGCAGCAGGACTTCCCCGTTACCGTGGCATACTTCGTCGCACGGCACTCTTTCAAGTAGCACTTGTTGCACAAATCCTTCGTCCCCTCCGACTTGTCTTTACTCGTTCTCCACTTTGAGCTCGAGCGCGTGGCGCCGCAGCACCAGCACTTCATCGTCCCGGTGGATTGCAAACGCTCTCTACGTTCGCGCTCGTAGCATCGAGTGCACAAATCCTTCCCTTCGTGCAATTTACTCTTGTACCAACAACCACCGGCGTGCGTTCGATCGCAAACGAAACACATCCTGTTCGCGTTCGCCACGTGTTCATGTGACCAACACGTGAAGCACAAATATTGGTCGTCGCCGTCCGCCGTCCCGGGCTTACGGAGATATCGTCCGCTCTTTTGCCTCTTCACGCAGTTCTGACCGACGCACGTGCGTTGAACCCAGTTTGGTGGACGATTTTTTTCGTTCTTGTCGTCTCTCGTGCGGTGCTCTCTCGGCAGCGGTATCATAGGTACCACCGGCAACACTTTGTTTGGAGAGTGCAACTGGTGCCCAGCTGCGGAGGTGTCGTTCCCCGAGGAGAATTGGCCCCGAGCCTGGTTGGCGGTTTGCGTCGGGATGATGGTGTTCTCGTCCTCATCGAACGACCCGATCGCCTCCTGTTTAATCAGAATCGAGCGAAGAAAACGCGTCAGCGCGGATCTATCGAATCAAAAGAGAGAAAGAAACTTCGCGCGGGGTGCGTATATTCGTCGTCGTATTTAAGGTTCCATTGCGCTAAATTTAAGGTTCGGGAATTGAAAATCGATAGAAAAAAATCTGCATCCGTACCGTCGTCCGTCCTCGGGGACTTTGTGACCCGACGATTTTCATCGCTTGCGACTGCACCGCCTTCACGGCGCGGGAGATGACGTTGCGCTCCGTTGGCTTTTTACGAGGCGGCATGGTTGGTTAAAGGTAAGTATTGAGCACCCCCCCGGACGAAGGTATATATTTAAATAGAGCCGTTGTTTAGTGTGCGGAATGATGTTCCAAAAGAACGTTTGGGGTTTCTTTTTCCCCCTGCAACCCTAAACCCCACCAAAAGAGAAGCAGAAAAAAAATTCAAACGCACTCGCGACAAAAAAAAAAAAAAGGAAGGAGAGAGAGAGAGAGATGTCGCTCACCGAAGCTACCACGAAAAGAGACGCGCTTTCGACCGTGAACGGCAGCGACTGCGACGCCGCCGCCGCCGCAAAGAGAAGGAAAAACGACGAGACGACGACGACGACGAATGTTCGTGCGTTAGCGCGAAGAAGATGCGACGTGGAAGTGCGCTTGACACAGAACTCAACCGCGGAAAAAAATCGGATTCGAGAACACGTTTTGGACTATTTCGAACGGAAAGGGAGCGTAGAAGTGCTCGCGTCGAACGCGATTAAGCTCGAGAGAAACGAAGGGAAGGGAGAGGAGGAAGAGACGATGGCGTTTTTGAGGAAAAACTGCGAGAAGATCACGTTTTATTTCGATGACCGCGTCGAGGAATCTGTTGAAAAAACTCCCAGTCTGATGTTTTATGAGATTGATTTTCGCGTACACGTGCACGAAATCAACGAAGACGGTGCCGGAGAGGAACGAGAAGACGACGACGAAATAGCGACTTATAAAGAATACGCGTTGCCTTGTCGAGAGTTTAGCGAGTATTGGGACTCTCTGTACTTTGATGACGACACGAAGTCGCGATTGAAAAACTACGCGCAGACGGCGTTGGAGTTTGGCAACTTGAACGTGAACGCGTCGTTGGTGGCGTTTAATAGAGTGGTGCTGTTACACGGACCTCCTGGAACTGGAAAAACGACCATGTGCAAAGGATTAGCGCAGAAGTTGGCGATACAGATGCTCGATACGTATTCAGAACCTGTCTTGGTGGAAATCAACGCGCATTCCCTATTCAGTAAATGGTTCTCGGAGAGCGGTAAGTTGGTCGGTAAACTTTTCGAGAAGATCCAAGAGTTGACCGAGGACGAGGACACGTTTGTGTTTGTTCTTGTGGATGAGGTGGAGTCGTTAGCGGCAGCGAGGAAAGCGACCGGGTCAGAACCTTCGGATGCCATTCGGGTCGTGAACGCGTTGTTGACTCAGTTGGACGCTTTGAAGGAGAAGAAGAACGCGATGGTATTGACGACGAGCAACGTGACCGAAGCGATTGATGTGGCATTTATCGATCGCGCAGATGTTAAGGTATACGTTGGAAATCCAGGGCATAAAGCCCGGCGTGAAATTATGATGTCCTGGTTGACAGAACTCGCGCGAGTAGGTATTATAGACAGATGTCCGGAAAATTACGTCGGCGTAGACCCTTCTGGAAAATTAGAGAAGGCAACGGAAGGATTGAGCGGCAGAGCGCTCCGAAAGTTACCATTTTTGACCTTCGCGGGAATAAATCGAAACATTGGCGACGGGCCGATGAAACTCGAAGACTTTCTCGAAGCGGTATATGAGAAGGCGATGAGCGAAAAACGCGAACGCGAGAAATTGGTGCTCCCCAAAAAATGAAGCGCAACGACTACAATCCAATACGGCCTTTCAAAGTAGCAGCTCTAGTTTACAAAATGTGTTTTTATAACGTGTATCACTATTTCTATCTGTACAATCTATTTGATGTTTTTTCAGTATCTCTTTTGTTTCTTGAACATGTTGGCAATCGAAACCTGTCGGCCGCCTTTTTCTCTTTGACCGTTCCACCGTTCTATGTACGCGTCTATGGCTTTGCCGAATTTCTTTTTACACCCGCTCATGGACATTCGTCGAACTTCGCCCATAACGGGAGCCTCCGGGAACGATCTATCGTTGAGTCCGAACACCCATCCCACGCCCGTGAAAGAATTCGGATCGCGACCATCGAGAGAATACGTATCGTTCAATCGCATCAAAACGGTCCACGCTTCTCTCGAATCACGAAACCACTCGACGACTTTTTTACCCCAGTACATTCGAGTGTAGTTGTGCGTTTTTCCCGAAAGGCGTAATTCGTTCTGCGCTGCGTTCCACAGAGGATCGTCCGTTTGTCCTTTTTCGAGCTCTTCGTACGTGTACCTCGTCTCCCTTTCGTCTCTGTGCTTCTCGAGTGTATTAATGCACCAAATCGGCAACGCGTCGAACGTATCGTACGTGTCTCTTTTCTTTACTACGAATTGGATCCCAAGCTCTCTTCGAATGATGAGTTCGTCGAGAAAGACTTCCACGCTTCTTTGAATCTTTTCATCGCTTTTATGTAAAGCCGCAAACCTTCGCGCGCGTTTGGCGACGTGCAAGACGGAAATCTGACCGTAGTGGATGTATGGCGCGAGATGCGATTGGAGTCCGAGCGAACAATCGTTGCGAAGTTCACCGTATTTGCGCAATATAACTGGATCGAGAAACGCTTCGAGTTTGTGCATAGCTTCGATTTCGCCTCCGACGTGATATTTATCGCATTTCGGAATATTTGGCGTTTCTTTTAACCCAAATTTTGCTTTTAAGACGGACAAAATATCCTCGGCGGTTTGTTCTGACGCTGTCGAAGAGGAGGAGGATGCAATTTTACCGTCAATGACGAACGCAAATCTGTCATTGAGTGTTTCAAACGCAGATACTCGCGCGTTTTCTGCATCTTCCTTGTTCCATAAAGCTGGAATTTCTTCCAAATCTGGCACGTTTTCTGTGTGCTCGAAAGATTTCGGCAGCGCGAACGAACGAAATGATGCAGCCGAAACGTCCAATTTCGGTCGCGACGATAAGTGCGCAAACACTGGAACGACCACGTCCGTCTCAACTTCCGTGATTGGTATAGAGACTTTCCGCGCGAGCGTTTCGCGCCAAATTCTTAACACGCGCAAATATCCGCAATCTGTGATTATCTCAATCGCATTCTTGGACAGGGAAAGAATAGCCTCCGGAATACCTGCCCCAATCTCTGTTTGAACCTCGCGTTCCTTCTCCTCCTCTCTCTTCTTCTTTGTCACCAAGAAAAATGGAACTTTCCGTCTCGACAATCCTTCTTTCACATCTAACAACCCTTTCACCATAAAATTATAATGTCTCTCGTTAGCGTCCTTATAATCGCACGTCAAAGCAAACGCCACGACGAGTGGCTTTTTCCTCGCGTTCGCTCTCTCCATCGCCACCTCCAACGCCTCGTTATATCGCGAGCGTTGCGACGATTGCATCCAATACAACACGTAACGTCCTCCTTCGTTACATTCGACATCATCGCCGTTTAACCTTCGAATCCTATCACTGTGCACGTGCACTCTCCTGATGCGACTATTGTCCACGTCCGCCAGCGAGAGCGACAGCGCGCTTTTCCTCCGTCTTTCCAACGCCTCTCGCTTATTCCTCTCGATCCGAGCTTTCTGTTCAGGAGTGAGCTCTTGGGACATCCTCTCTCTCTCTCTCTCTCTCTCTCTAAAACAAAACTCCTCTCTCTTTTCCTTCTTCAACACGTGCACCTCTCCGTCGCGGCTTTAAACATCCACGCGAGGACGAGCGCCAGCACCGCGCCGGACGACCACACGTCGCCTCCGAACACTTCAACGGTTTCTCCGTTGTTGTTGTTGTTGTTGTTGTTATTATTATTATTCTCGTTGTTCCCACCATCGTTGCTGTTATTATCTTCGTTGTTGTTGTTATTATTAAACGCTTTACCGCCTCCGGTGTTATCATCCGACGGTGGTGGTCGGCGCTCCATGTTTCTCTCTCTCTCTCTTTCTCTCTCTCTCTCTCTCTGTGTGTGTGTGTGTGTGTTTCTTTCTGTTCGTATCTGCGTGCAAAGCAGCGCGCGCCACTAACACCTCTCGTCCTCGCGAGACGCAACACACAACGTTTTTCTTCCCTCTACGAATCAAGGGAAAAAAAATCACGCACACACCCTAAACCCCCACAGGAGTCAAACTTTTTTTGTCCGTTTGTGTCGTTTGTGCATTTTTTCCAAAAAGCCGACTCGACGACTCGACGACGACGACGACGGCGATCCGAGAAGAAAGAAAAGAAGAATTTTTTTGATTTTGATTTCAAAAAACTTACCACAACGCGCCGACGACGGTGGGGCAGGGGCCGGTGCACACTTTCTCCTCCGGTAGAGTCGCCTTTTGCGCGCGCCTCTTTCCCGTTCGTTTCTTTTTCGCGCGCGCAGAAGCGCGTTTATACGTGGTCGCGAGAGGAGGCTGAAGAAATAAAAATTAGAGTAGGAAGCCATGCCGGGAAGAGGAAGACCGCCCAAAAAGGGCCCGATGAGCGAGTACATGCTGAAAAAACACGGCTTGTGGGTGGAACCCGAACCAGAGGAAGAGCGATACGATGAAGACGGGAACTTGCTGCCGCCGAAAGGGAAAGGGAGACCGAAATTAACGGAGGAGGAGAAAGAGGAGCGACGGCGACGGCGCGAGGAGGAGAGGCGATTGCATCCGGAACGGTTCAGACCGAGGCACGTGAATCCAGATTTAGTCGTGCACACGAGTCGGAGACAACAGCTTTTGTTGGAGCAACAGAAAGAACGCGAGGAAAAGGAACGGAAAGAGCAAGAGATTAGAGACGGGATTAACGCCGGGACGTTGTCGGAGGAGGAAGAGGAGGAACGGCCGGTTCCGATGACGGAGAAAGAGGTGGAGGAGGAGAAGGTGTTTGGCACGGTGACGGCGAGCTCCATCGCGAAGAAAGAGACGAAGAAGCCAAACTATTACAACGAGGAGTTGGAAAAAGGTATCGGTGAAGATTTGTTGAAGATGAAGAAGAGGTGGGCCAGAGGAAGGAAAGAGGAGAGATTGGAAAGGCAGCTGACGGTGAAAGCGACGTCGTCGTCGGAGATGGTGTCGGCCGAGGGTGGAGGAAATGACGGCGAAAAGAAGAGTTCGGAGGAACTCGCGCTGGCCAAGACTTCCTCGTCGAAAAAGAACAACAATAAAAACAATATCAGCAATCAGCCGGACTCCATTATCTCTAAAGCGCACGCGGAGACTGCTATGCGAGTGAACCAAGACGAAAACGTGCAGCTTGGCATGCTCTTGGCGCCGCATTCGACTTTGACATCGTTGTCGAGAGCGTATAAACTCTCGCCGCTGACTTTGAAGCAGCTCCACGAAGGGTTGGCAAAACGAGAACCGAACGCCGTCGTCGACGAAGTACACACCGCGCTTCTGCGAGTGTTAGCTACGGACGTGCTCGAAGCGGATGCCTTTATCGGCGGACTACCGCTCGATACGGACGATAAAAAAATAATCGGCAAAACTTCGTCTAAGGTGATCGTCTTGGACGACGGTTCGACAATCCCAAGGTCTTCGCTCTATTTTGACGAGTGCTTTAAGTACCTCGACGTCGTCACTTGGCCGGCGTACGCGAAGAAACTCGTGGAGAGGCTTCGCGCACGCGGTAATAGACACGTTCCAAAATGCAATTGGGCCGAACACAGATACGGAGGGTATTACGGCGCGTCGATGTACGAAAAAATCGAACTCTTACAGTTCTTAGTCGACGAAACGCTCGATACGAACGTCATTCGCAACGAGTTGGAAACTCGGGAAGTATTAATAGAAGCCGGGGAGTTTCAAGTCGCCAATGGTGGTTTGCTCACTTCGAAAATTGGAGCGCTCGTTGAAGTGTACGGCATAGAACATCCTATTCGAGGGAGTTGGTACTCGGGCGTGGTCATCGCCGCAGCCGGTAACCGTATTCGCGTGCGATACGATGAGTTATTGAGCGATGTGAGTAATCATAAGTTAGAAGAGTGGGTTACACTCGAAGACGTGCGTTCGCACGATTGGAAGTTACGTCGTAAGAAGTTGACGAGCAAAAAATTAGACCCAGCCTCCGTCATGCGCATAGCGCAGTTGGCCAGGAAGAAAAAAGGTGGGCGGAGTAAACGCGCGAAAAAGAAACAATACAAGTCTAATCGTGCCGATGACGATAGAGACGCGTTCCCTAGAGTCCGTCCTTTAAATCCATATCGCCTGGATAGAAAATCACGCGCGCAATGGGTCAGATCTGCTGGCGACGTCGTCGAGTGTTTCCAAGGCGGGGGATGGTGGTGCGGGCGCATCACCAATCCGATCGGCGCATTGGGTCGAATGGAAGTCCAATTCCCCGGTGAAAACGAATCCAAGCTGATTAAGAAGGAAGATATCGAAACCATGCTCACCTGGGATGGCGAAGAGTGGTATATCGCCGGAACAGACGACGTCGTCGAAAAGACTCCGGCTGCGGCAGAAGCTCTCGAACTCGCTTTACAGGCGGCGGCGGATACGCACGGTGACATGTGCGCTGTGTGCGGCAGATCGGGTTCTTTGGTGTGTTGCGATGGATGTCCCTCTGCATTCCATGCGGTTTGTGCCGGTGAACCAACAAACCGAGCGCTTTCGGAGACGGAATGGTTTTGTCCTGAGTGCGTCGCGGTTCCTGAACAAATTCGATCAGACAAGGAGTTGAGAGCGCAAGCATTTCCTTTTTTGAGAACCGAATGTGCGTTGTGTGAAACTGATGGGGACGCACTGGGTAGAAAGTACTTCTTTTCTGCAAAGGACGGCGTAGCTAGGCTCGAAGGAGGAATGAACCCCACGAAATACGGTAGCGGTCGTGTCGACTTCAACGCGTCAATCAGAGAGGACGAGCGTAAACGCTTTGAGATGCTGGCGATTGATCGAAAACCGTTCGAAGAAGCGAACGTTTACTTGGAAGATATTCGTAACGCTGCGGATGCTGCAAGAGCATCTCTCAAACGCGGTCAACGAGAAAAACAAGTTGGTGTCGATCCAGTCGAAGTTTTTGAAAAGTTTGGTCTCGGAGATTGTGGGAAGACTTTACCGGAGTGGGAGAAAGACAAGATAGTTCGTCCTGCTCGCGTGGAAGAATCTGAAGAAGAGGAAGAAGACGTCGATGAAATGGAATTCGACGACGAGGACTCCGAAGAGGAGGAAATGCACGACGATGAGAAATGGTCCGATTTAGATAACGATGAACCTGAAGCTCCACCTTCCTCTGGGCTAGGAGGTAAAAGAAAAAGAGGAGGGAGAAGAGAAGAAGAAGAAGAAGAAGAAGAGATAGTGATGCCAACGTCAGGTCGATCCCGACGAGCAAACGCGGGTAAGAAGAAGGAAACGTATTCTCCTACTAAAATTGCCGAAGAGCAGCGCGCTCGCCAGGAAGCAATGGCTCCAAAAGTAGTTGTCAAAGAGGAACCGATTTCAGTCAATGATCCAGAAGTGGAGCGCGCACTGGAAGAGCGCAGAAAATTGGCACTTTCGCACGCAGCGAAAATCGAATACGAGTCTTCTTTATTGGCAGTAGCTCCCGTGGAAACAAAGGTCGAAAAGAGCGGAGGTGATACTCCGACGACAGCACCAGCGACGCCTTCGGCGACGACAATGACGACGAAAACGTCGACAGAATCGTGCTACACTTATCAGAATAAGTACGCAAATGCTGGAGTCTTTGCGCTGGCGAATGCGACTGGTGAAACCGCCCGAGGGCGCGTGACGTCGTTATTTGTCAACCAATGGTTTGCCCCATACCCAATTCCGCAACCACCGGTTTTACCTGGGTGGCAAGATCATATCGCGAAAGACAAACTTGGTCATGTCGTGGCAAAAGCGTGTCACATGGAGCGATATTTGTGCGGCTTGCTCGACGGTCCCTGGGCTGGTACGGAAACAGTCACCGGTGACCAATGGCGCCAAAAGTGGCTCACGTCTTTAAGAGGTTCATCAACTTTCAAGGATGTCGCGAAGTGGATCTTACTCTTAGAGAGCAGCATTCGTCCTCTGGCGATGAAAGCGGCGTGGTACCTTCAAGAAGTCAAAGAAAATGCCTCCATTTTTGAGCCTGAAAAGAAAGAGCAGCAGGAGGATCACGTTGAAAAAGTTGGTCCCTCTTCGTTGCGCTCAGAAGTCGCGCCGTTGGCGCTCGTGCTCAGAGGGAAGCGCGTTCCCATCAAATCTCTTCGAAAATGTGCAAGAAATGGTGGCGTGAAATCAATGCTGCCAGGACGTGTGGTGAACTACCGCACTGGATGGCGCGGGAGAGGTATGCCACAACCGTCTCGTACTTTGAGAGCCGCGTGGATCGCTGAAGTTGAAAACGCTTCTTCGGCAGCGTACTTGGGATTGCTTTTGCGCTTCTTCGATCATCACATAGCCTGGGATCACATCAAATCGCCGATGTTTCATAAAATTCAGTCAAATTCATTCGATGGTAAACACAAAAATATCAACTTCAGAGAAGTGGAGATCGTCGAGAAACGATTCGCGAAATGGCCGTCGACGGGTGCCATTTTGGCGCAATATCGATTCGAGCCCGTGCCGAAAGATGGGGAGGACGGGTCGAAGAAAACTTCGCCCATAAAATCGTCTCCAACAAAGAAAGGAGAAGAACAGTCGCCCTTGAAGAAGGAAGAGGGAGAAAAAGATGTCGCGACACCGATGGAAGAGGACAAGAAGATGGACGCCGGTGAAGAAGCACCTGCGTCGCAGCCGGTCGAGGAAAAGAAAGAAGTCGAGGAAGCACCTGCACCGCCGGAGACTGAAGAAAAGAAAGAAGTCGAGGAAGCACCTGCACCGCCGGAGACTGAAGAAAAGAAAGAAGTCGAGGAAGCACCTGCGCCGCCGGAGACTGAAGAAAAGAAAGAAGTCGAGGAAGCACCTGCGCCGCCGGAG
>Ga0181578_10003542_pt1 | contig 14218 bp, 10 predicted proteins | sample 071ome_21_FD_148659 | JGI IMG/M metagenome (GOLD analysis project Ga0181578, IMG submission 148659) | Coastal salt marsh microbial communities from the Groves Creek Marsh, Skidaway Island, Georgia - 071401CT metaG (spades assembly) | ecosystem: Environmental > Aquatic > Marine > Intertidal zone... | reverse complement strand
AGCGAGCGGTTTTCAAATCATCGGGCCGCCCTACATCCAGCCAGGGTTCGTACATGGGATATGCAACCACCCGCGCGCCTCGGTCAGAAAGCATTTCAAATACCGTCGGCATGTCGCAGTATTCGCCTTTCTGCAGCATTTTCAGCACCGCAGGAGATAGCGCGTAAACCCCGGCATTAACATGGCTCCTCAACACCGGTTTCTCAGAGAATCCCTTTATCTCCAGGCCTTCCATCTCCACAACACCAAAGGGATTGGTCCACTCGTGCAGCTTTACCGCCATTACCGCCTGTGCATCGTGCTGATTCAAAAAGCTCAGAAGCTCCGTGTAATCAATATCCGTGAGCACATCCCCGTTGGACACCACAAAATTTTTGTTGGGTACCCGCTCAATTAAACTGAGCGCCCCAGCCGTGCCCAGCGGCTCACTCTCTTCTACATACTCAACCTTGATGCCAAATTGCCGGCCGTCACCAAAAAACTCCCGAATCAGCTCGCCGTAATAGTTGATGCAGAAAATAAAATGCCGAAAGCCTTGCCCGCGGGCCCGCTCCACAATGTGCTGTAGCATCGGTTTTCCGGCAATCTCCAACATGGGTTTAGGGCAAGTTTCGGTAAAGGGTCGCAGCCGTTTACCGAGACCACCCACCATCAGCACCATGACGTGATCATGATCTTCGGCGGGGCCCAACTCATCCCAGAGATACAAGCCAACCACACGCCCTTCGTCATCCACGCTGGGGACCTGCGCCACTTTATTAGCCCGCATCAGTGCACGCACCGTGGTCCAGTCGGTATTTTCTGGCACCACTAGCGGGTTTCGGTTAATGACCTCCGCCACTGAGTCATCCATCGATAAACCCCGGAGCAAGCCCCGCCGCAGATCACCGTCCGTAATCAGGCCAATCAGCGTTCCGTCCTCGTCGGCACAGATACATAATTTAATGGCGACATCATTCAGATTCTGAAACGCCTGCTGGAACGTCGCATGTTCTGAAATAACGGCTTTTCGCCAATTCACCGCTTCAATCACACCGCTACCCTCCCTGCCTCATGTGAGGCGAAATTGAGGTCGTAAAAAAGTTTGTTGCTGCACTGCGGTTCCCACTGCTCAAGCACGGCAACTGTGCGCTTGGCCGCGCCGCCCTGACCATAGGGGTTTTGGATACCTGATCGATTGCGGGCGCGAGTCTCTGGACTTATCAGCAAAGCGATCGCCTCTCGAATGGCGCCTCGCTCGGCGGCGCAGTCAATCACGCTAGCAGCCTTTAGGCGGCCACGCTGTCGAGAACCGATGTTGACCGTGCCCACACCAAATGCGGGCGCCTCGAGTAACCCTGAAGATGAATTGCCCACGACACCTGCGGAGAGCGCCAATACCGATAGATAAAGGCGTTGCCCCAAAGAAGCGCGCACACAGGCGCGTGCCGGGTTCTTGGTGACAAAATCGTTTATCAATTCAAATATAACTCGTCCACCAACGTCGGCATTCGGTAAGGTAAACACCAGCGTTGCATCCACCGCCTGTAAAGCGGCCAGCAATTCCGACATTTGGGCACACGCGTCGGTATCGACCTGCCCGGTTTCGGGATGAAATGTAATCAGGAGCACCGGCTCGCTAAGCGAAATTCCGAGTTGCTCTTCTACATCGGCGCGCGCCATCAAGGGCGTTTGCAGGGCTGAATCGACACCGAACCCCCCTACATTCCAGACCGTATCCGGCGGCTCACCCAGCTGAATCACGCGCTGCCGGTAGGCCTCGGCAGCGGCAAAGTGCAAACTGGACATCTTGGTAATCGCATGCCGAATGGTGTCATCCACTGACCCTTCGGTGATTTCACCCCCATGTAGATGCGCAATCGGGATTCCCGCAAGGGTCGCGCTGGATGCAGCAGCAAAAATTTCGAAACGATCGCCCAGGAGCAAGACGAGGTCAGGTTGCAACGCAGCAAAGGCGTCGGCAAAACCGGTAATGGCCAAACCCACTGATTTGGTTACCGCGACCTGGGTGTCTGCACCGAGGAGCATGTCGACCTTCCAATCGATATGAAAGCCGTCCGCCTCGATGTTGCGCCAGGTGTAGCCAAACTCGCTAGCCAAATGCATACCCGTCGCAATCACCTGAAGGTCGCATTGCGCAGAATCACGCAATCCAGACATCACATAGCGCAACAGGCCGTAATCTGCGCGAGAACCTGTCACAACGCAGACCTTTTTCATAGCTCAATCACTTCGTCGGGCAAAAATGATCGAGCAGCCCTAGTGCCAATCACGCCGTCCCATAACATGGGCGACAGGCCTGTGGCGGGGCGCTTGACCGTGAGGTTGTCTTCAGAGAGCACTTCGTCTTTTTCGATCGCGCGCGCAGCCACAATCGATTTACGCACTAATGTGATATTTTTTCTCTCGCTCTGAGTGCATTTTTTTTCTTCGCTGCCCAAAGCCCGCTCTATTCGGCGTATGCCCGCCACCATAGCTTTGAGCTCTTCCGGCTCGAGACTGGCGCGGTGGTCAGGCCCCGGCAGATTGCGGTCGAGCGTAAAGTGCTTTTCGATGACCGAAGCGCCCAAGGCGACGGCGGCAATGGCCACATCAATACCATCAGTGTGATCTGAGTAGCCCACCGCCACACCAAAGGCCTTACCCATCGCGCACATGGCCCGCAAATTCACCTCATCTATGGGCGCGGGATACTCGGTAGTGCAATGCAGCAAGGTGATGTTTTCTTTTGGCAAGCCCGCAACTTCGAGACAACGGACGGCCTCTCCAATTTCATCCAGGCTCGCCATACCCGTAGACATGATGACCTCTTTTTGGAAGGAAGCGATCTGCCTGAGGTAAGGGAGGTTGGTAATCTCGCCCGAGGGCACCTTAAATCGCGCGGCACCACATTGAGCAAGAAAGTCCAGACTGTGTAGATCGAACGCAGTCGAGAAGAACTCAATGCCACGGGCCTCACAATGCGCAATTAACTTGTAATGGTCACGCTCACTCAGCTGTAGCTTTTTCAGCATCGTCAGTTGACCTGTCTCGGCGGGCAGTTCGTCACCGCTCGCAGCCTTCTCTTGATAGTCGGCCAGCGCTGCATTGGCTGTCGCCAACCTGTCGGCATCGAAAGTCTGGAACTTCACAAGATCAGCGCCCGCATCCGCCGCAACATCTATCAGTTGCAGCGCCTGCTCAATATTGCCGTCATGATTAACGCCGGCCTCGGCGATTACCAAAACGCGGTCTGCTCTGAAATCAGCCATGGGCCGCACCTCGCTCCCGGACCGAGGATGAACGCGTTGTCGATACGCTTGATCGCACCAAGGCGCCAGCGGGAATGATCGCGCCTTCGCCAATTTCAATATCATTGTGTAAGACCGCACCCGACCCGATAAAGCACCTCGGGCCAATCGTCACGCCACCGTTGACGCGGGCGCCGGTAGCAATATGGGTGTGATCCCCAACCACCACGTCATGCTCCACGAGCGCCATCGAATTGACGATGCAGTTCTCGCCAATCTCGCACCCTGCATTCACTACAGCACCATGCATCACGATGGTGCCCGCGCCGACTCGCGCATGGCGAGAAACATGGGCTCTCGGAGAGACAATGGCGGGCTGTTGGGCACCCGCGATTTTTGCAGCAAGGAACGCGCGGGCTCTAATCTCGGCGGTCTTAATTTGACCCACTGTTACCAACACACCCACGCCATCACCAACAAAACGGGAGAGATCATCGTCGGTACCCAATACGGGATACCCGAGCACTTCCGAGGATACAAAAGAGGGCTGTTCCAGCACGCCAATAATTTTGTGGCTTCCCTCCGCCTCGATCACATCGATGGCAGATCGGCAGTGCCCGCCGCCACCCATCAGGATTAACGAGCTCATGGCAGCAACTCCACGAGTTTGGCCGAGGAGGGTAAATTAATAATTCTTTGCGCCAGCGCCTCGGTTTGGGGGAGTCGCGCGCGCGGAGCATCGGCGTAAATACCCAAGGTATGCATCGGTTCCCAGGCCGGTCTTGCCATAAAACCCGCGTCGTTGAGACGCTGGAGGATTGCATCGCGGCTACAAGCCGCATGGGGCTCCAAAATGAGGGTATTGAGCCAATAGTTGGAGGTTGCGTGCTCGGGTTCGCGCATAACTCGCAGATCCGGGTGGTCCGAAAACTGGTTGATATAGGCGGCAGCTAGCCTGCGCTTCTTGGCTATTCGATCTGATAATTCTTCTAGTTGGGCCACGCCAAGCGCCGCATTGAGATTCGGCATGCGGTAGTTGTAGCCCACCCTGTCGTGACTAAAAGCCCATGAGTGGGGGAGTTTGGCAGTGGTAGAAAGATGCCGGGCTTCGGCGGCGAGGTCACTATCATTGGTGATAACCGCGCCACCCCCACCCGTGGTGATGATCTTGTTGCCGTTGAAGCTTACCGCCCCCAAACGACCCAGTGCCGCGCATTTCTGTCCCCTGTACTCGCTACCCAGTGCCTCTGCCGCATCTTCGATTACGGCAATACCAAAGGTAGCCGCTACTTTGTTCAACGCATCCATTGCAACCGGGTGCCCAAACGCGTGCACCGGCACCAGTGCAGAGATCACTCGATTGGTTTGGCGGTTATACAGCCGGCCCCCTTTGGGTTCGGCGATCTCGTTCAAGTGCCGCCGTAATGCCTCTGGATCAATACCGAGTGTTTCCTCATTGACGTCAACAAAATGGGGGACCGCATTCAGATGGCTGACTGCATTGGGCGTGGCGACGAACGTCAAGCTAGGCATCAGCACTTCTGTATTCGGCTCCACACCTGCAACCCGCAGCGCCAGTTCCAGGGCCGCGGTGCCGTTGACTACAGCAACGGCATGAGCGGCCCCACAAGCGTCCGCCAGCTGCGCCTCAAACTCGCCCACAAATGCACCGACTGAAGACACAAAGGTTGAACGAATGCATTCGGCCACATTGGCCTCGGCCAGCGCGCTGAACTCGGGTTCGTGAAGAGACAACGAGCCCTCTCTGGCCGGGAACAGCGCCTGCAAACGCGCGGTAACCTCGCTCGCCAATTGCTCAGCCATTAAAGGAAGCCTGTGCTCAATCTGGGCATTCATAAGTTGTATGCACCCGTCTTGTACCGCGCCAGATTAATGGGGTCCTGAAACCACTCAGCGGTTAACTGCAAGCCTCGCTTGAGGCCCTCATGCCCCGAAAACTCCGGAGCCCAGCCAATGAGATCGCGTGCTTTGCGGGTACAGGCCACCAACCGCTCGACCTCTGAGTTTGGCGGCCGTTCGCGCTCCTCTCGCTGCTGCACCTCTACTGAGGCGCCCATAACCTGGGCAATCAGCGACACGGTATCTCCAATAGAGATCTCATATCCGGTGCCGAGGTTTGTGACCTGCCCAATACCCCGATCGCTGCTCATCAACTGAATAAAGCCTCGCGCGTTATCAGTCACAAAGGTGAAGTCACGGGTTGGATGAAGCGAACCCAGCTTAATCTCCCGCTCACCGGCGGCGATTTGACCAATGACCGTTGGAATAACGGCTCTGGCTGACTGCCGTGGACCAAAAGTATTAAACGGTCTAATCACGGAGACAGGCAGATCAAAAGATTTGTGGAATGACAGCGCTAACTGATCGGCAGCTGTCTTGGTGGCGGCGTAGGGTGATTGCGCATTGAGGGGATGGTCCTCATCGATGGGCACGCGCTGGGCGGTACCATAGGTCTCCGACGTAGAGGTGCACACCAAATGCTGAATGTTGTGTCGCCGCGCGGCCTGCAATACGTTGAGTGTGCCCGTTACGTTGGTCTGCACATACGCATCGGGGCTGTTGTAACTGAAGGGGATGGCAATGAGCGCTGCGAGGTGCAACACATGGCTACAGCCACTCGTAGCAGAATCAACCCCACTGGCATCACGGATATCACCCGATACCACCTCAATCTGACTCAGCACTGCCTCTTCGATGCTGTCTAGCCAGCCCCAGGAGTTGAAGGAGTTATAGTAAACAAACGCACGAACGTCATGGCCCGCTCTCACCAGCTGTTCGGTGAGGTGCGAGCCAATAAATCCATCTGCGCCTGTTACCAATACCTTGTTTGCCATGATTTGATGCCATTAACCGCGTTGTGTTTCCTTCCTGCTAAGGCGGTTTTTAATACTGAGGCTGTTTACCACGACGGGCCATAAAGGCGCCCGGCCCCGCTCACGCTATCCGTTAAAAACCGCGTTACTTGTTAAAATTGCCCATATTGCTCCATGTATCCGTCAGCGACTCTCTGGTGCTATTGAGCTGCTTGACCAGGGTTTCCATCACGGTAAATTGCGAGAGGTAGCGCTCGTATAGCGCATCCATTCGCACCTCTAGCGCCAATAAGTCCTCGCTGTATGAAGATAATTTTTGCCTTGTAGACTCGGTGCGTGTCGCAAAAATACCGCTGATAGAATCGGTCAAAACCTCCAGCTTTGCGATAGCATCGATTGCCAAACCCTGAGATTGGCCGTCATAGCGAGACTGATTGTCAGTACCTGCAGAGAGCATGGTTGAGATATCGTCGAAACTGGCAGCTGCTTTTGAATCATAAGTTGTCTCGCTGAATTCCAACTTGCCATACCCCGTGAGCGTCACTCCTATATCCCTCAAGCCCGTAATGCCGCCAGACGGGGTTGAGGAGTCTTGAGTCACCGCCTGATAAACCGTGTCACGGACAGTTCTGATGACGGCCAGGTCTCGCGCCAGCGCGCCGCCAACTTCCTCTTCCTCTGACTCAGGGTTAGACAATTCACTCAGGGCAAATTGAACATCGTTGTATGTGGCAACCAGCGCTCTTAGTTTTTCTTTCAGCGTAGTGCGGTCGCTGGTGACGCTGATCGTTTCTGTGTCATTGGCGTTGTCGTGAACCGAATTAAGCGAGAGTGTGACACCGTCAATAACATCGGTCAGCGTATTACTGTCTCGGGTTAGAGTAATACCGTTGTATTTCAGTACTGCATCACCGGCCTCTTGATAATCGGTGGGAGAGGAGCCCGAGCTATTGCCATTCGCCCCGTCATGAAAGCCCAAATCACTGTTACTCGGTATAGTGGTGGCAACCGAGAAGCTGTTTGCTGCTCCGGTCTTTCCTTCCAATAAAATTTGATATTGATTTCCGGCAGTTCCCAAGGTCAGCAGGCTAGCCGACACATCAAGCCCCGCTGCATTAATGGCATCCACAACACCTTCCGGAGTATCAGACCCCGCCGCGATTGAAACCGTCGAAGTAGTGCCCGTTGCATCGAGCGTAATATTGATGTCGAAAGCACTACCGCCGTTGATCGCCTGACTCGTGGACGAATACTGATCCGAGAGATTACGTTGGCTGGTAGCCAATGTTTGTACGTAGATATTGGCCAGGCCCGTCTGCGCCGATCCGTCCGTGGAAACCACGGACACTTTACTTACATCCGAACTGGTGGCTGTGGGTGTCGCCAATTCGGCTGCATCATTCAGGCCATTGAAATCATCAATTAATGCCTGAACATTAAACTTTAAAACGGCCAATGCAGAGATTTTTGCTTCTGCGGCGTCCTGAGAGGCGGTTATTTTCTCTTCGGCGGGCATCTTCTCTACATCGGTTAAATCACGCGCGAGTTTGACAATATCAATCCCAGACCCGCCTCCCAGCGTCTGCATAACCGACGATGCGATGTTGTCAGTTGCCATCTGTTATCTCACTCTCACGCTAATCACTGCTGTTAACGGATATAATTGAACAAAGTGAGTTGGCTCAGCTTCGCAAAGCTGGCCTGTAGCGCCTGCAACGCGACTGACTCTTGCGTCAGTTCAGTCACCGCCGTGGCATAGTCAAGGTCGTCTTCCCGCTGCAGTAATTCGGTTAACCGCAGCTCGGTATCCTCAGTGACGGCCCGCTGCGTATCAATGGCAACGATTCTGCCCGCCATGGTGCCGTAAGAAGTGGTCAGTCTATCGCTGATGGTGTTCAGCGTTGTGAGAGCGGACCGAATACCCGCACCGTCGTCGGTTGTAAGCCTTGAAACGAGGTCATCCAGCGTGGCGAAGTCGTCCGCAGAAAACAGCTCTGGGCCCAATGTGTTGATCGTCATTTTTCGCACATCAGACACATTGAGCTCGAGTCTTCCGTAGTCGCCGTTGTAACTGACAGCACCTGATGGGCCCTCTACAAAAGCTGGGTGCTCGACTTTATTGCCAGAAAAAATGTAGTTGCCATTGAGGTCCTGAGTATTCGTCAGCTTTAGGAGCTCATCGCGCATAGCCCTGACCTCGGCACCGATTACCGCACGGTCTGCCGCTGCCAGGGTGTCGTTACCCGCTTGAACCGTCAGCTCGGTAATGCGCTGCATGATTTGCGTCATAGAGGTGAGCACGGTTTCTTCTGCAGTCAGTCGCGTTTCGGCGGCATCGATATTTTTCCCGTACACACCCTGGCGCTCCTTCGCACTCTCCAGCCGTGAGATAAGGTCGGCCTTGGAGGGATTTTCACTGGGATGCAACATTTGCTTCCCGGACCCTAGCTTGGCCTGAGACTCTGCCACCTTATTTTGCCGCGCCTGCATTTGTTCAGCGTTCACGCGATAGTACTGTGCAGTTGAGATTCTCATCGCTCAATCAACTCGCTTGAATCAAGGTTTCGAAAAGTCGCTGGGACATCTGAATGACCTGAGCGGCCGCCTGATAGGCCTGCTGGAAGCGAATCAAGTTGGCGGCCTCCTCATCGAGGTTTACCCCCACTGCCGACTCCCGACTCGCTTGCGCCTGATCGCGCACCACCAGCATTGCTTCTCTACCCAACTCAGCCATTTGCGCCCGCGCGCCCGCCCCAGTGACGAGATCGCGATAAGCCGCAGAAAAGGTCTGCCCGGAAATGAGTCTCGCCTTGCCCAGGTCGATCATTCGGAGCATATTTTCATTGCTGCCGAGCCCGTCGGTATTGGCCTCAATGGTGTACTGATCACCTGCCTTGGGCACGTTGTTAAACTGCACTCGAATACCTTGGTAATCGATATCCGCACCGGCTGTGTATAGTCGAGTAGCGACGACGGTATTCGTCTCGGTATCTGTGATGGTGTAGACGCTGTCGGTACTAAAGTCGACTCTAAAAGGGGCAGCGGGATAGTCCGCTGGCATCGATTCTGCTTTAGCGTCTGCTCTCAACGTGGCATCAACCGTGCCAGATCCTGTGACGAAAATCGCCAAGTCATCGGCGGCCGCGCCATCGATGAGAACACCCGTGTTAAGTGCCATCCGCCCGAGATCAGCGGGAGAACCCGTGCCTGACAGCGTCAAGGCCATTTCAATCGGCTTGTTCAGGCCGGTATTGCGGTTGGCAAGATCATTGAAACCCAAATCGGTATCGGGTGACGCTACGGGATTACCCGCGTAGTCATTAGGGTAATAGTTGGTGATATCAGAGGTAACGGTAAAACCGTTGCCCACACCGGTCGTGTCGCGGAGCGTGATGCGATAACCACCCGTCTCCTCAGCAAGCAGTGCCGCAGTAATACCCGGGATGCCCGTGAGGTTGTCATTAATCGCGTCAACAATGCCCTGAGGGGTATCGCTCCCCGCTGCAACAGTTACAGTACTTGCAGTGCCATCGGCGCGTGTCACGGTAAGATCAAATGTCGCTCCGTTATTCAGCACTTGGGTGCCCGTGGAGAAGACGTTGGATACCACCTCTTCTCCAGTCGCGGAGATCTGATAGCTACCCTCATAGTTACCGGCGACCAGACCCAAGGAGGTGAGACCGGAGCCTCCACCTGCGAGTCCCAACACAATGTTTTCACCCTCGTGGCCGGCCGTATTGGTCAACGCGATCCCGGTATCACCGATCCACGCCGCCCTGACATTTGTCTGGCCAGACGCGGCATTGATTGCCTGAATGACTTCACCCACCGTCGCGTTCACGGCATAGTTAATGGTCACAGCGGCAACGCTGCCGCCAGCAATCGTGAGCGTTTTGGTCGGATCAATCTCTTGGGCGCGCAATTCATTGTAGGCACTGGCCACCACGTTATTGGCGCTCAGGCCTTTAAATTCTTCATTTAGAAAGGTCGCCATTTTTGCAGCTGAGAGCGTCTCGCCCGCGGCCAAAGAGAGCGCTCCGAGAGCAATGCTTTGATCTACATATCCGTTTGCATCGGCTGCTGCGTCGCCCGGATCGTAATATGTGTTGCTGAAGTTAATGGCACCCGATGCGACCAGCGTTTGCGCACCAGCCGTATTATTTGTGGTCGCAGATACCTTTTTCGACGCAATAAAAGCCGGCTCGGTAGTTGTTACCTGCGTCATCAACCCCGTCTCAGGGTCCACCGAAGGGTTGGTTACGGTTCTCGCCTTGTTCGAGGTGCCGAACTGAATAGTGGTATCCAGATAGGCAGCAGCACCGGTCTGATTAAGATAAGTAGTGGTATAGGACCCCTCTCCAAAGCCGCTGTCCAGAGACATCAGCGCATTGGCCTCTGCTTGCGTGAGCGATGCCGTACCCGCAACGTGTACACCCTCTCGGGTGAGTACCTGAATCTGCTGATCGGAGCCTGCCTGAATATCAAACAAGACTTGGGCACCTAGGGTGCCTTTGGCGAGCTGAACAGCGGGGCGCAGTCCATCCGCCTTTATAGTGACGTCCTGACGAGTCTGGGTCGCGCCTTCATTAGAGAGTGCATACCCATACTGAAACCCTGCTGGCTGCTCTTCTTGGGGAATAAGCGCGAGAGAGGCCTCCGCACCCGAGGTATTGCTTACGCCCGGTGTCTGCCGCATCGTGGCAGCAGCTGCCACCCGATTGATATCCTTGATCAGTACTTCGAAGGTGCGAGCCGGCCGATCCTCTGTGTAGAAAATGACAACATCGCCGTTTTCTGGCTCTCCCGCAAGGGTGATACTCATGCCCATAAAGGGCTGATCTTCGCCAGAGCCGATCGTCCCCAACCGCTCCCGCGTCAATAGATTGAGCACGTCCCAGCTTTCGCTGGCTTCACGATAAATAAACTCCAGTGCTTCGGTTGGTGCGATAGTCGGGTCCGTTACCTTGGCCCAGGCAGACACCGCGCCATTAGCGGTATCCAGGTTCGCAACAAAACTGGTAGAAGTCCGAAATAGGTCGCCACCAAAATCCCCCTCGGCATCGAGACCGCTGCGGTGTACTTGATTGGCTTCTTTTGCGAACGAGCTGGCCAAATGATCAAGACCCACTCGCACCGGCCGCAACACCTCCGAGCGAAACGCCATGGCACCACCGATGCTCCCGCCGGGCGCACCCGGCAACGGCCGCTTGGCGCCGTAAGGGTCAAGAATCAAACGCAGATCGGTACCACCCGTCTTATCACTCGAAAATGTGCCTATGTCTTTTGATGCAGTCGGGGTGACGATTTCAAAACCGCGACCAGACCCACCCAAATTCACGATGACCTGACCACTTGGCAGCTCAGTCACGCCAAGCTTCACCAGAGCCGACATATCTCGCAAAATGGCATCTCTCTGATCAAGCATGCTGGGCGGCTGATCAAGAACTGTCGCTTTTCGATTCAGCTGTTGGTTAACTTTTAGTAGCTGCGTCGAGAGCGCGTTTAATTCTTCCACGGATCGACGGAAGGCCACCTCCGATTCCTTGGCGATGGTATCGATCTGCAGCGCAATATCATTAAACCGTGCCGCAACGACCTCGCCAGAATTCAGAAACTCCGTGCGCAAAGGCGCTGATTTGGGATCAGTGCTGAGCTGCTCTGCTGAATTAAAAAAGGCATCCATTGCATTAGCGAGACTGACGCTCTCGGTACCCATAATGTCGACAATACGATTGGTATATTCGATAACAGGCTCGTTGACCTCTAGCTCACTGGTAGCATCTCGTAGCGCTCGCTCGATAAATTCATCATAGGCTCGCCCAACCGCCTCGGCTTGAGCACCCGAACCAAAGCTGAAGACGCCTTCCTCAACAGGAAAACTTTCTCCTATCAAGAGCTCCCTGCGGCTGTATCCCGGAGTGTTTACGTTGGCAATGTTGTTACTGGTAGTCGACAAGGCCTGCCGATAGGCATTCACTGCCCCGCTACCGATGGAGAGGATGTCAACCATCTCTCATTGCCCTCGGCTACTGCACAGAGGCAAGTGACTGATAGGCACTCACCCCCATACCTTTGCGTGCTGCCGCCAGGCCACCTGGATTTTCGAGCTGCTGAACCAACCAATTGGTGATACCGAAGCCCTCAGTTTTGGCCAAGGAAGTTGAAAGCTCCGCGTCGAACATTTCCTCATAGCTGTCTGCAGTGGAGGAGTCCCACAGTCCGCTTTTCAGCTCTTTGGTAGCGTCGCGCATAGACTTAAGCATCATCTGGATAAAAAATGCCTCGAACTGCTGGCCGACTTCTTTGGCAGCGGCCATCTCATCCTGTTGCGCCTTGGCTCTTAACTTGGCCAGGCCCTCGAAGTCGTTGTAACTGGCGACGACTGAGTCCATCAGATCACCACCAGCTCCGCTTTCAGGCTGCCAGCGCTCTTCAGCGCTTCCAAAATAGCAATGAGTGACGTGGTGGAGGCGCCGCTTTGTTTGATCGAATCGACGATATCCTTAAGGTCAACCTCTTCTGCGATCAGGCCCGTGCCACCTGGCCCCTCGCTCACCTCGACAGTGGAATTAGCGACATCCCTCGTCTCTGCACCTCTGCCTTCTGTGAAAGGCCCGGGCTGGGACACCTCATTTAACGTAGACACACTCACACTCACCGTGCCATGAGACACTGCTGCTGCGGAGATCTTCACCTGTTGATTAATCACGACGGTGCCGGTGCGCGAGTTGACAATGACTTTTGCCGAGGGAATGCCCGGCTCAACCTCGAGGTTCTCGATCATCCCTACGAAGCTCACTCGCTCAGAAAGACTCACCGGTGCGCGCACTGCGAGCGATACACCATCCAGCGCAAAAGCTGTACCGTCACCAAAAACCTCGTTGATTTTTTCTGTAATGGCCGCGGTAGTAGAGAAATCGTTGTGATTGACGTTAAAAACAAGGTGATCACTTTTGTCGAAGGAATTATCGACTTGTCGCTCCACAGTGGCGCCGTCAGGAATGCGTCCGGAGGTCGGGATACCGATCTGTATGCTGGTACCGTTTTGCTCCTCCATGACCCCGGTGACCGTGAGCGATCCCTGAGCCACGGCATAGGTTTGTCCATCGATCCCACGGAGCTCTGTCATCACCAGATTGCCGCCCCGTAAGCTCGTAGCAGTACCAAGCGCCGCAACATTCACGTCTACAAGTTGCCCCGGCTTTGCAAAGGGCGGCAAGGTGGCCGTAACCATTACCGCCGCCACGTTGTCTACTTGAATGGGTCGTCCGCGAGACTGTGCGAGATCGTAGTCGTCGTAGGGGTTGGTCGTAACGCCAAGACTCTCAAGAACGGCCTTAAGGCTCTGACCTGTAAAGGTAGGGTCCTTGCCGTCACCCGTACCGGCGAGGCCAACCACCAAACCGTAGCCCACCAGTTGGTTGCCACGCACACCGCCCACATTGGTGAGATCTTTAACACGATCTGCCTGAGCGGTATTTACCAAAAGGCTCATCATCAGAAACGCGGCCATAAGGAGAGATTGTGTTATCCGATCCATGCTGGGTGCTCCAATTACAGCGGCCAGTATTTAAATAACAGCTGGGTAATCCACCCGGGCTGCGTAGATTCGGCAAGGTTGCCGGTGCCGCGATACGAAATCTGAGCCTGCGCCATGCGAACAGATGAAATAGTGTTATCTGGCTGGATATCCCGGGTACGTACCACCCCGCGCACCTGAATGAACTCCGCACCCTCGGTAAGCGAGAGCTGTTTTCGCCCCTCGACGATTAAATTCCCGTTGGGCATAACCTCGGACACCATCGCGGTAATCACGCCTGAAAGCGCGTTAGCCTGAGCGGCTGTACCCACACCCTCTGAGCCAATTTCCGCCTGATTAAGATTGATATCGCCCCTGACATCGCCCCAAAACCCATTGGGTGAAAGCAGCGAATTTGTCCAGCTACTGCTTAGCGCATCATTACTGGCCTTACGCTCGGTTATCAGGGAGGAATTCCGGGAGGCCTGGGTGGCCTCATTCAAAACAATAGTGATGACATCGCCAACACGCCACTGTCGTTGCCCCTGAAACAGCGACATATGCATATTGTTTCCAAGAATCGAACCGGTGGGCAACGCATTCGCCTGCGGCTCAAGAGGTCGTATGGGCGCAAA
>Ga0181578_10003525_pt1 | contig 14261 bp, 12 predicted proteins | sample 071ome_21_FD_148659 | JGI IMG/M metagenome (GOLD analysis project Ga0181578, IMG submission 148659) | Coastal salt marsh microbial communities from the Groves Creek Marsh, Skidaway Island, Georgia - 071401CT metaG (spades assembly) | ecosystem: Environmental > Aquatic > Marine > Intertidal zone... | reverse complement strand
CTGATTGCCTTCAATCATGGGCTGTAACAGGCTTCTGGCAGCATCGTTCAAGGTGACCACTTCGTCTCTCGAGTTAATGACCATAACTCCGGTCCGCATGTGCTGAATTATTTCCTTATTTAATTTCTCTAAATCTACAATGCTGGACGCCTGTTCTACGGCAAGTCTGGCTGCTGCTATCGCACGCCTGCTGACGAACTGGATGTACAGAGAAGTAGCAAACAGGATAGCGCCGAGGATTCCTGACTGCATGAACTGTGCTGCAGGATCCGTTAACGTGAGAGCAAGATATGCCTCGCTATAGATGATGGCAATGGTCGCCACGGCAGCGATGAAGACGCCAATTTTTCCCAGCAGCAACGTGTTGGCAAAAACAATGTTGATAATGAGTAACAACGACAGTCCGCTTGCAACTCCGCCACTCAGGAACGCCATGAAAGAGAGAATCAAAATATCTGCGATAAAAACTGCTGTCAGAAAATGTTGTTCCCGAACCAAATTTTTATTCAGAATACCCAACGTAGCCAATAGCAAACCGAGCACTAAATAGCCTAAGTTAATTTGCAAAAACAGATTCGGATTGACCGTGCCCAAGATGGAAGTGGCAGATGTGCCGATGTAGGTCAGCAGCAGTACCAAGGGCAAAATAATGCGATAGACATCATAGATGGTCGCCACATTGCGCATCTGTCTGGCGTAACGACCGCGCCAGTTATCCAGGCGGTCCTCAAATCCTGACTGGTTGCTATTGCTCACTTCTCAGATAACCTATAATCGCGCAATTCGCAGGGCACTTGACGTTCATACCTTATTCTTTTGTAGGTGAGAACATCAATAAGTCCTACAGGATTATCCTACTATTAAACGCCTTTTGTAATGGTGGAAGCAGGTTTTATGGCACGGCGTCTAAAGATTGTTATGGCTCAGATTAATCTGATGGTTGGGGCAATTCAGGCCAATACCGACCGAGTGCTTGAAGTCGCCCGAGAAGCGGCCGATCGCCATAATGCTGATTTGGTGGCGTTTCCGGAACTTAGTCTTACCAGTTACCCGCCCGAGGACCTGTTGCTGCGGCCCAGTATCAAGAATCGGATCGAAAGGGCTCTTAAGCGCATACTCGACGCCCGGCTGAATGTTTATCTGGTAATTGGTTATCCGTTAAAAGAGGGCGATCGGCTCTACAATGCATTGTCGGTGGTAAAAAACGGTCAAATACTGGCAACTTATCGTAAGCAGCACCTGCCCAATTACCAGGTGTTTGATGAGCGGAGGTATTTTGAAGCGGGTGGTCAGCCATGCGTAATCGAGATCAATGGAGTGCCCACGGGTTTTACCATCTGCGAAGACATGTGGCAGGACGGTCCAACGAGACAGGCCAGAGAAGCCGGTGCCAGATTGATGATAAACATCAATGCGTCACCCTATCATCTGAACAAGGTGCGAGAGCGCATGAAGTTGTTGGAGTCCCGATCTCGAATTGGTGAAATGCCGATTGTCTATACCAATCTTGTGGGCGGGCAGGATGAACTGGTATTCGATGGGGCGTCATTGGTGGTCGATGCCTATGGTGAATGCAAAATGCAGGCTCCTGCGTTTGTCGAGGGCTTGTTCCCGGTGGAGTTAGAGATTTCCGACAACCTGGCCGAGCCTGTGCGCGTATTGCCAGGTCAACTTAATCAGCAACAATCCCTTGAAGGCGAGATTTACCAGGCTCTGGTGCTGGGTGTTCGTGATTATGTCAATAAAAATAATTTTAAAGGCGTGGTCATAGGCCTTTCCGGTGGAATCGACTCGGCAGTTACATTGGCAGTCGCGGTTGACGCTCTGGGGTGCGATCGGGTAGGGGCCGTAATGCTACCGTTCAAGTACACGGCGCAGATTAGTTTGGATGCGGCCGAACAACAGGCCCGCAAGATGGGCGTCGATTACAGAGTGATTCCTATAGCAGCGATGTACGATGCGTTCATCGAGTCTCTGCAGGAGGAATTCGCGGGCTTGCCTGTGGACGTCAGTGAGCAGAATCTTCAGGCACGCTGTCGGGGTGTTGTTCTAATGGCTATTTCCAATAAAAAGGGATTCCTGGTACTGACTACCGGCAATAAAAGCGAAATTGCTGTCGGCTATTCCACGCTTTATGGTGATATGGCCGGTGGATTTGATGTGCTCAAGGATGTGCCAAAAACCATGGTTTACAGACTCGCTCAGTTTCGCAATAAAAATTACGGAGCGCATCCGGAGGAAGTCATTCCGCAAATTGTTATTGATCGTCCGCCCTCTGCGGAACTTGCCCCGGGTCAGGTAGACGAGGACAGTCTGCCACCCTACGAGGATCTCGACCAGATCCTTGAGTTATACGTGGAGCACGACAATAGTGCTGCAGACATTATTGCGAGGGGATTCAATGAGGATGTAGTGAGAAGGGTCTTACGCCTGGTGGATCTCAATGAATACAAGCGTCGGCAAAGCCCCGTGGGTGTTCGCCTTACCCAACGGGGCTTTGGTCGCGATCGTCGCTATCCCATCACCAACGGTTGGGAAATCGGCGACTGACGGATTATCGCCTCGGCACTCCCTGGCCGCGAGGTGTGGATCTTCCCGGCATCGGGCGGTGCGGGATGCGTCCAGCGCCAGATCCGACACCGGGGTCTGGAGCCGCTCCGGAATTGAGTTCCGGTCGTTCACGTTGCATTTCCTGATTACGCTCCCTGACTCGCTCGCGCTGTTGTCCCTGTGACTCGAACTGTTCCCTAAGTCGCGTTCTTTCTTCTTCGGGCAAGTTGCGGAAACGTCGCTGAATGGTTCGTAACTGCTGCTGCTGGTTCCGCCCCAGCTGATTGAAACGTTGAAATCTCTGATTGATCCGTTGCCGTTGCTGGGGTGATAGATTCTGAAAGCGCTGCTGAATTGTTTGCGCAGATTGCCTTTGCTCGGGGCGCATCTGTGACCAGCGCGAGGCTCCTCTCCGCAATCTTTCCTGCTGTTCCGGAGCCAACTCTTCCCATTGGGACTCCAGTTGTTGCAAGACCAGTCGCTCGTCCGCGCTGAGTTCGCTCCAAGAGAGTTTTTCCTGTGCTGATGAAATGCTGGTTACTGCGATCAGCAGTCCGGCTGCAAGTATTTTCGGTATCCGGTAAGTCATGATAATTGGCTCAAATCTCGTCTTCGTTGTCGCTACCGTCAGCCTGTGAGTGGTTTTCCTGTTCGGGTATGCCGGTCGTCTGCGATGGCAATTTATCAACACTCTCCAGCAGCTGTGCAAAATCCGGTTGCATTAATTCCACTGGGTCAATCCATTGTCCGGAATCCGTTTCGAAGCTCCCCAGAAATTCAAGAAACTCAAGGCTGGGTAAGCCGCTGTCTTGTGTTTCTTGTGCTGCAGAGGCAACCCGGGCCAGTAACATGGCAGACATGAGAATTGTCGAGCTAGTTGGGTAACCCACTGTCCGCCAGCCACAGGTAGAATTCCAGGTCTCCGTAAAGTTCAATTTCATCACCTGATGCAAACAGCAATACCTCCGCTTCGGCCAGATCATTATCGGACTGCGGTGGACTTTGGTAAAAAACGACTGCCATCGTCATCAGCACGCAGGCAGCGGCAAAAGCCCCGGTGGGAATGGCAATCCGGGGTAACTTGAGACGCGCCGTCATCGGTTGCCATATTCCGGCTGGGGAACTCAAATTGTTAATGCGGTTGAGAGCCGATTTCCTGGTCCTTTCCAGACTCGCAACAATGCCCTGTTCGAGATCCATGACACTGTCGTCCAATCCGACCTTTACCGCCATTATCAGGCCGTCCTCGCTATCATTTACGGGGTGCGAACCAGACTCAAGCTGCATTGCCTGCCTGCGAATGTCGTCCAGGCGATACTGTGTATCAGAGTCAATCGCGGACGCGCTCCGATCAAGGGCTTGGCGTATCTCTTTCAGCATCCGATCTTCATCATGGGTAATCATGGCCAATAATCTCCCAATGCTTCCCTGAGGCTGTGAATGGCTCTGGAATAATGAGTTTTTACGCTTCCTTCTGCGCAGGACATGGCGACTGCTGTCTGTTTGATATCCATTCCTTCCCACGCTCTCAACAGAAATGCCTGTTGTTGGCGAAGTGGAAGTTTTTCCAGGGCCGTTTGTAATTTTTCCATGCTCGATCGAGTTTGCAGTTGCTCATCCGGAGATCTGCCGTGGGGGTCTTTGCGGTTTTGTATGGGATCATCATGCTGCTCATCGCTTGCCGACGCGAGAGATCCGTGATGCCGGCTACGAACACTGGTTCGACGGTACCAATCATTTATTCGGCTTTGCAGAATGCGATAAAAAAGTGGTTGCCATTCGGATGCGGGTCGCTCGCTGTACTTTTCTACCAGCTTGAACATGGCGTCCTGCACCACATCGAGGGCATCCTCCTTACTGCCGGTAGCGATCTGAGCTATACGGTATGCGCGACCCTGTACGTTTGCGAGAAAGGCGTCTAATTGCTCGACTTGATCAAGATCGTGCTTCCGCTGTAAACCTTGACTCTCCACTAGTAGGTATTTCCAATCGTCAGGGGATTTCTCGATCCCAGGCATTATGCCGGTTAATCTGAACTACCGCTTTTTTGTATCAGAAGATACTAACGCACGTTTTCAAGTCAGGTTTACACACTATTCCTTGAAAATACGCATTTTAGGAACTGCTGCCAGAAATTGTTGCCGGACCGGATATGCAAATGAACGATCGATCAGTTGAAGATGCCAAGGGTCAGAATGTCCAGCAGCGAGCGTTCCTCTTCCTGTACAGGGTCCCCTTGGGAGTTAATGATTTCCTGACTCCCTGACGTGCGAGGTCGGGAAATCGGACCCAGGGGAGGTTCTATTGCATTATTTCCAATCAATCCAAATGTCGCGGTGTAAAGGATGGAAGGGTTGGTAATTTCGGTGCGGATCAGGAAATCTCCGCCATCATCCAGCGAAGCATGTTGGGGATAATTTTCCCGCAGTATTGCCAAAGAGGTATCGGCCAGGTCGTTAAGGCCAAGGCGCAGGTAGCATTCGACCATTATCGCCATGCCATCAGCTACAGCGGGAGTGCCCTGAAAATTTTCGACCACGTATTTGGCTCGATTTAGCGCGGCAACGTAAGCTCGTCGGGTCAGATAGTAATTGGAAACGTGAATTTCGAAGCGAGCCAAGCTGTTGCGCAGATAAATCATTCTAGCCCTGGCATCGGGCGCATAGGGACTGTCGGGATAAAGCGCCAGAAGTTGTGAAAATTCAGAAAATGACTCGCGGGCCTTACCGGGATCCCGCTTGGATGGATCCGTTGGCAAGAAACGGTCTAGCAGACTGTCATCGGCAGTAAACGAAGAAAGACCCTTCATATAGTAGGCGTAATCAACATTTGGATCTTCCGGATTTAGGCGAATGAATCTATCCGCTGCCGCTATCGCAGCCTCCGCGTCTCCGTTTCGATAATAAGCATAAACGAGTTCTATTTGCGCCTGCGTGGCAAATCGACCGAAAGGAAATCTCGATTCCAGGGCCTGATAGGTGTTGATCGCTGCGCGAAAGTTTTGCGCATTCAGCTGTCGCAAAGCAACCTGATAAAATTGCTCTTCAGTTGACAAGTCCGAGAATTCGTCCTGATCCTCATCTCGGTTGAACAGACCGCAGGCGGTCAATAGCAAGGCGCAACTAACCAGTATCGTGCGTTTAACAAACGCCTGGTAAGAACAATTTTCTGTCATGAGTTTGATCATCAATTTTCAATCGACGCCTATTTAACCACACGCCGGCGGTCAAGCCCATAGCCACCGGATACTGAAGAACGTCAGCGTGTCTCAAGTTGCGACAAATACAGTATCATGCCGCAATGAACGCGCGTATCGAACTGCAAGCTGAAGTCACCGATGATCTGTCAGGTAAGAGATTGGACCAGGCAGCAGCGCAATTGTTTCCGGACTTTTCGCGCGCCAGACTGCAAAGCTGGATAAAGGAGGGAAGTTTGCTATTAAATGGTGCCATCAGTCGGACCCGCGATAAGGTCTTCCCGTCAGATTGCCTGAGTATCAACGCTGAGTTGGCCGCCGTGGACACTTGGGAATCCGAGCCTATGCCGCTCGACATTCTTTTTGAAGATGCCAGTCTTCTGGTTATCAATAAACAGGCTGGCGCCGTTGTTCACCCTGCAGCCGGCCACCGGGATGGCACTTTGCTAAATGGTTTATTGCACTACTGCCCACAGCTCGAACTGGTGCCGCGCGCAGGCATCGTGCATAGGCTGGATAAGGATACAACTGGATTGATGGTGGTCGCCAAAACCCTGCAGGCTCATACTTCGCTGGTTAATCAGTTGCAGTCAAGAACTGTTACTCGAGAGTATGAAGCGGTGGTCAACGGCGTTCTCACTGCCGGCGGAACAATCGATCAGGCACTGGGTCGCCATCCTGTCAATCGCAAGAAACAGGCGATTGTCCATAACGGAAAGGACGCGATTACCCATTACAAGGTTATAAAACGCTATCGAAGCCATACTCATGTAAGAGTGAAACTCGAGACCGGACGTACCCATCAGATTCGAGTTCATTTCGCTCATCTTCAATACCCCCTTGTTGGTGACCAGTTGTATGGCGGTCGGCTGCGCATACCGCCTAACTGCGGCGAATCCCTGGAAAAGACTTTGCGGCGATTCAAGCGGCAAGCCCTGCACGCGAGATTGCTGAGTCTTCTCCATCCTCTCGACGGGCAGCAGATGAGTTGGGAGATTGACCTTCCGGCTGACATCTTATCCCTATTAAATTCGCTTAATCTGGATGAGGAGCAGCAACCTCAATGATAGCGGAACCGGCCGGAAGCTGGATTAGTGCGGACTGGGATGCGCCGGGCAATGTGGTCGCGCTGACCACTTCCCGGGCAGGTGGAATAAGTACCGGTAATTTTTCGAGTTTAAATCTGGCGTTTCATGTCGGTGATGATCCTGATCATGTAAAGAAAAACGGTGAATTATTACAGCGTTCTCTTGCAGAACAGGTCGACTTTCAGTGGCTACAACAGAGTCACGGGGCTCGGGTTGTGCAGGCCGGGCGGAGTGGCGTCCCGCAACCCGCGGATGCCGCTTTTACCAGCGAAACCGGTTTGGCGTGCTGTGTATTGACGGCAGACTGCCTGCCGGTGTTTCTTACTAACAAATCGGGCGACGCTGTGGCATTGGCTCATGCCGGCTGGAGAGGGCTGGCGGCGGGAATACTGGAGCGGACCATTGCACAATTTCCTGCGTCACCCGCAGAGGTGATCGCCTGGCTGGGGCCGGCAATCGGACCCTGCCATTTTCAAGTGGGAAACGACGTTAAGCAGGCGATCCTTGACGTGAACGATAGTGATTTGATGAAGCAGTTGAGCGTCTGTTTTGTCGATGATAGCGAAGCCGGCAAATATCGCGCTGATTTGTACCAGATTGCGACGGTCAAGCTCCAGAGCCTTGGCGTGGAGGTCTCTGGAGGAGGACTCTGCACTTATTGTGATGCGGCAAGTTTTTATTCATTTCGTCGGCAAGAAAATACTGGCCGCATGGCCAGTTTGATTTACCTCAAGTCTTGATCACTTAATGTCCCAGAAACTACTGCAGTCTTCCTGATTGCATTGATTTTCGTAATTTCGGCCTTATTTTGTGCAGTAAGTGTCTCTCCAAAGGGTGATGCGTTGCGCCCCAACCAATCGGTAAGACTGGGGCCGGCAGCACATTGAATCGAGGAAATATCATGAGCCTGGAAAAATTCACTAGCAAATTACAGTCTGCCCTTGCCGATGCCCAGTCGCTGGCGCTCGGAAATGACAATAATTTCATCGAGCCTGTGCACTTGCTGATAGCCCTCATTGATCAGAAAGGTGGGTCTGTTAAACCATTGCTCGCGCAAGTCGGATATAACGTTCCAGAACTTCGTCAGCAGTTGCACAAGGTCTTCAATGATTTGCCAACGGTGCCGGGAGGAGAAGGAGATATTGCCATTTCTCAGGATCTCGCAAGATTACTGAATCAGGCTGACAAACTGGCTCAACGCAAGGGCGACAAGTTTATCTCTAGCGAGACGGTTCTGCTGGTCGCTATGGGCGACAAGGGAAACGTAGGGAAGGTGTTAAGTTCCTTTGGTGTCTCAGAAAAGGCGCTGGAGACAGCGATCAGCAACCTCAGGGGCGGAGACACAGTCAGCGATGCCGGGGCAGAAGAGGCCTGGCAGGCGTTATCGCGCTACTGTGTCGACCTTACCGAGAAAGCCGAGAGTGGCGAGTTAGACCCAGTCATAGGGCGTGACTCGGAAATTCGTAGAACCATACAAGTTTTGCAGCGCCGCACCAAAAACAATCCAGTGCTAATCGGTGAGCCCGGTGTGGGCAAGACGGCTATTGTTGAAGGTTTAGCGCAGCGAATCGTAAACGGTGAGGTTCCGGAAGGGCTGAAAGATAAAAAAATACTCGCTCTGGATATGGGCTCATTGATAGCGGGTGCGAAATTCAGAGGCGAGTTTGAAGAGCGGCTGAAAGCTGTTCTCAACGAACTGTCCAAGCAGGAAGGCTCTATCATTTTATTCATTGACGAGTTGCACACAATGGTGGGCGCTGGAAAAGCCGAAGGCGCTATGGACGCAGGGAACATGCTCAAGCCGGCTCTTGCAAGGGGTGAGTTGCATTGTGTGGGTGCGACTACGTTGGATGAATACCGGCAATATATCGAGAAAGACGCGGCGCTTGAGCGGCGATTTCAGAAGGTTGTAGTAGATGAGCCGACTGAGGAAGACACCATCGCCATACTCCGGGGATTGAAAGAGCGTTACGAAGTACACCATGGAGTTGATATTTCCGACTCGGCAATTATCGCTGCGTCAAAATTGTCTCAGCGATACATTACTGACCGCCAACTTCCGGATAAGGCAATTGATCTGATCGATGAAGCCGCAAGCCTGATTCGAATGGAGATTGATTCCAAGCCCGAAGAAATGGACCGGCTCGAGCGACGCCTTATTCAACTCAAGATAGAGCAGGAGGCACTCAAAAAAGATAAGGATGATGCTACTGAGAAGCGCAAGGCGAAACTGGCTGCGGACATTGCTGGACTGGAAATAGAATACTCCGACTTGGAGGAAATTTGGAAATCCGAGAAGGCATCGCTTCAAGGCGCCCAATCTTTTAAAAGCTCTTTGGAAAAGGCGCGACATGATCTGGAAACAGCGAGGCGGGCAGGGGACCTGGGACGTATGTCCGAGATCCAGTACGGAATTATTCCTGACCTCGAAAAGAAACTGGAACATGCTACTCTCGCTGAATCCCAGGAGAAACAATTGCTTCGCAATCGTGTTACTGAACATGAAATTGCTGATGTCGTGTCTCGCTGGACAGGTATTCCTGTCAGTAAGATGCTGCAAAGCGACAAGGCAAGGCTGCTGGAGATGGAGGACGCTCTGCACAAGCGAGTCATAGGTCAACAGGAAGCTGTCAACGCGGTGGCTAATGCTGTCCGTCGCTCCCGTTCCGGACTCTCTGACCCCAATCGGCCCAATGGTTCGTTCCTGTTTCTGGGGCCCACTGGGGTCGGCAAGACAGAACTCTGCAAGGCTCTGGCGGAATTTCTGTTTGATACAGAGGAAGCCATGGTGCGGATCGATATGTCAGAATTTATGGAACAACATTCGGTGGCCAGGTTGATTGGAGCGCCTCCTGGTTATGTTGGTTATGAAGAAGGTGGATATCTCACCGAGGCGGTGCGACGTCGCCCTTATTCGGTGTTGCTGCTTGATGAAGTGGAAAAAGCACACCCCGACGTATTCAATATCCTGTTGCAAGTCATGGATGACGGCCGATTGACTGACGGACACGGCAGAACCGTGGACTTTCGCAACACAGTGATTGTGATGACCTCCAACCTGGGTTCGGACCGAATTCAGGAGGAAATGCAGCACGGAATTCCAGACGAGCAGGCCTATGAAAATGTTAAGAGCACAGTGCTGTCCGTAGTAGTAAAACATTTTTCGCCGGAGTTCGTTAACCGCATCGATGAAACAGTGGTTTTTCATCCTCTGGAGAGAGATCAGATCCGCGGTATCGCGGACATACAGATTGCCTTGCTCAATAAGCGACTGGCAGACAGCGACTTGCGCCTTGAGGTCTCAGACGAGGTGAAGGACAAGATTGCCAGCCTCGGCTACGATCCGGTCTATGGCGCTCGCCCACTCAAGCGGGCAATTCAAAACTGGATCGAAAATCCCCTGGCGCAGCAGGTTATCCAGGGTTCTTATGATCCAGGCGACGGAATTTTGGTATCCATCGGTGCTGGCGGCGAGTTCAGGTTTGAGAGGGTCAGGGAATCGATCGAGGCGGCGTGAGAGCAGCTAATGAAGACATAATGCGGGTCGACATTCGACCCGAATCGGAATGTCCGGGCCCGGGTGGATGAATGTGGTGCAGTGGCGGGAAAGTTGCACTTTCTGCCAGAAACAACGATTTTGCCTCGCGTCTCTTGACTTTACTTCTTAAAGTCGGAGAATTGGCCGCTGATTTTTGGCAGAAAGTGAAGGCAACCCCTAGAACTGTCTGCTGTGAACCTGACACTGCTGTTCGTACCCCCGTCAGGTTTGCTGCCCAGGTGTCAGACAACATCCACCTAAGGCCCCTATCACGTTATCTCGTAGGGGGCCGACATGAATCAATACATGGTCGTATTGCCTGTATTGGGTTGTGTTTTATAAATCAATATATAGGTAACTGCCGTAACGGGCGCAGCGAGGCTGTCGTCAGTGTCCGGTTGTTTTTACATTACATGCAGGTTAGAGGTTAATCAAAGTGGATTTACTTTCCGGTGGGGAAATGTTGATACGCGCATTGCACGACGAAGGTGTCGAGATAATTTTTGGTTATCCGGGTGGCGCCGCGTTGCACATTTACGATGCGATATTCAACCAAGATAAGGTCGAGCATATTTTAGTGCGTCACGAACAAGCCGCGACCCACGCAGCTGACGGTTATGCGCGGGCGACCGGCAAACCAGGTGTGGTGCTGGTGACGTCGGGCCCGGGCGCGACTAATGCGATCACGGGAATCGCTACAGCCTATATGGATTCAATACCCCTGGTGGTAATTTCCGGCCAGGTAGAAAAGAAGCTGATTGGTTCTGATGGTTTTCAGGAAACCGACATGGTCGGTATTTCCAGGCCGATTGTAAAACACAGTTTTATGGCTCAGGACGCATCCGAAATACCTGAATTGGTGAAGAAGGCCTTTCACATTGCGACCACGGGGCGACCGGGGCCGGTGGTAATAGATATACCAAAGGACGTTACCGATCCGAAGGTCAAGCTGCCCTATCAATATCCGCGTTCTATCAAGATGCGTTCGTACGCCGTGCCCGGGAAAGGACATACCGGACAGATTAAGAAGGCAGTCGAAATCCTGCTGGCGGCCAAGCGACCTGTTATCTACACCGGTGGCGGTGTGATTCAAGGTGAAGGTTCTTCGTTGCTGACCAAACTGACTAAGGAGTTGGGCTACCCCATTACTAACACACTGATGGGGCTTGGCGCTTTTCCGGGAACACACAAACAGTTTCTCGGCATGCTGGGCATGCACGGCACTTATGAAGCCAATATGGCAATGCATTACGCTGACGTGGTGCTGGGAATTGGAGCGCGATTCGATGACCGGGTTACCAATTCAGACACCAGCAAGTTTTGCCCCGATGCCAAGATTCTTCACATAGATATTGACCCGGCTTCGATTTCGAAGACTGTGACTGCCGATGTGCCAATAGTTGGCTCGGTAACAGCAGTATTAAAGGAAATGCTGGAACTGATTGAGGCATCCGAGCAAAAGGTCGACAAGAAATCACTGGCAATTTGGTGGAAACAGATTGAGCAGTGGCGCGAACGTGATTGTCTGCGGATTCCGGATTCTGAAGGCGACATCATAAAGCCCCAGAGCGTAATCAGGTCCCTTTACGAAGTTACAAAGGGAGACGCTTATATTTGTTCGGATGTGGGTCAGCACCAGATGTTTGCGGCACAACACTATCCGTTCGACAAGCCGCGTCGTTGGATCAATTCCGGTGGATTGGGCACCATGGGCTTTGGCTTGCCCGCAGCAATGGGGGTGCAGTTTGCCTTTCCCAAAGCCACTTCGGTGTGCGTGACGGGTGAGGGAAGTTTTCAAATGAATCTACAGGAGTACGCCACTTGCATGCAATACAACCTGCCGATCAAGATCATCTGCTTGAATAACCAGGCGCTCGGTATGGTGAAGCAATGGCAGGACATGCAGTACGGAGGCCGCTATTCCCATAGCACTTACGCGGAATCCTTGCCGGATTTCGCCAAGCTGGCGGAAGCTTATGGCCATGTGGGAATTCGTATCGACAAGCTATCTGAGCTCGATAAAAAAATGGAACAGGCATTCGCTCTCAAGGACAAGTTGGTGTTTGTTGATTGCCTCGTGGATCCAGAAGAGCACGTGTACCCGATGGCAATCAAGGGAGGCGCAATGAAGGACATGGTATTGAGCAAAACGGAGCGTACATAATATGAGACACATCATTTCCGTCTTGTTAGAGAATGAGCCTGGCGCATTGTCACGAGTAGTTGGTCTGTTCTCCCAGCGTAATTACAATATTGAATCTTTGACGGTTGCTCCAACCGAGGATCACTCGTTATCCCGTCTCACACTGACCACGGTGGGTGACGATCGCAAGATCGAGCAGATCACCAAGCATCTCAATAAGCTGATTGACGTGGTCAAATTGGTGGATTTAACCGAGGGCGCGCATGTGGAGCGTGAACTGATGCTGATCAAGGTAAAGGCCACTGGCGCTCAGAGAGCCGAGATCAAGCGTACAGCCGATATTTTTCGAGGGCAGGTAGTGGATATGACCCAGAATGTATTCACTATTCAGTTGGCAGGTACCAGTGAGAAACTCGATGGTTTCATCAGCGCGCTTGGGGCGGGTTCGGTACTGGAAGTTGTGCGTACTGGCGTGTCAGGGATCGCGCGGGGCGAGAAGGTCCTGAGCCTGTAAAGTGTTCGCAGCTAAAAAATAAAAAGGGCCTCACGCGAGGCCCTTTTTTTGGCAGGCAGAACTTCACAAAAGATCACACCAGCTTTTTCATTGCCTTCATGTGACCGCGCAGCTCTTTTCCAACTACTTCTATCGGATGACTTCGAATCCTGTCGTTGACTGCGATTAGTTCGCTATTGTCCACTCCATCATCGGCTAGTTGCAATCCCTGTCCAATCACATCGGTATCGATACTTTCCATGAAATCCTTCAGCAAAGGCACACAGTCATTGGCGAACAGGTAACAACCATATTCTGCCGTATCTGAAATGACCTTATTCATTTCGTACAGTTTTTTGCGTCCTATCAGGTTTGCGATCAGTGGCACTTCGTGTAGCGACTCGTAGTAGGCAGATTCTGCGATTATGCCGCTGGAGGTCATGGTTTCAAATGCCAGTTCTACCCCGGCTTTCACCATCGCAACCATCAGAATGCCATGGTCATAGTACTCCTGTTCGCTGATGTCCATGTTGCCCGCGTCTGTCTTTTCGAAGGCTGTCTCAGCAGTTTCCTCGCGCCAGGTTAGCAGATTCCTGTCATCGTTGGCCCAGTCTTCCATCATAGTTGATGAGAACTTCCCAGTAATAATGTCGTCCATGTGTCGACGGAACAGCGGAGTCATGATTTCCTTCAGTTCATCCGCCAGTGAGCAGGCGATAATTTTTGCTGGGTTGGACAGGCGGTCCATCATATTGGTAATGCCGCCGTGCTTGAGTCCCTCGGCAACGGTTTCCCATCCGTATTGGCAAAGTTTCGCCGCGTAGGAGGGGTCAGTGCCTTTCTCTACCATTTTGTCAAAGCACAGCAGAGTGCCGGTTTGCAGCATGCCGCACAGAATGGTCTGTTCACCCATGAGGTCGGATTTGACTTCGGCAATGAACGAAGATTCCAGAACTCCCGCTCGATGACCTCCAGTCGCGACCGCATAGGCTTTTGCGATTTCAAGTCCGTCACCCGCAGGATCGTTTTCCGCATGCACTGCGATTAAAGTCGGGACGCCAAAACCACGCTTGTATTCTTCCCGAACTTCGGAGCCCGGCGATTTCGGAGCAACCATGATTACGGTAAGGTCGTCTCGGATTTGCTTGCCTTCCTCCACGATGTTAAATCCATGGGAATAGGCAAGTGCTGCACCTCGCTTCATTAGCGGCATGATTTGTTCTATCACAGCGCTGTGCTGCTTGTCAGGAGTC
>Ga0181578_10003500_pt1 | contig 14322 bp, 9 predicted proteins | sample 071ome_21_FD_148659 | JGI IMG/M metagenome (GOLD analysis project Ga0181578, IMG submission 148659) | Coastal salt marsh microbial communities from the Groves Creek Marsh, Skidaway Island, Georgia - 071401CT metaG (spades assembly) | ecosystem: Environmental > Aquatic > Marine > Intertidal zone... | reverse complement strand
ACGAGCCATCGAGACGGCGTTCCCTCTCCAGCAGCGTCGCGAATTGGCTGTAGAGATAGAGTCGGCGTTCATTGAGATTCAGGCGCCCGTGACGCTGGATCAGCGGCAGATTTGGCTGCGGGCCTTTATGAGCCAGCGATGGTCTGAGCAGAGTGCAGCTATTTGGTCGTGGCGAGAGCAGCTGGTGGACCAGTTGTCGCGATTAAGCCAACCAACCGTGGTGTTCACCCATTTTCTGGTGATTAATACGGTACTGGCGCATATCAGCGGCGACGAACGGACCGTTCAGCTGTGGCCTGATAATGGCTCAATCCATCATTTAGCCCTGGAGGCAGGCCAGTTAAACGTGCTGGGTCTCGGGCGGGAAATGACGACGATTGTTGGGTAATCAGCGGGTCTTGGGCCGCACCAACGCCTCTTGGGTTGTCGAGGCGAGAAGCTTGCCATCCCGATTCCACAGCTGACCACGATTGAACCCCCTGGCATTGCCTGCCCAAGGGCTGTCACATTCATACAGAATAAAGTCCGTGATGTCGGGTATTTCATGAAACCAGATGGCATGGTCGAGGCTGGCGACAACGTGGTCCTTATCCCACTCTTTTAATCCCTGTGGGTAAAAGCTGGTGCCCAGCAATGCGCAATCGCTGATGAGGGCGAGACCGGCCTGATGAATACGGGCATCGCTGATCAGCTCTCCGCGCACTTTGAACCAGTTTTGCTGTTTTTCTTGTGGCTTGCTGCTGCGCTGGGTAACCCTTACCCGATCGATCTGATACATGTCGCTAAACGTCGGATATGTAGAGCCTCTCATGCTCTCATCTTGAGCCTCGGGGAGTGGGGCATCGGGCAGGGGCTGACTGTGGGTAAAACCCGCTTCAGTGATTTGATAGCTGATTGATGTATTGAAGATAGCGGCGCCATTCTGACGAGCAACGACTCGTCGGGTCGCAAAGGATCTGCCATCACGAATGGGATCAACATCAAATTCGATAGGAATCGTGGGATCGCCTCCGCGCAGAAAGTAGGCGTGCATTGAATGGGCTAGCAGGGGACCTTCAACCGTTGCATTTGCCGCCAACAAGCACTGCGCCAGAACTTGGCCGCCAAAAATTCGCCCTTGGGGCTGGGGGCTCTGACCACGAAACCAGCACCGACCCACTTGCTCGGGATGTATCAGATCAATAACGTCCTGAAAGCTGTTCAACAGAGAGGTCTCCGAGCAGAGGTGATAACTTTACGCAGCAAGGCCAAAGAAAAATACGTCGAAATAGTCGATAGCGGCACTGTCCATGTCGTCGATGCGTCGCCAGCTCTCAATGTCCATCGAGGCGTTGATTGCCCCTTGGATCATATTTTGGGTGACCTCGATGTTGACGTCGCGCATGGTGCCTTGTTCTTTCCCTTGAGCGATAAAGCGGGTGATGAAGCTGTTGGCGGTCTCGGTCCGCGCCAGGATGCGTCTGCGAATCGGCGGAGGCAAGGCGGTAATGGTGCTGTAGCGAATGAGCGGCCCGAGATCCGAATTCTGAATACCAAAAATGCGCCGACAGGCCTCATCGAGCTTCGCCGCGGGCGAACTGTCTTTTGCAATGATCTCCTCTGACAGCGCATCGAGTTGATCTAATGAGAAATCGTAGCACTGTGTGAGCAATGACTCTTTATTGGTGAAGTGATAGTAGAAGGCGCCTTTGGACACCTGGAGGAATTCGGCAATTTCATCGAGCGATGTGCCATTAAAGCCTTTCTTATTGAAAAAGCGGGTCCCAGCTTTAAAAAAAGCTTCCTGCTTCAGTCGATTTTGCGCTTCGCGATCGAATCCTCGCGCGCTCAAGCCCGTCTCTACCGGAAGTGATGTCTCTCCGGGATGGTATTGGTAGGGTTTTTTTAACAAGCCGTGACTGACGATGTCCTGAACTGCCTGACTAGCCTGCATGGTGGTTTCGCTGGGCATTTCGTAGAGCCAATAGAAAGACCAATCGAGGGCGCCGATCAGGGCTCTGGTCGTTGATGTCGAGTGGCACGGTCGAATGGTGCCTTGATCGATGCCTTCCCGGATGTAGCCTCGCACTCGTTTGAACATCTCAAGGTACTCGGGAATCAAAGCATCCTGATGTTCTTTTTTAAGCGACGCGACTTCCAGAGGCGCTGCGAAGTAGTCACCTTCCCCTGCCAGTGCCTTTTGTATGGTGTCGATGTGGGCCTGCATGAAAAGGATGACACGCTCCAGGGGATCGCTGGTGGTTGCCTCAATTCGAGTAAGGTTTCGTTGTGTGTTGCGAAGAGACGCGCCGTAGCACTGAAAGATCAAGTCCTCTTTCGTTTTAACGTAGTAATACAGGCTCGTTTTAGTGAGCCCCAGCTTCTCGGCGACGTCGCTTAGCGTGGTTGATCGAGCGCCTTTGGTGTTAAACAACTTTGCGGCTCGCGACAGGATGGCACTGTGCTTTGCTTCGTGTTGAATACCGCGGTTGAAAGGAGAGCCGCTGTCTGAGGTGGATGCCACGTTGAGGAAATTCTCGAAATTCAATTTTTTGAACTTTAAGTATTTTTTTTGTCCGTGTCCATGCGATTGGGCATTACGCCCAAAATTCAAACTGTGCGACACTGCCACGAAGTCGGTTGGATACCTTTATTAATGAGTTCAACAGTTCTATTCGAGCAGCAAAATGGCATCGCGCGATTAAGTTTCAATCGCGCGGAAAAACATAATGCGCTTGGTCACGAGGAGCTAGCGGGCATTGAGAAAGCGCTGGAATCCATAGACGAGACCACACGAGTCCTTGTCGTGACATCGGAGAGCGGCAGGACCTTTTGCGCCGGCGCGGATCTCGGGCAAATCAACGAGGGCTTGCTGAGCGGCGAGCGTTTTCAAGCGGCGACCAATCTAATAGCCGGGTTGCCGATCCCAACGCTCTGCGTGATCAATGGCAATATCTTTGGTGGCGGCGTAGAGCTGGCGGTTTCCTGCGATTTTCGTGTTGCTGCCGAAGACATCATGATGCGGGTACCCGCTGCAGCAATTGGCTTGTGCTATCCCATCGATGGGATTGAGCGCTTGGTCAATCGACTGGGTGTCTCCTTGGCAAAACGTATTTTGGTTGCTGCCGAGGAATTTTCGGCCGCGGAAATGAAGGCCTTGGGTATTGTTAATTGGACTTCACCTGCCTCAGAGCTCACCGTTGTAGCCATGGAGTACGCTCAGCAGCTTGCGTCGGGAGCACCATTGGCGGTTCGGTCGATGTTGCGGATCATCGGAGAAGCAGAGTCTGGAAGTATTGACCGTCGGGCGGCGGATGAGTTGGTTGCCCTGTGTGCAGGCTCGAAAGACTTGAAGGAGGGTCTCGTTGCCCAGCGGGAGCGGCGAAAGCCCATTTTTACTGGCCAGTAGCTTCCGGGCTCTGGGGTAGAGCCGCTATTGCCTCGTTTGTAAGACGTTTAATTGTTTGGTGGTCACTCTCAAGTAGGGTTGCAGTATCCGTCTTGGGGCATGGTCGATAGAGTCGAGACGTTTTTCCTCAACACCCCTGCCTCGCAATGTCTGACAGAGTTTGTGCTAGTATCTGCGGCCCTCGATACTATCTCCATGCCGGTTATGTCCATCGCCGAAGACAAACTCGTCAAAATACGCGAGCAGGTGCAGCATCACCTGAACAGGTCTGCGCCCGCCGAATTGACTGAGGTCGAACGCGTTGCACTAGAAGGCCGAATCAAGGAGAGCCTAATACGTGAGAATGCAGTTATTGTTGCTCACTACTACACCTCACCCGATATACAGGCGCTTGCCGAGGCGACCGGGGGTTGTGTTTCAGATTCCCTTGAAATGGCGCGTTTTGGCAGGGACCATCCCGCCACCACGCTAATTGTTGCAGGTGTTCGCTTCATGGGCGAAACGGCCAAGATCCTGACCCCGGATAAAAGGGTCTTGATGCCTGACCTTGAGGCAACTTGCTCTCTTGATCTTGGCTGCCCGGTAGAGGAATTCTCGCAATTCTGTGATGCCCACCCGGACCGAGAAGTTGTGGTGTATGCCAATACGTCAGCGGCGGTGAAAGCTCGTGCCGATTGGGTGGTGACCTCGAGTATTGCCCTTGATGTCGCGGAGCACCTTGCGGATGAAGGTAAAAAAATTATTTGGGCTCCCGATCGTCATTTAGGTGACTACGTTAAGCGAGAAACCGGTGCGGACATCCTCATGTGGAATGGCGCCTGTATCGTACATGAAGAATTCAAGGCCCGTGGCATTGCCGATTTAAAACAGGTGTATCCTGACGCTGCTGTGTTGGTGCATCCGGAATCGCCTGCCCCAGTCATCGAGCTTGCCGACAGGGTTGGCTCGACAACTCAGATCATCAAGGCCGCTCGGGAGATGAAGAATCCGCAATTTATCGTTGCCACCGACCAGGGCATTTTCTTCAAGCTCCAGCAGGCGGCGCCCGACAAGCAGTTCATTATTGCGCCCACGGCAGGGGAGGGAGCTACCTGCCGAAGTTGCGCGAACTGTCCTTGGATGGCAATGAACGATTTGCAGCGACTCGTATCGGTATTTGAACGACCCGACAATGAAATAGAGGTAGATCCGACTCTGGGGCAGGCAGCCATGAAGCCTCTCGATAGGATGCTTGCCTTTGCTGCGTCACTTAACAACGGTGTTGTCGCGTCGCGATAACCCTGTGGCTTGGCTTGGACTAGCCCCTGTCCAGCGCCGCTCGCATGTTAATGACCTGACTGAGTCGCTCGTTGATTTGCGCGGATCGAGTGAAATCATTTCCCACCAGTTGCAGTGCATAGCTCAGCTGTCGCTGAGCAGCATCGAGATTACCTACCAGAATAAAATACTCCGCTCGCGACTGATGCAGGCCAATAATGTTGCCACTCAGACCCTGAACCTCGGCTAGCAGATACCAAAGCCCGGGATCGTTGGGTTTCAGGCGGGATTGAACCAATAAGATCTCTTCAGCGAGGTGCGGTTGCCCCCCTTGTTGCAGTACATGGGCGTAGGCCATGGTTAGCGGATGATTGCCCGGCGATACCCGCAAACGCGCCTCAATTTTTTTTGCCGCGGCGTCGGCTTTGCCTTTTGCCAGAGCTATATCAGCATCGGCAAGTACATACTCGATACGCTGTTCGTTCTCCGCCCAAATTCCGTCCAGTACGAGAGCAGCCTCGTCGGGTCTTCCCGCCTGTGTTAGGGCCAGTGTGAGGCCGTAACTAGCGGCCTCTCTTGATCGCGGATTACCCTCTATCTGATTTTTAAAAATAGTCACCGCTTCCTCAGGCGTATCGGCGAGAGACACGGCGACCCGGGCGCGCATGAGTTGATATTGGAGGCTAACCGGTCTGATGCGTTTCGGGTACTGCATGGCGCGGGTGCGTGTGTCTGCGATTCGTTTTTCAGACAGCGGGTGGGTGCGAAGAAATTCGGGTAGCCGATTGGCGCTGCTGTAGCGGGTGGTGGCCAACATCCGCTCAAACATGGCGGGTGCGGCGTAGGGATCCATACCCGCGTCATAGAGCAGCCTGAGTCCAATCCGGTCTGCTTCAGCTTCATTAGCGCGGCTGTAGCGGAGCTGCTGATCCTGCAGCGCGGCTTGGGTGGCTGTCATGGCAGCGAGACCAGCGTCAGTCCCGGCTGTCGCCGCTAATAAAATACCTGCAAGCAGGCCAGCAATATTGAGTGGGGACTGGCTTTGGGCCATCTCCACACCACGGGAAAAGTGACGCTGGGATAGGTGGGCAATTTCATGAGCGATAACCGTTGCGAACTCATCTTCGGTCTGGGCATATTGGAACAGCCCGGTGTGCACCCCGATGATACCCCCGGGAACGGCAAACGCGTTGATATTTGGGTTATCGACGATGATTAGTTCCAGACGCCGATCCTGTAAGTCGCTGTGAGTGACCAGATCAAAAACCATTGACTCCAAATAACTGTAGAGAAGAGGGTCATTGACGGTGGGGGCTTGACGACGGAAGGCCTTTAACCAGTCCCGACCTAAGTTGTACTCGAATTCCGAGGAAAACAGACTGGTACTGGATTCCCCAAGATTAGGTATTTTCAGATCCTCGGTGACCGGTTTGCCAACCGTCGGAAAGAAAAGACTGAGGCATAGCAGGATGCCACTCCAGAAGGCTAATGGTCGCTTTAATACTTGCAGACGTGTCGGCATAAGCGCACTTTATCGCAACTGGGCTCATAGTGATGACATCAATGAGGCCAGCTTTAGTAAATATTCAGGATCTGTCCTGTTTGGTTGATCAAGCCGGTATACTGGGCTGCGCCGAAAATGGATTTTGGTGATAACTCAATGACCTCAACCCAACCCGACAAGCAGATTGATGCCCGTGGACAACAGTGCCCGATGCCCTTATTGATGGCCAAGCGCGGCCTGCGTGAGCTGGAACCGGGGATGGTGTTGGAATTACTGGCCACCGATCCGAGTTCTGCACGAGACCTGCAATCTTTGCAGCGGCTTGGGGGTCACAAGGTTGAAACGGAAGTCTCTGAAACTGGCATTTATCGTCACACCATTACCAAGGCCTGACTATGCTGGACGTCCTCAAAAAATGGTACCACCAATATTTTAGCGAAGAGGAGTCGGTGCTTCTCCTCCTGCTGTTGTGCGCCGGTTTAATTATTTTGGTCACAGTGGGCGATATTCTCACCCCGGTATTCATTGCGGTCATCTTGGCTTATTTGATGCAGGGCATCGCTAACCGGTTGCAGCGCTCGGGCTTATCCCCGCGGGTGGGTGTTGCTGTCGCCATGGCGCTGTTCATCAGTTGTTTCTTTGGGGTGATATTGGGTTTGTTGCCACTCGTCTGGCGACAGTTGGGCAGTCTCGCCAAGGAAGCGCCGGCAATGGTTGAGCGTGGCCGACAGGCGCTCTCGGTGTTGCCTGAAAATTATCCATCCCTGATCAGCCAGCAACAGATCAACCAGGTGATGAATGCCATTCAGAGTGAGATGGCGCAGTTAGGTCAGATTGTGGTGGCTAAAGGATTTAGCAGCATTCCGGGGCTCCTCGCACTACTGGTTTACATGGTGCTCATTCCCCTGCTGGTATTTTTTCTGCTGAAGGATCGAGAAAAAATAATGGCTTGGGGAGCGGGATTTCTACCGGCACACCGACCCCTTCTCAATGACATCTGGGCACAGATGAACCGGCAATTCTCCAACTACGCCCGGGGTAAGGTCATTGAAATTGTCATTGTTGGAGTGGTGAGTTACGTCACCTTTAAAATTCTTGGATTGGACTACGCGGCTCTGCTGGGTTTACTGGTTGGATTGTCGGTGATCATCCCTTACATCGGTGCTGCATTGGTAACGATCCCCGTTTTGATGGTGGCTTTTTTCCAGTGGGGTCTGACGGAAGATTTCTACTGGGTGTTTTTCTCCTACGGCATGATTCAGGCCCTTGACGGTAACGTGCTGGTTCCGCTTTTGTTTAGCGAGGCGGTCAACTTGCATCCCATCGCGATTATCGTTGCGGTGCTATTTTTTGGCGGTATATGGGGCGTTTGGGGGGTCTTTTTTGCAATCCCTCTGGCGACGCTCATTAGCGCGGTCGTGACCGCATGGCCTACAGCCTACAGGGAACATCAGACCTAGATAGCTGTCTCACTCACGTCAATTTTAAAGTTTGGAGAATATCATGGACGTAAGCTCTCGGCCCGCCTCGCGATATGGAAAGCTGCTGTTTGTTGCTGGTGCGCTGTTGCTAGTGCTTGTATCGGGGTGCGATCAAAAAGCAGCTACTGACAGTGAAAGCGACGCAGCTGCAGAAAAGCAGCGCGTCATTCAAAGCCCAAACGACACCAGAGCCTATCGAGCAGTGACACTTGAAAACGGGATTGAGGTGTTGCTGGTTTCAGACCCGGCGGTAGAAAAATCGGCGGCTGCGCTCAGCGTTGGTGTTGGACTAATGTTTGATCCGATGGCCTATCAAGGAATGGCACACTTCCTTGAACATATGCTTTTTATGGGGACCGAGGCCTATCCGGATATCGACGGTTACATGACCTATATCAACGAGAATGGTGGTTCCAGAAACGCCTACACTTGGCTCGATATCACCAACTACATGTTTGAGATCAAGAATAGCGCTTACGAGGGGGCATTGGATCGGTTCTCACACTTTTTCAAGACCCCGCTGTTGGACCCGGAATACATCGAAAAAGAAAAGAGTGCGGTCAATGCGGAGTGGTCCATGCGTCGGGAAATGGATTACTTCGGTATGTTCAAACTCGGCCGCGGTTTCATGGGCGATCACCCAGCCAACCGGTTCCTCATAGGTAACCTTGAGAGCCTGGCCGATAAAGAGGGATCAACACTGCACGACGCCACGGTAGATTTTTATCAGCGGTACTACGGTGCCGACATCATGAAAGTGGCTCTGGTCAGTGATCAGGGTTTGGGTCAGATGGAGGTTCTGGCTGAGCGCTATTTTGGCGACATTCCCGTTAAGAATATCGAAAAGCCTGCAGTGACCACACCACTTAATTTTGATGAGGCGGCGGGTAAGTTGGTGCGCTATGTGCCCCTCGAAGATCAGCGCATGCTGCAGCTGGATTTTTTCATCGATGCAAATAACGATCAGTTTCGTGTAAAGCCCAATCGCTATCTCTCGTATATTTTGGGGTCAGAAATGCCTGACACGCCTGCCAGTAAGCTCAAAGAATTGGGCTGGGCGAGCAGTCTCATGGCAACGGCGTCGCCAAATGAATTTGGTAATTACGGCACTTTTAGTATTCAGGTCGACCTCACTGAGGCTGGCATGGCCCACCGTGAAGAAATCACTCATGTGATCCTCGGCTATTTAGAGATGCTGCGTGCAGAGGGAGTGGACGATCGCTACGCAGAGGAGTTACGAACCTCCCTCGATAATCAGTTTCGTTTTCTGGAGAAGATAAACGACTTCTCTTACGTATCCTCGCTTGCCGCCTCTTTACAGAACTACCCGATTGAAAATGTCATCAATGCGCCGTTTGTTTTCGACGGCTTTGATGCCGATGCGGTAAACAGCGTGTTGGCGCAGCTTGTGCCCGAGCGGATGAATGTGTGGTACGTCTCGAAAGACGAACCCGTTACGGAGACGATGCATTTTTATGCGGGGCGTTACGCGGTGGAGCCACTTCAAATCGCGTCCACCGACGAGCAATTGGCCCTGGTCAGCGAATATGGATTAAGTCAGCCAGCATTGAATACGCTGTTACCCGAGTCGTTTGAGGTGGCTCACGGGCCGGCAACGCCGGAGAAGCTGATATCGACCGATGGGATGGAAGTCTGGCTTCAGGGGAGTGAGACCTTCCCCGAACAGCCGAAGGGGTTTACGCAGGTTTACCTGAATACGGATACCCGCGAGGCAGATGCTGCGTCAGAGGTGATGTATGCCCTCTGGACGGATCTCTACAATCTCAGCCAGATGACACTGTTCACGGAAGCATCGATTGCCGGCATGAACGTGGGCGCATCCTCGGGCTTCGGGCTTCGCTTCACCGTGTCGGGGTTTACCAACAAGCAACCTGAACTCTTAAAACGAGCCGCCGAGGCACTCAGAATCCAACCAACATCACTTGAGTTAGAACAGGCGGTGGACCGCTATCTGCGGGGGCTTGAGAATGCCAGATATGGTTTTGCGGTGCGGCAGCTTTTCCCGGCGGTGCAGCGGCTTACACAATCGGGTCAATACAGCCGAGACAGCCTGATAGCGGCGGCGAGCGAGGTTACTCCGGAGTCGTTGCGGGAGTTTATTGAGCAAGAACTCTCTACATCCTATGTACGGATCTATCTCTTTGGCAATTACAGCGCGAGCTATGCGACGGAATTAAGCGAATTGCTGACATCAACGCTGTCCGCAGGGGATAACGCGGGTTATGTGAGGCCAAAGGTCTACGCCCCTCAGAAAGGGGACCGGATCGTTTATCAGGAAGAGCTTCCCATCGAAGATTTGGGCATGCTGTATTTATTCGCCGCACCTGAGCCATCAATCGAAAATTTGGCGCGGGGCGAGCTGGTGAGCGCGCACTTATCGAGTCGCGCCTTTAACCAGCTGCGAACTGAAGAGCAGCTTGGCTATGCTGCCGGTGGCTTTGCCACCGAGCTGGGTGATTATCCGATGTTGGGTCTGTACATTCAGACTCCCGTAAAAGCGCCGGTGGATATGCTTGCGCGCTTCGATGCCTACCGCACTGAATTTGCCAAGGATTTCGATTCTCTTACCGAGGAGGATTTCGAGCGAATCAAGGCTGGGGTGCTGACCACGCTGACAGAACCGCCTAAAAATCTCTCGGAAGAGGCGTCGCCATTCGTGAGCGACTGGACGCGGGAACGGTACAGTTTCGATACCCGCGCACGTCTTATAAAAGCGGTTCAGGCGGTCAGTTTGAGTGAGGCTCAGGCTTACTATCGTGACACGATGCTTGCGGAGGATAGCGGGCGCATTTTGATTCAGCTCAAAGGAACCAAGTTTGCTGACGCTCCCTTTGCAGCGCTCCCCGATGGAATCGTGGTTGACGATGTGGACGCGTTTCATCAGCAGATGCCCGCTCAAGATCGGTAATTCTCGCCAGCTAAATGTCTGTCCGGGGGAGCTTGATGGCACATCCCCTGGGGAGGCGTTGGACACCGAGCATGCGTTGCCGTTGATCTGACTGATGCCCCCCTTCAGCGTAAGAAGGGGCATTTTTTTGCATTTATAATAGTTCTAAAAAGGAATTTAGTGGCGGAAAGGCCTCGAATTCGGTAGATTTAACGCTGAATTTCGAGATCTAATAGTTCTTAAATAGAACCGTATCCGTGTCAGGGCGATAATTTGGCAACATTCCCACCGCGGGAGGTGTGCTGGCAGGTGCCAATGAGCGGGGCTTCAAAGACAGGGCGCCATCACAGGGGGAAGTAATCTGATGACCGAAACGCTGGTGGACGCACAGGAGCGTCAGGAATGGCTTGACTCGTTGGACGCGGTGGTACGCCACGGCGGCATTGAGGCTGGCGGGGAAATCGTCAACTCATTGGCACAGCATGCCCAGAATTCCGGGGTGCCGCTTCCTCAAGCCATCACGACCCCGTTCAAGAACACCATATCCCCTGAGCAGCAGCGCCCCATGCCGGGGGATTTATTCATGGAACGCCGGATTCGGTCACTGGTCCGGTGGAACGCCATGGCGATGGTCATGCGGGCAAATGACAATGAGGATGGCCTTGGAGGGCACATTTCAAGCTTTTCATCCAGCGCGACCCTTTATGACGTCGGTATGAACCACTTTTTCCGGGGGACTGAGAACGGACATCCCGGGGATCTTGTTTTTTATCAAGGGCACAGCGCACCAGGTATGTATGCCCGCTCTTTTCTGGAGGGGCACATTACCGAGGAGCAGCTCACCAACTTTAGGCGAGAAGTCGACGGCAATGGGCTGAGCTCCTATCCCCATCCCTGGTTGATGCCCAATTACTGGCAGTTTCCGACGGTATCTATGGGGCTGGGCCCAATACAGGCGATTTATCAGGCCCATGTCATGAGATACCAGCAAAATAGGGGTCTCGTGGATCACCGAGATCGAAAAATCTGGTGTTTCATGGGCGACGGCGAGTGCGATGAGCCTGAGTCACTGGGCGCTATCGCCCTTGCCGGACGGGAAAAACTGGGCAACCTGCATTTTGTCATCAACTGTAATCTACAGCGGCTCGATGGTCCTGTAAGGGGTAACGGCAAGATTATTCAGGAGCTTGAAGGGGTATTCCGGGGGGCTGGCTGGAACGTCATTAAGGTGATCTGGGGACGTAAGTGGGACCCTCTATTGGAGCGCGATAAAAGCGGTTTGCTCCAGAAGCGTATGGATGAAGTCTGCGACGGTGAGTTACAGAATTTCAAATACAACGGCGGTGCTTACACACGGGAGCACTTCTTCGGCAAATACCCGGAAACACTGGAGCTGGTAAGAGACCTTAGCGACGAGGACATCATGTATCTCAACCGCGGCGGTCACGATCCCTACAAAGTCTATGCTGCGTACGCCGCCGCCTGTGAAGAAACCGAGCGGCCCACGGCAATTCTTGCGATGACCGTCAAAGGCTATGGCACCAGCGAAGCGGGGGAAGCCAGTAATGAGACCCACTCCCTGAAAAAGCTTGATTTAAAGAGTTTAAAAGCGTTCCGAGATCGTTTCGGTGTGCCCATTAGCGACAGTGCCCTCAAAGAGGTGCCGTTTTACAGGCCTCCTGCAGACAGCCCGGAAATGGCGTACATGCGAGAGCGGCGCGCGCAGCTTGGGGGGCATATTCCAAGCCGCCGCGCGGTCTCCTATCACTTACCGGCACCTTCCCGAGCAACTTTTGCCTCGCAGATGAAGTCCAGCGGCAAGCGAGAAATCTCAACCACCATGGCTTTCGTCCGTATCCTGTCATCTCTTATAAAAGATAAAGAAATCGGACAGAGGGTGGTGCCGATCGTGCCGGATGAAGCCCGCACCTTTGGTATGGAAGGAATGTTCCGGCAACTTGGGATCTATTCGGCAGCTGGCCAGCACTACACGCCCCACGATGCGGGGGGCATCTTGTTCTACAAAGAAGATGTGCAGGGCCAGATTCTCGAAGAGGGCATCAACGAGGCCGGAGCATTCTCCGCATGGATGGCAGCGGCGACCTCATACAGCGTGTCCGATTATCCGATGATCCCGTTCTTCATTTTCTACTCCATGTTCGGGTTCCAGCGTATCGGCGATTTGGCCTGGGCTGCGGGGGACAGTCAGGCCCGGGGCTTTCTGATCGGAGGTACCTCGGGCCGAACCACCCTCAACGGCGAAGGGCTTCAACATCAGGACGGACACAGTCATCTACTCGCCGCCACGGTGCCCAATTGCGTCAGCTACGACCCCACCTATGCCTATGAATTGGCGGTCATCATCCAGGACGGCATTCGGCGCATGTATGAGGAGGGGGAGAACTGTTTTTATTACATTACGACGATGAACGAGAATTATCATCAGCCTGACATGCCCGACGGCGTGGCTGAAGGTATTATTAAAGGCCTGTATAGAATGACCCTAAGCAAAAGTAAGCACTCACAACGCGTACAGTTAATGGGGGCGGGTGCCATTCTGCGTGAGGTCGAGGCGGCTGCTGAGATACTGGAAAGTAACTTCGGCGTGGCGGCAGATATTTGGAGCGTGACCAGCGTCAACGAGCTGGCGCGGGAAGCTCAGGATTGTCATCGCTGGAATATGTTGCACCCCACAGAGTCCCCGCGGGTCCCCTATGTCACCGAGCAACTCAGCGGTGCTGACGGCCCGTTTATTGCGGCGACCGACTACATGAAGGCCCACACGGACCAGCTTCGGGAATTTGTACCCGGGCGTTTCACCGTACTGGGCACAGACGGATTTGGACGCAGCGATACCCGGGCGAAGCTACGTGAGCACTTCGAAGTAAATCGGACGTTTATTGTGCTTGCTGCCCTCAAATCCCTGGCGGACGAGGGGAAAATAAAACCCCAGCAGGTAGTGGATGCGATGAAAGAGTTGGGCATTGATGCTGACAAGCCTAATCCTAGATTGGCCTGACAGGGACGGAGACTACGCTTATGGCAACACTTACTCTGACCGTGCCCGACATAGGGGGTGCCGAAGGCGCTGAAGTTGTAGAGGTACTCGTCGCTGTTGGTGACACGATAACGTTGGAACAGAGTCTTATCGTGCTCGAATCCGACAAGGCGTCGATGGAGATACCGGCAACTGCCGAAGGTAAAATTCTGGCGCTCAAAGTCGCACTGGGGGATGCCCTGTCTGAAGGCGATGCCATCGCCGAGATAGAAACTAGTGACGAGGTGGCTTCCGCCACTCCCGCTCCGCAAGGCACGACTCCCAGTGCCAATCCCGCAAGCGCCGATGAGGCGCAGGCAACTGATGGTTCACCAATGGACGGCGGTACCTCTGACCCCGCGCAGACATTATCTGCGCCGGCTGCTGAGTTGGCGGTGATGACGGTCGAGGTTCCCGATATCGGCACCGATGGCGATGTTGATTTGGTTGAATTGCTTGTCACGACTGGTCAGGAGGTCGCCGAGGGTGACTCCCTAGTGCTTCTGGAGTCCGACAAGGCGTCGATGGAAGTCCCTGCGCCTGCTGCAGGCAAGATCACCGATGTACTGGTTTCTGCCGGGGGGTCAGTTCGACAGGGCACCCCGCTGATGACCATGGCGATCTCCGCCGATGGCCAGAGCGCAGCGGGTTCAAGCCCGCAAGCAAGCACAGCTGCTGGCGACGCAGGTACTCCGAGTGCAGCACCCCTGATCGAAGCGCAACCAACTAGCGGATCAGTCTCAGCAT
>Ga0181578_10003499_pt1 | contig 14322 bp, 14 predicted proteins | sample 071ome_21_FD_148659 | JGI IMG/M metagenome (GOLD analysis project Ga0181578, IMG submission 148659) | Coastal salt marsh microbial communities from the Groves Creek Marsh, Skidaway Island, Georgia - 071401CT metaG (spades assembly) | ecosystem: Environmental > Aquatic > Marine > Intertidal zone... | reverse complement strand
TACAGATCGGGCCTGAAACCCCGTATTTCCGCGGATTTGCGATGACAAAGCCCGTCGAGACCTTGCACGAGACCGAAACCTGGGTGTTCGACCTGGACAACACGCTGTATCCGGCGTCCTGCGGGCTGATGGCGGCTGTCTCCACCCGGATGACCGGATTTGTCGCCGAACTGCTCAAACTGGCCCATGACGACGCGCTGGTGGAGCAAAAACGCATGTTTCGCGAACACGGCACGACGCTGCGCGGACTGATGAACGACCACGGCGTCGATCCCCACGACTTCATGGATTACGTCCATGCCGTGGACTACTCGATGGTCGGCGCGAATCCGCGCCTCAAGGCCACGCTGGCGCGCCTTCCCGGCCGCAAGGTCGTGTACACCAACGCCTCGGCCGACCACGCCGCGAAGGTTCTGGCCGAACTCGGCGTGGCCGATCTGTTCGACGGCATCTTCGATGTCATCGCAGCGGGCTATGTGCCCAAGCCCAACCCGCAGCCCTATGCAATACTGGCCGAACGGCACGGAATCGACCCCCACAAGGCGGTGATGCTGGAAGACATGAGCGCGAACCTCGCGCCCGCCGCGGCCATGGGAATGACCACGGTGTGGGTGCGCCACGACACCGACAACGCCCCGGACTGGGCCGCGCCCGAAGCCGGCTGCAACTATGTCCACCACGAAACGGACGATGTCCTCGCCTGGCTGGAATCCGTGGCGCAGCACGCCTGATCGGCGCGAAAAACAGGCCCTGCCGCGCCGTTGACATCCGGGGTGCTGCGCCGCCATCTTCGCGCGCGCCCGATTACGAGAACCCACAGGAACGAAGAATGAGCACCAGCGACCTGCAATCCGCCATCGAAGCCGCCTGGGACGCCCGCGAGTCCCTCTCGGCCAGCACCACCGGAATTCACCGCGAGGCAGTCGAGGATGCGCTCGCACAGCTCGACAGCGGCGCCCTGCGCGTGGCCGAGAAGAGCGGCGGCGACTGGGTCGTCAACGAGTGGCTGAAGAAGGCGGTGTTGCTGTCCTTCCGCCTGAACGACATGGAAGTGATCCCAGGTGGTCCGGGCGCCGACACCGCGTGGTGGGACAAGGTCCCGTCCAAGTTCTCCGGCTGGGGGGCGAAGGAATTCGGCGCGGCCGGATTCCGGGCGGTTCCGAACGCCATCGTCCGCCATTCGGCCCATATCGCACCGGGTGTGGTGCTGATGCCGAGCTTCGTGAACCTGGGCGCCTATGTCGATAGCGGCACCATGGTCGATACCTGGGCCACGGTCGGCAGCTGCGCGCAGATCGGCAAGAACGTGCACCTGTCCGGTGGCGCGGGCATCGGCGGCGTGCTGGAGCCGCTGCAGGCAAACCCGGTCATCATTGAGGACAACTGCTTCATCGGCGCGCGGTCCGAAGTCGCGGAAGGCGTGATCGTCGAGGAAGGTGCCGTCCTGTCCATGGGCGTCTATCTCGGCGCGTCCACCAAGATCGTCGATCGCGAGACCGGCGAGGTCCACACCGGCCGCGTGCCGTCCTATTCGGTGGTCGTACCCGGCTCCCTGCCCGGCAAGCCCCTGCCCGACGGCAACCCGGGCCCGAGCCTCTACTGCGCCGTGATCGTGAAGCGCGTGGACGAACAGACCCGCGCCAAGACCTCGATCAACGAATTGCTGCGCGACTGACGCCCGCACCATGTCCCTGACGGACGACCCGATTGCGCTGTCCCAGGCGCTTATCCGCTGCCCCAGCGTCACCCCTGCGGACGCCGGTGCGCTCGGCGTGCTGGCCGGTGCCCTGGAGGAGATCGGGTTTACCTGTAACCGGCTGCGCTTCTCCGACGAGAACACGCCGGATGTCGAAAACATGTATGCGCGCCTCGGCAGCAGCAGTCCGAACTTCTGCTTCGCCGGCCACACGGATGTCGTCCCGGTCGGCGACGCGGCGGACTGGTCGCAGGACCCGTTCTCGGGCGATGTCACGGACGGCGTGTTGCACGGGCGCGGCGCCGCCGACATGAAGAGCGCGATCGCCTGCTTCACCGCCGCCGTCGCGAAGCTCGTGGAACGCCACGGCGCACCGGACAGCTGGGACACGCCCGGCTCCATCAGCCTGCTGATTACCGGCGACGAGGAAGGTCCCGCCGTCAACGGCACCCGCAAGGTGCTGGAATGGCTGGCCGATCGCGGCGAACAGCTCGACGCCTGCATTGTCGGCGAGCCGACCAACCCCGAAGCGCTGGGGGACATGATCAAGATCGGGCGGCGTGGCAGCACCACGGGCGATGTGGTCGTCCATGGCATTCAGGGTCACACCGCCTATCCCCACCTGGCGGACAATCCGGTCCACCACCTGGTGCAGATGCTGGGTGCGCTCACCGCCGAACCCCTGGACGAGGGGACCGAGCATTTCCCACCGACGACGCTGCAAATCACCACGGTCGATGTAGGCAACCCGGCCAACAACGTGATCCCCGCCCGGGTCTCGGCGACCTTCAACATCCGCTTCAACGACCTGCATTCCTCCGACAGCCTCGCCGCCTGGGTGCGCGAGACCTTCGACCGCGCGATCGCCGGCACGAACGCGCGCTACGACCTGTCCTTCCGGGTGACCGGAGAGGCCTTCCTGACCCCGCCAGGACCGTTCAGCGAAGCGATCTCCGATGCCGTCGCGAAGGTGACCGGCCGCAGGCCCGAACTCAGCACCACGGGCGGCACGTCGGACGCGCGGTTTATCAAGGATTTCTGCCCGGTCGCGGAGTTCGGCCTGGTCGGCCAGACCATGCACAAGGTCGATGAGCGCGTGGCGACCAGCGACATCGAGCAGCTCACCGAAATTTACCTCGCGGTCCTCGAGACCTACTTTAAGCTCTCGGACTGAACAGACACGGGAGCGCGACGGCGCGTCATGACACTCCTAGAGGCCGCCAACGGCATGTTCGGCGCCTGGCGCCTGCTGCACTTCGACCGGACGGGCCTTCAGTATTTCGGGACAACGCCGAAGGCGTTCTGGAACTCGTTCTGGGCCGCCGCCATCGTCGTACCGGGCGAAGCCATCGGCATCATGCTGCTCGGCTCCGCCGACCAGCCCGAAATGAACACCGCCGACCCGCTGCACGCGCTGTTCGTCTTCCTCGCGTTCTATGGTCTGTTCTGGCTGGTTTTCCCGCTGGTGATGTCCCCGATCACGGAGACCATGCAGCGCGGAGAGCGTTTCGTGTTGTTCATCGTGGCGTGGAACTGGGCCCGGGTGGTCCGTCTCGCGATCCTGCTGCCGGCCGTGGTCATCCTCTCCGCCGAAGGCACATCGACACCCGGTTGGGGAATGGCGATCTATGCGGCGGCAACGATGTTCTCGCTCATCTATGCCGGTTTCGTCGCCCGCGCGGCGCTCAACATCACGCGTATTTCAGCCGGGATGGTGGTCGCCGTCGAGGTCGGCCTGTTCTTCATCCTCTGGATCGGAGCCAATTCGCTGACGGTCTGAACCGGGTAAAAACGCGTTCAGGATGGATTGCCGGTCCCGGCGGTCCATTTCGGGCGGAGTGCCGCAAGCCCCGAGACGAGCAGCAGCGCAGCACACCCGGCCACACAAAACGCCAGCGGCCAGGCAGATCCGTCATGGGTCGCACTCACGAACAGCGCGCCCAGAGCTCCACCGCCCATCTCGAACGTGGACAGCACCGCCGCGCTCATCCCACGCCCCAGATCAGCCACCCGCTCAAACGCGATCACCGGCGCGGAGGAGAACAGCGGCCCCAGCGCGAAGGCGAACACGCTCATTGCCGCGGTCAGCGTCAACGGCGTCTCACCCATCCACACCGCGAGCAGAACCAGCAGGCCGGAGAGCGACCCGCTCCACACGCCTATAGCGAACAGCCGGCGGACACCGATCCGGTCCACCACCCGGTTGGCGACAAGGCTCCCGAAAAAGAATGCCAGCACGATGATCCCCTGGAACAGGCCGTAATAGCGCGTGGCGATCCCGTGTTTGTCGATCAGGATGAACGGGGCTTCCGTGATGTAGCCGAAGATCGCCCCGATCGCGACGCCCAGTGCCAGGGCCACGCTGACGAAGCCGCCGCGCGCGAGCATGCGGCCATAGCCGGTCACGATAGACCCCAGCCGCAGCGGCACCCGGTCGGCACGCGCCAGGGTTTCCGGCAGCCGCGCCAAACCGAACGCCAGCACCAGCAGCACCACGCCCGTCAGCAAATAGAAGTTCGCCCGCCAGCCGAACCACTCGAACACATAGCCGCCGATCACAGGGCCGACGGCCGGGACCAGCGCGATGGTCATACCGTAGAGCGCGAAAACCTTGGCCGATTCCTCGGAGCGGTAGAGATCGCCGATCACCGCGAGCACCACCACGGCTTCCACGCTCGCCGCCGCGCCCATCAGGATACGCGCGGCCAGCAACTGGTCGATGCTCTGGGCGAGCGCCGCCGCCAGCACGGTCGCCGCGAAGGCCGCCATGCCGGGATAAAAATCGCCCGGCGTCCGAACCGGTCACTCAGCGGCCCCCAGAACAGCTGGGCAATGGCGAAGGACGCCATGTTCAGCGCCATAGTGAGCTGGACCGTCTCGGCGTCGGTGCCAAAATAGGCTGGCAGGTGCGGCAGCGACGGTGCGTAGAGGTCAGTCGAGAGGATCGACGCGCCACCCGCCGCGATCAGGATCAGCAGGATCAGTCGCGACGGCCGGACCCCGTGCGATGTGTCGGACATGTCAGTAATCGACCGCCGTCAGGTACAGCCCGCAGGCCGGTGCGGTCGGGCCCGCCGCCGCACGGTCGCGCGCGGCCAGCGCGTCGGCCACATCCGAATCGTCCCAGCGTCCCTTGCCCACAAGTTCCAGCGTGCCGACCATGTTGCGCACCTGGTGATGCAGGAAAGACCGCGCCGAGGCCTCGACGACGATCACATCACCCTCCCGGCGCACAACAAGGCGGTCGAGGGTCTTCACCGGCGACTTCGCCTGGCAGATCGACGCCCGGAACGAACTGAAGTCGTGCTCGCCCACCAGAACCTGGGCAGCGGCATGCATGGCGTCGACATCGAGCGCCGTCGGCACCCACCATTCCTGGGTGCGGGTCACGGTGGGGCGCGGACGGCGGTTGCGGATCAGGTAACGGTAGTGCCGCCCGGTCGCGGCAAACCGCGCGTGGAAGCCCTCGTCCACCTCGACCGCGTCGAGAATCACGACCGGTTCATGGCGCAGGAAGTGGTTCAACGCATCACAGACCGTGTCCGCATCGGTCTCGCGCTCAATGTCAAAATGGGCGACCTGTGCCAGCGCGTGGACTCCCGCATCGGTCCGGCCCGCGCCCTGCACCAGAATCTCCTCGCCGGAAAATTCCCGAAGCGCCGATTCCAGCGCCGCCTGGATCGACGGCCCGTTGTCCTGCCGCTGCCAGCCGACATAGGGCGTGCCGTCGTATTCCACGGTGATCCGGTAGCGGCTCATTGGAAGCGCGCGCCCTTCGCCACCGGCGTGCCACGCAGGAATGCCTCAGCGTCCATCGCCGACTTGCCCGCACGCTGGACCCGCGCAAGACGCAGCGCACCGGACCCGCAGGCCACGGTGAGGTGGTCATCCAGCACGGCGCCTGGCGTGCCCGATCCGTCCACGACATCGGCGGCGAGAATCTTCACCCGTTCACCATCGAGTTCGCTCCACGCGCCCGGCCAGGGCGCGAAGCCCCGGATGTGGCGCTCCACCTCGGCGGCGTCCCGCGCCCAGTCGATGCGTTCCTCGCCGCGTTCGATCTTCGCGGCATAGGTCTCACCGCTGTCCGGCTGGGGCACCGGTGTAATCGTGCCGGCTTCCAGTCCCGCCAGAGCCTCGACGATCAGCCGTCCACCCATCTCCGCCAGCGCGTCGTGCAGGTCGCCCGCCGTCGTCTCCGGTGTGATGGCGATGGCCTCGCGCAGCAATTCGGGGCCGGTGTCGAGACCCTCGTCCATCTGCATGATGGTCACGCCGGTCTCGGTATCGCCCGCCAGCAGCGCGCGCTGGATCGGTGCGGCTCCGCGCCAGCGCGGCAAAAGGGACGCATGAATGTTGATGCAGCCCAGCCGGGGCGCGTCGAGGACCGGTTTCGGCAGGATCAGCCCGTAGGCGACCACCACCGCCGCGTCGAGGTTCAGTTCGGCGAACGCCACCTGCGCATCCGCGTCCCGCAGGGTTTTCGGGGTGCGCACCTCCACATCGTCAGCGGCCGCGCACTCTTGGACCGGCGAGCGGCGTTCCTTCTGCCCACGCCCGGCCGGGCGCGGCGGCTGGGTATAGACGCACACGATCTCATGCCCGGCAGCGCGGAGCGCGTCATACGCGGGCACTGAGAAATCCGGCGTTCCCATGAAGGCTATGCGCATTGTCTCACCGCGTCGTCACCCGCACCGGCCCGGCGCGGCAAAGCGTCAGGCTGCCTGCTGACGCTTCAGCTTCTTCATCTTGCGCAGGATCATGTTGCGCTTGAGCGGCGTCAGGTAGTCGATGAACAGCACACCGTCCAGATGGTCGATCTCGTGCTGGATGCAGGCCGAGAACAGGCCTGACGCCTCGACTTCCTGCTGCACGCCATCAGGGTCCAGATAGGTGCACCGGATATCACGGTGGCGCGTCACCGGGCCGTACTGGTCCGGGATGCTCAGGCAGCCTTCCTCGGACTCGACCATTTCGTCCGAGCGCCAGACGATTTCCGGGTTGATCATCTGGTAGGGCCGCGGATCCTCGCCCTCACGGGCCACGTCGCACACGATCAGGCGGCGCGTGTCGGCCACCTGCGGCGCGGACAGGCCGATGCCCGGCGCGGCGTACATCGTTTCCAGCATATCGTCGAGGCGCGTGCGCACATCCTCGTCGATGGTCTCGACGGGGGTGCAGACCTGCTTGAGCACCGGATCGGGTGCAATGACGATCGGCAGTCTTGCCATGTCGGAAAACTCTCAAACCGCTGGAATTTCGGGTGTTTCATCGCGATAGGTATGGTCTCGCAGCGGCCACGTCAAGCACACGCGACTCTGCCATGCCTGATAGGATGACCACATGAATGCATCTCTCTTGATCGCCGTCGTGATCGGCGTCGCTGGCCTGCTCGCCCTCGGCGCCGCCGTACTGGTCCTCATGCGCCGCGGCGACGGCGGACAGCAGCAGGCCGCCCAACAGGTCGCGGCCCTCGGCGAGCGTCTCGCCCAGATGACCGAGACCCAGGCCGCCCAGCAGGCCCAGCTCGCCCAAACGCTCCAGGCCCAGGAGCGCGCACTGGCGAAATCCGTCGATGAACGCCTGCAGCAGCTCACCGGCAAGATCGACGCCACCCTCCAGAAGACCGACAAGAACCAGAAGACGGTCCTCGACGAGTTGAAGGAACGCCTGGTCCGCATCGACACGGCCCAGAAGAACCTGACCGACCTGTCTTCGCAGGTGGTGGGGCTTCAGGAAATCCTGTCCAACAAGCAGGCGCGCGGCGCCTTCGGTGAAGTGCAGCTTCAGGACCTCGTGGAATCCGTCATGCCGCCGGGCAGCTATTCCTTCCAGGCGACCCTCGGCGACGGCAAGCGCGCCGACTGCCTGCTCGACCTGCCCAACCCGCCGGGCCCCATGGTGGTCGATGCGAAGTTCCCGCTGGAAGCCTGGCGGATGCTCCAGGAGGCCAAGTCGGACAGAGAGAAAACAGAGGCCGCCCGCGCCTTCCGCCGCGACGTGGCGACCCATGTGAAGGCGATCTCCGAAAAATACATCGTGCCCGGCGAGACCGCCGACGCGGCGTTGATGTTCCTGCCGTCGGAAGCCGTCTATGCCGAACTGCACGCCAATTTCGGGGATTCCGTGGACGCCGCTCACCGGGCGAAGGTGTTCATCGTCTCCCCCACGACACTTTGGGCGCTGCTCAACACCATGCGCGCCGTGATGAAGGACGTGCGCATGAAGGAGGCCGCCGGGATCATCCAGAAGGAGGTCCTGACGATGCTCGAAGACGTGGACCGCCTCGACAAGCGCGTCGGCCATCTGGAGAAGCATTTCGAGCTGGCCGAGAAGGACATCCGCGACATCCGCACCTCCTCGGACAAGGTGAAGTCACGCGGCACGAAGATCCAGGACATCCAGCTTGAAGACAACAGCGCCTCAGCCATCGAGAACGCGGTCGAGGATTCCTTCAGCGAACCGCCGCGCCTGCGCACGGTCGAGTAAGCTGCCTAGACCTCCCGCCGGCTTCGAAGCGCCGCGGTGAGGGTGCCGTCGTCCAGATAGTCCAATTCGCCGCCCACCGGCACGCCATGCGCCAGTCGTGAAATCTTCACGCCCGCGCCTTCCAGCCGCTCGGTGATGTAGTGGGCCGTGGTTTGCCCGGCGACGGTGGCGTTGGTGGCGAGGATCACCTCTTCCACCTGCGCGGATCGTGCGCGGTCCACCAGCTTGCCGATGTTCAGGTCTTCCGGCCCCACACCATCCAGAGCCGACAAGGTGCCGCCCAGCACATGGTACTGGCCGCCGAAGGACGCCGTGCGCTCCAGCGCCCACAAATCGGCAACGTCCTCGATCACGCAGATGACGGAGCGGTCGCGTTCCTCGTCGATGCAGATGCGGCAGGGATCGACCGTATCGACATTGCCGCAGTTCGAGCAGGTGCGGATCGACCGCGCCGCAGAGGCCATGGCTTCGGCCAGCGGCTGCATGAGCTGGCCCGGCCGCTTGATCAGGTGCAGCGCCGCACGACGCGCCGAGCGCGGCCCGAGGCCGGGCAGCTTGGCGAACAGATCGACCAGACGCTCGATTTCAGGTGTGGACATACGCGCGGTGCCGGACAGGCAATCAGGCGCCGAACGGCAGGTTCATGCCCGGCGGCAGGTTGAGCCCGCCGGTCAGTTCCCGCATCTCCTCGGCCATGCGTTCCTCCGCCTTCTTCTTGGCGTCGGCATGGGCTGCGACGATCAGATCCTCGACGATCTCCGCTTCATCACCGTTCAGCAGCGAGGGGTCGATCTTCACGCCCTTGAGCTCGCTCTTGCCCGACAGGGTGACCGTCACCATGCCGGCGCCGGCGCTGCCCTCGATAGTCATCTCGGCCAGGCGCTCCTGCATTTCGGCCATCTTGGCCTGCATTTCCTGCGCCTGCTTCATCAGGTTGCCAAGGTTCTTCATTCGTCGTCGTCCTCGATCTCGATGGGCATGTCCCCGCCGGGCATGTCGTCCGTCAGATTGTCGCGTGCCACCACGCGTTCGATCTTCGCGCCGGGGAAGGCTTCCAGTGCCGCGCGGACGACCGGGTTTTCCGCCGCCTGCTGGTGGGCCGCATCCTTCGCCATGCGCTCCTGTTCCGCCAGTGTCGGTGCGCCCTGTTCCTGGGACACGCTCACCTGCCAGTGATTGCCGCACCAGGCGCGCAGAAAGTTCAGCACCTGTCCCGGCAGGTCACGCGGCGCGTCGGCGGCGGGGCGAAACTCCAGCCGCCCGGGTTCGTAGGAAACCAGGTGCACATTGGCGTGCAGGTGATTGCGGACCTGAATTTCGCGCCGCGTCGCGAACAGGGCGACCAGCGCGGCGAAGTTCGGCGGGTCTTCCAGCGTGGTCGCGGCCGCCTGCTCGGGCATGGGCGCCGGGACTGAATCTTCTTGCGGCGCGGCCTGCATCCGCGCACCGCCACCGGCCACGGCCTGTGCACCACCGCCCGGCGGCGCAGACGGGGCCGCACCCTGCGGCGGGGACGGCGGCGCGGCGGCTTCGCTGCCTTCGAGCTTCTTCACGATCTCGGCGGGCGGCGGCATGTCGGCGGCGTGCGCCAGCCGGATCAGCACCATCTCCGCCGCAGGCAGCGCGGAGGGCGCACGCTGCACCTCGCCCACACCCTTCAGCAGCATCTGCCAGGCGCGCGAAAGCACGGCGACGCCCAACTTTTCGGCCATCTCGCGCCCGCGCGTGCGTTCCATCTCGGACACGGCGGGATCGTCGGCGGCCTTGGGCACCAGCTTGACCCGCGTGATCCAGTGACTGAGTTCCAGCAAATCCTGCAGCACCGACAGGGGATCGGCGCCCGCGTCATACAGCGTGCCGAGACCTTCCAGCGCATCGGCGGTTCGCCCCGCCATCACCGCCTCGAAGATATCCAGCACCGCGCCGCTGTCCGCGGTGCCCAGCATGGCGCGCACGTCTTCCTCGCGCGCCACGGCCCCGTTCGAGCAGTGGGCGGAAATCGTCTGGTCGAGCAGCGACAGTCCGTCGCGCACCGAGCCGTCGGCGGCGCGCGCGATCAGACGCAGCGCGCCGTCTTCCAGCTCCGCGCCCTCGGCCTTCGCGATGCCCGAGAAATGCTCCATCAGCTCGTCGGCCCGCACCCGGCGCAGATCGAAGCGCTGGCAGCGCGACAGCACGGTGACGGGCACCTTGCGGATTTCGGTGGTGGCGAAGATGAACTTCACATGCTCCGGCGGCTCTTCCAGCGTCTTCAGCAGCGCGTTGAAGGCCTGGGTCGAGAGCATGTGCACCTCGTCCACGATATAGACCTTGTAGCGGCCGAAGACCGGGCGGTAGCGCACACCGTCGAGAATTTCACGGATGTCGTTCACGCCGGTCCGGCTGGCGGCATCGACCTCGATCACATCCGGATGGCGGTCCTCGGAAATCGCGATGCACTGTTCGTCGTTCGGATCCGGGTCGATGCTGGGCCCGTCACCGGCGTTCAGGCATTTGGCGATGATGCGCGCCGTCGTGGTCTTTCCCACGCCGCGCACGCCGGTCAGCATGAAGGCGTGGGCCACCCGATCCAGTTCGAACGCGTTGGTGAGCGTGCGGACCAGCGCTTCCTGACCGATCAGTTCCGAAAAGTTCTGCGGCCGGTATTTCCGGGCAAGGACCTGGTAGGCCTCGGCATTGGCCGTGTCAGGTGCAGGGGCAGCCGCCGGTTCCGCGGCGACAGGCGCGGCGGGTTCGGGGGCCGGGGCAGCGGGAGCTGGCTCCGGCGCGGGTTCCGGTTCGGCCGCAGGCGGCGGCGCATCCAGGAACGACGCCTGATTGGGGTCATCGATGGTCGGGCTGCCGTCGGCCGACTCCTCCGGCTCCGCGTCGTGCGGTTCGCCGGGCTGGTCCTCGAAGTCGGCAGTCATGAAGTGCGGTCGCTTCCCGGGGATGGGTCAGGAATTCGGAATAACCGATTCGGTGTCTGAAGTGGGAGACCGGTTGATACGACCCAGGCGAAACTCGTTACGGCTGCTTCCTTCCGGACCTGACCGGGTTGGCGAGATGCCTGTCCGCCCGGCCTCCCGCGGACACTATATCAGAACCCGCACCCCGATAAACAAGGCGGCGGGCAATCCGCCGCACGGCTTTCCACAGGCACATGGGTGTGACAATTTACCCGCCATTCCGAAATCCGCATGTCCCGGTGCCATGAACCGCCGCAATTTCTATTCCAGCGAATACCTCGACCGCGTCTCGCACCTGCGCAACGACGCCGACTGGCTGCGCGATGCGCTGGCCAGCACGACCAGCCGGCTGCTGCCGGTCTGGCAGTCCAACAACCTGATTCGCGGTGCGGACAATGTGGAGCCCGTCGAACTCGACATCACGCAGATCGAGATCCTGCGCGGCGACGGCGAGCCGGTGCTGCTGGGGCTGGTGGAGGGAACCGCCTATTTCACCCTCGACGTCAGCCACATCGAAGACCCGCACGAGCACGAGATACTGGGCGCGGCGGGCGTGTTCGAGGATCTGCGCAAGGTCGGGCCCTATATCGAGCACCGGCAGGGCAACCTTCTGGCCTATGCGCGCGGCATCAACTACTGGCACCAGCGCCACCGCTTCTGCGGGGCCTGCGGCGCGCCGACCCGCAGCGAGGCGGCCGGTCACCAGCGCCGCTGCACCAACACGTCCTGCAACGCCGTGCATTTCCCGCGCACCGACGTCGCCTGCATCATGCTGGTCTATCACGGCGACCGGATCATCATGGGCAAAGCCCCGCGCTTCCAGGGCCGCATGCAGTCGGTGCTGGCCGGGTTCCTGGAGCCGGGCGAGACGCTGGAGGATTGCGTTGCGCGTGAGGTCTATGAAGAAGTCGGCGTGCGGGTCACCGATGTCGAATACCAGCACTCTCAACCCTGGCCCTTCCCGGCCTCGATCATGGCCGGGTTCCGCGCCCGCGCGCTGGACACGGACATGACCATCGACGAAACGGAACTGCTGTCCGCCGACTGGATGTCACGTGACGAACTGAAGGTGATCACACCGGATTCGCCGGTGCAGCTTCCGCGCCCGGATTCGATTGCCCGTCGGCTGATCGAGGAATGGCTGGCCGAAGGCTAGCCGGTCCGGCTACTGACGGCGGTAGTCGTCCGCCGGATAGACACCCAGCACGCGCACGTTCTTCGAGAAATAGTCCAGTTCCTCGAAGGCCTGCGCGACGCTGGCCTCGGCGGGATGGCCCTCGATCTCCGCGTAGAAGCGCGCGACCGAGAACTTCTCGCCCGAGATATAGCTTTCCAGCTTGGTGATGTTCACGCCGTTGGTCGCGAAGCCGCCCAGCGCCTTGTAAAGCGCGGCGGGGACCGAGCGCACCTCGAAGATCAGCGAGGTCATGGACGGTCCGTCATGCGGGTCGGGATCGCGGCGCGCGCGCGACAGCACAACGAAGCGCGTGGTGTTGCCGATACGGTCCTCGAAGCGCGAACGCAGCACCTGCAGGCCGTAGATCTCACCGGCCAGCGGCGGCGCGAGAGCCCCGATGGTGGGATCGTTCAGCTCCGCGACTTCCTGGGCCGAGCCCGCCGTGTCGGCGCGCGCACGTGTCGCCACGCCCAGTTGGCTGAGCTGCTCGCGGCACTGGGCCAGCGCCTGCGGGTGCGAGCGCACCTCGACCAGCCCGTCCAGCGTCGCCTCCTGTGTCGCCAGTAACTGGTACTGCACGTTCAGGTAATGCTCGCGGATGATGTAGAGCTTCGATTCCGGCAGCAGGTGGTGGATGTCCGCCACGCGCCCGCCCAGCGTGTTCTCGATCGGGATCATCGCCAGCGCAGCGCGGTTATCGCTCTCCACCGCGGCGAAGGCGTCCTCAAACGTCGCGCAGGCAAGCGGCGTCATCTCCGGAAACGCCTGCATGCACGCGATGTGGGAGTTTGCGCCGGGCACGCCCTGATAGGCGATGGTGTTGGCCGGATTCGCGGCCGGATCGTTCGAAGCGCTCATTGTCCTGATGCCATATATCGAAAACGCGCGTCCCGCTATGCCAGCAGGGCCCGCGCGCGCTCAAGGTCGGCGGGAGTATCGACACCGAGCGGAACGGTGTCAACGAGCGCCGCGTCGATGCGCATTCCCGCTTCCAGCGCGCGCAGCTGTTCCAGCTTTTCGCGCTGTTCCAGCGGGCTGGCGGGCAGCGCCACGAAGCGGGCCAGCGCGTCGCGGCGATAGGTGTAGAGCCCGATATGGTGGAAATGATCGCCCGGCCCCGTCGGCACCTGGGCGCGCGAAAAATACAGCGCGCGCGCAACGCGGGCGCCCGGCGGCAGCGCCAGCACGGCCTTCACCACGTTGGGGTTGCTGCGCTCGTCGTCCTCGGTGATCGCGCACACCGCCGTCGAGATATCGACATCGGGATTGTCGAGCACGCCGACGCAGGCCCGCACGATGGCGGGGTCGAGCGTCGGCAGATCACCCTGAAGGTTCACCACCGCATCATGGCGGCCGTCAGGGTCGAACTCCTCCAGCGCCGCGAAAATGCGGTCCGAGCCGGACGGCAGATCGGGATCGGTCAGCACCGCCTGCCCGCCCGCCGCCGTGACCGCGTCCGCGATCTCTGCCTCCGCGCAGGCGACCACGACCGGGCCGACCTCCGCCTCTTCGGCGCGGCGCAGGCACTGGACGATCATGGGCAGGCCGGCGATGTCGGCCAGCGGCTTGCCCGGCAGGCGCGAGGACGCCATGCGCGCGGGAATCAGGACCACTGGATTTGCCGGGGTGCCGCTTCTGTCAGGGGCATTGGACAGGGTTTTTCCTCCTCAAAACGCGCCCGTTCCGGGCGCTGCGACTGATTGCCGCGAAACGGCACTGGCTCTGGCCGCTCCCGGGTGCGAAAGATATATCTCGCACGACGCGAACGGAACCGTTTGGCGGGCATTGACCCCGTGGACACGAACCGGACCGGTCGTTAAATTCCCCCCGCGCGCGCACTGCGGTGTGGTGCGCGGTCTGTCTGACGCAGGGAAAGTGACCAATGGGTGGCGACTTCTTCAAGGTTTGGGGCGCAGCACTGGTGGCGCTGACGGTTGCACTGGCAATCGGCATTGGCATCAATGAGGCAACCCATAGCGATCATCTCGATATCAAGGCTTACGCCGTGGCCG
>Ga0181578_10003484_pt1 | contig 14358 bp, 12 predicted proteins | sample 071ome_21_FD_148659 | JGI IMG/M metagenome (GOLD analysis project Ga0181578, IMG submission 148659) | Coastal salt marsh microbial communities from the Groves Creek Marsh, Skidaway Island, Georgia - 071401CT metaG (spades assembly) | ecosystem: Environmental > Aquatic > Marine > Intertidal zone... | reverse complement strand
ACATGTCTGAGGAACAGCGACAGGCCATGCGGGAACGCATGGGCAATCGCCCCATGCGGCCCATGCGCCCGGGCGGAAGAGCCTTGCGAGGATCCGGCAACTAGTCTGCCGAATCGATGATTAGTGCGTCAGCTTGCTGACTCTTGCCACGCGGACCAGGGGGTTTGCGTGGATTTTTCCCCACAGCCCGATCTGATTGTACAGTCCCCCAACTCACTCATTGCCGTCGAGGTGTCGCGGATGATTATGGGTGTCTCAGGCGTGACCAATGAGCGGACTCTTTCTCTCCGCATCAGCCACCGCATCCAGCGCGGATTGGACCAGGTTCCGGGTGAGATCCGCAACTGCTTCATGGGGCGCATGAATCATTCTGGCCCGAATCGCCAGAGCCATTGCCAGAGCCTGTAGTACATCGCCGTTACTGGTTTCTCCCATGCTGGTGACATCGCGATTGATCGCTTCCAGAATCAGGGTAATGATCTGATTGACGCGCACAACGCTGTCAGTATCAGGGTGCAACATGAACTCAATGTCAAACTGGTCGCCCGTGCCGGTAGTGGCTCGATAGGGAAAGGATTTCATGGCTGATTTGCTTCCTGAGGTTCTGCTAATGATATGGAGATGTACGGTGATTGTTACGCTACCTTCGGTCGACCGGTTTTTCAATGACGTTGCTTGTCCAACAACGACCCGGCCGGCATAAGGACCATTGACTGCTCCGGTAATAAAACCGCTACAATAAGCCACCGTGCTGTTCATCTCGCCAATCCAGGCTTTGTTGCGGCATCGGCTTGCAGGTGAAACCAGTGTTAAAAAAAGTTGAACAAATAGAACAGGAAGTGCAGGACTATTACGGCAGAGAGCTGCAAAGTAGCGAAGACCTCAAAACCAATGCCTGTTGCACCGTGGCCGATATGCCTTCGTCGGTGAAGAAGGGTCTCAAAAATATCCACGAAGAAGTGCTGATGAAATATTACGGGTGCGGATTGACCATTCCGACCCAGTTGGACGGTCTGCGGGTTCTTGATCTGGGTAGCGGCGCCGGTCGTGACTGTTACCTGTTGGCGCAGCTTACGGGCGAGCATGGTACTGTCCTCGGCATCGATATGACCGACGAGCAGCTTGAGGTCGCCAATCGTCACCTGGACTGGCATCGGGATAAATTCGGCTACCGTCAATCCAACGTCGGCTTTGTAAAGGGGAACATACAGGACCTTCGGAGCGCGGGCATCGAATCGAATGGATTCGAACTAATTGTTTCCAATTGCGTAGTAAATCTGGCGGCAGACAAGGAGGCGGTGTTGAGTGAGGCATACCGGGTGCTGCGCGACGGAGGTGAATTCTATTTCTCGGATGTGTATTGCGATCGACGCATTCCGCCGGAGCTGGTAAACGATCGGGAACTCTACGGGGAATGCCTGAGTGGTGCGCTGTACTGGAATGATTTTTTTACGCTGGCACGCAAGGTTGGTTTCATCGATCCCCGAATCGTGGACTCGCGTCGGCTGACTGTTGATAACGAGTCTGTGTTGCGCAAGACCGAGGGTTATCGGTTTTATTCGGTCACCCACAGACTTTTCAAGCTGCCAGGTCTGGAACCCGCCTGCGAAGACTACGGTCAGGCGGTCAAATACCTCGGTGGGGTGGCTGAGCAGGCGCACGAATTCAAACTGGACGATCATCATGTGTTCCAAAAAGGCAAGATAGTGCCCGTATGCGGCAATACCTGGATGATGCTGGCCGACACGCGGTTTCGACCGTTTTTCGAATTTCACGGAAATTTCACCGAGCACTTCGGCATTTTTCCGGGATGTGGAACAGACCTGCCGTATCAGGAAGCTCCGGGATCAGATTCAACAACGATAAATTCTTCGGGTTGTTGCTGAGGCTCATGAGTTCAGAACACATCAAGCTTAAAGAACTGCCAGTCGGAAACGCCAAGTTCAGCGATCCCGATCTGACTGCCAATGGCGAGGTTCGCGCCTCGGTGGATCCCAGACAGCTTGAGACTCTGTGGATCAATACCGGGAGTCTCTGCAATCTTTCCTGCGAAAATTGCTATATCGAGTCGACCCCGACCAACGATCGCCTGTCATACATCAGTTTGCGGGAAGTGATCAGTCTGCTCGATGAAATAGCTGCCGAGAACTTTCAGACCCGGGAGATTGGTTTTACCGGTGGCGAGCCGTTTCTGAATGCCGAGATGCTGCCGATCATTCGAGAATGTCTGGAGCGTGGCTTTCACGTTCTGGTGCTGACCAATGCCATGAATACCATGATGCGACAGAGCGGGGCGCTTGACGAATTGGGTGCGCGATTCGGGGAGCGGCTGAAGTTGCGTGTTTCTCTGGATCATTACACCGAGGTAATGCATGCCCGAGAGCGCGGCAAACGATCCTGGAAGCCGGCGATAAAAGGGCTGCGCTGGCTCTCAGATAGAGGCCTTTCCTTCAGCGTCGCCGGCCGCACATTCTGGGGCGAGGAGGAGTCTGACATGCGCAAGGGTTATGCAAGCCTGTTCGAGCAGGAAAATATTAAACTTGACGCCTATAGTCCCGAAGAACTGGTGCTCTTTCCGGAAATGGATCTCAAGGTGGATGTGCCGGAAATTACCACTGCCTGCTGGGGCATTTTGAACAAAGATCCCGCGGACATCATGTGTGCCACCTCGCGCATGGTGGTCAAACACAAGGGTGATGAGCATCTGTCGGTAATGGCCTGCACGCTTTTGCCCTATGACCAGCGTTTCAATATGGGCAAGACTCTTACCGAAGCGTGGCGCAGCATTAAACTCAATCATCCCCACTGTGCGAAGTTCTGCGTGCTTGGGGGAGGCAGCTGCTCACAATAACGTTGCGCTACGAGAGTGAATTCCTGATCTGCTAGACACCATTCATTCCGCGGCTGACGCGCTAGGCGTTGGTCTGAAGATTACGTTTTCTTCTGGCGCGTCGTGACATCATATTGAGACCTTCAATAAACGCCGAGAAAGCCATCGCGGCATAAATATAGCCTTTGGGTACATGCACTCCCATTCCATCGGCTATCAGTGTGGTCCCGATAAGCAACAGGAAGCCCAGAGCCAGCATCACGATAGTAGGATTGGCATGAATGAAGTTGGAAAGTGGTTCGGCGGCCAGCAGCATGGCTGTCACTGCAAGGATCACTGCCAGCACCATGATAGGTATGTGATCACTCATTCCTACCGCGGTAATTATACTGTCGATAGAAAACACCAGATCCAGCACCAATATTTGCGCCACCACCGCGCTGACACCGACTGCCGCGGCACTGCCCTCGACATCAATTTCATCTTCTTCCGGATCAACGTGATCGTGAATTTCCGTGGTTGCCTTCCAGACCAGGAACAGGCCCCCGGCTATGAGTATCAGGTCTCGCCAGGAATAACTGTGTTCAAAAAGGGTGAATAGAGGATCGGTAAGCTGAACAATGATAGCTACCGTGCCGAGCAGCAACAGGCGCAGTATCAGGGCACCGCCAATACCAATTTTGCGGGCCCTGGCGCGCTGGGATTCGGGTAGTTTGTTGGACAGAATCGAAATGAAAATCAGGTTGTCGATGCCCAGCACCACTTCCATCAGCGTCAATGTAGCCAGGGCCGCCCAGGAAGCAGGATCGACCAGTAGCGATAACAGATAATCCATAGTGTCACCTTATTGACCGGGTGCTTGTCCGGCAGCCATGTCGAGGGGTAATTTCTGAACTTGCCAGGGTGTTACCGTATTGTTTCGGCCCCGACTGCCTTTACCGTAGACTGATTAATGTCGGCGAGCAGGCCATTGAGTTCTTTTTCCAGAGCTTCGCGATCGACGAGTTGCTTGAACAACTCGTCAAGCGCCTCGCCACTTGCGGCTCCCAGAATGGTGCCCAGCACAAAACCACGGTGAACGTTGTCGCCCCCCAGGTTGGCATTTGCCAACAGTCCTGACAGGGGATCTTCCAGATAGCGATGGGCAAGGTAGAGGACTCCGGGCCATGAGCCGGATATGTAGCAGGCGGGTGAGAAGCGACCGCCAATTACGTCGAAATCGCTGCGACTGGAGGACACAATTTTTGCCAGATTGATGTTAACGCTAGTCCGTGCACAGTCAGCCAGAATTTGTCGGGCGGCAGCAGGACTGTCGCAGCAGCTCAGGGCGTCGAGCAGGGCCACGTAGCTGCCACATATTGCCTCGAGTGATCTGTCAGGGTGAGTCAGCATCAGATGCTGTGAGCAGTGTTCCTGTACGGCAGTCAGTGGTGTGGCGCGCAGCCGTTCTGAAAAGACCAGCGGTGCGATGCTCACCAGTCCGCCAACGGATGCCGTGTCGTGGGTCACTGCACCGCACTGATCCGCGGGATTGCCGGCTTCCAGATTGGCGAAGAAACCACGATGGTAGGATTCGGCATAGGTGTCAGGATGCCGGGGCGGATCCGCAGTCATGAAGGCGATGTAATCAGCCAGAAAGCGATCCTTGTCGTAGCGACCGGCATTTGCAGCCAGAGCGCGAATTACGACTCTGGCACAGTGCGCATTCAATGTGTTCTCGCCCGCGCGCATACCGTGGTGATAGTGACGATTGCTGGTCCCCCAGAATTGTCGTTTGCCCCGCAGGATGACGTCGCCGACAATTTCCCGGCTAGCGTTTTTATCCTGCGAACGCCGCCGTCCGCCGTGGCTTGTAGAGTGCAGCGACATGATAGAGGAGGGATGAAATTCAGGCGCCGCTTCAAAACCCCCGATGCCGCCCGGGAACTGCCTCAGGATATCCATCGGGTTGTAGTACCAGTGCACGGGCATCGCCAGCGCGTCGGCTACAAACGCGTTTTTAAGCGCGGCAATAGCCCGTTGGTGCGGATCAGGAGAAACCATGAAAGTGGAAGCGCTGCTCTTCGATAGCGGACATGCGGGTATCTACGCAGGCGCGCTTCTTGCGGATTGGTCTCGGGAATAGAATCAGCAGTGTTGCCCCTGCCCGGTCGCCGGGACAGGCGAGATAGAGCGACCCGAGCTTCGGTGACTGCCCGGGTCGCGTTGACGTCGGGTTTGGAATGGCCCCCGAATTCTATCTGCCCTTGAGCGCGGCGATTCTTTTCTCCAGCGGCGGATGGCTCATGAACATTTCGGCAAATGCGCGCTTGCCGCTGATACCAAAGGCTACCAGTTGGCCGTTAAGTTGACTGTCCACCTGATTGCTGCGCAGCCGTTCCAGTGCCGCTATCATTTTTTCGCGACCGGCCAGATCGGCACCGCCACTATCTGCCCTGAACTCCCGATAACGGGAGAACCACATGACAATGACGCTGGCAAGCACGCCGAAGACTGCCTGAAAAGCCATCACGGTCATGAAATAGGCCATGGCGCTGTCATTTCCGCGGTTAACCACATTGGCGACGATGCGGGCAAAGAAATAGACGAAAGTGTTCAATACGCCCTGAATGAGGGTCAGCGTTACCATATCACCGTTGGCGACATGGCTCACCTCGTGGCCCAGTACCGCTTCGGCTTCATCGGCAGACATGTTGCGCAAGAGGCCGGTGCTGACAGCTACCAGGGCATTATTCCGATTGGCGCCGGTCGCAAATGCGTTGATTTCAGGGGAGTCATAAATAGCAACCTCGGGCATGCCGATACCTGCCTGCTGTGCCTGTCGCCTGACGGTTTCCACCAGCCAGGACTCGCTCTCGTTGCGCGGTTGTTCGATCACGTAGGCACCCACGCTGCGCTTGGCAATAAACTTCGACATCCACAGCGAAATGAACGAGCCGCCCATGCCGAATACCGCGCACATGAACAGCAGGCCGCCGTAACTGCTTTGATCCAGCCCCAGGGCTGGCATCAGAAAGCTGAGCACGATTCCCAGTACGATGAGAATCGCGAAATTAGTGGCTACAAATAACAAAACACGCTTCATTCAATACTCCTGAAAAATGACTAAACGGTTTTTCCCAGTGTAAGAGCTTTTATGAGGTCAAATCCAGAGATTTAAAGGGGACACAAGTCGATTGTAACCCCGCGGCCACAGCGCCACATTTGCAGAGAGCCTCTTGTGTTCATTTTCACAACGTGCCACTTTTACGCTCTATACGGGTGACTATAGCGACAGGCCGAGTGCCCCGATTTAAACAGGAGATCAGTAATGGGAAAGCATACGATGTCGAGGGTAATGAAGTGGATGCTGCAGCTGGCGGTAGTGGCATTTCCCGCGACGCTTGTCGCGCAGTACGATGAGCCGGATTGGGAGACCGTCGAACAGGAAACGCTGGATCATTTTCGCACGCTGTTGCAGTTCGATACCAGCGACCCTCCTGGCCGCGAGTTGCCTGCCGCCGAATACCTGCGCGATGTCCTGGCAGCCGAGGGCATAGAAACAGAAATGCTAGCGGTTGATCCGGAACGCCCCAACGTGGTGGCGCGCTTGCCGGGTTCAGGCACGCGGGAACCGCTCCTGATCATGGCACATACTGACGTGGTGAACGTGGATCCCGAGAAATGGACCTTTCCACCGTTCAGCGCCACTGTCGACGACGGCTACGTCTATGGACGTGGCGCAGTCGACGACAAGGACAATCTGACCGCCGCGCTGATGGTGATGATTTACCTGAAACGGTTGAATATCCCTCTGGCCCGCGATGTGATCTTCCTGGCCGAATCAGGGGAGGAGGGTGCTACCGAGTACGGTATCGAGTTCATGGTGAATAACCACCTCGACAAGATAGACGCCGAATTCTGTCTGGCGGAAGGAGGGGGTGTGACGCGAGTCAACCGGGAGGTGCAGTACGCTTCGGTACAGACGGTTGAAAAAATTCCCTACGCGGTAGAACTGGTGGCCACCGGAGTTGCCGGACACGGATCGGTGCCCTTGCAGACCAACTCGGTTGCCAGGCTGGCCAGGGCGGTGGCGGCTATTGCCGACTGGCGCACGCCGGTGCGGCTTAATGAGACGACTGCGGCCTATTTTGAGCGCCTTGCGTCCATCTCCCCTGTGGCGGATGCCGAACGTTACATGGCGGTGCTGGACCCCGGTCGGGCCAGCGAAGCCGACGAATACTTTCTGGCCAACGAACCACGTCACGCCTCGATGTTGCGATCCTCGCTGTCACCCAATATCTTCGACGCCGGCTACCGGATCAATGTAATTCCCTCCGAGGCCCGCGCTCAGGTCGATTTCCGTGCCTTGCCGGATGAAAACGTTCCCGAGTTTCTCAATGAGATTCGCAGGGTGATCAACGATCCGGCTGTCGAAGTCAGCCTCGGTCAGCGCAATACCAGGCCCCCCGGTCAGGCCAGGCTCGATACGCCGGCATTCAGCGCCATTGAGGCCAACGTCAACAAGCATTACGGCGTGATTACCCTGCCTACCATGAGCACGGGCGCTACCGACATGGCCTATCTGCGCAACACCGGGATTCAGTGCTACGGGATAGGGCCGGCAATCGATGTTGAGGATGGTCCGCTGGGATTCGGTGCCCACAGTGACCAGGAGCGAATCCTGATCAGTGAGCTGAACCGCTTCGTGCGCTTCAACTGGGACGTGGTGCTGGAACTCGCCGCCGAGTAGGCCGCCAGGAACTGCAGTTGAATCCGGGACTACTAATCCAGTCCCAGCAGGATCGCCGGATTGGCCTGGCTCATGGTTGCCACCTGATTCCGGCTGATCCCTGCCGCCAGTAATGCCTCGATGAACCTGGTCATTCCGGTTGCGTGATCCGGGTTTCCAGTCTGGCCGAAATCCGTCGAGACGAGAAACGCTTCAGCTCCGAGGGATTCGATGACCTCGACGTAGTCGTTGATCGATAAACTGCCAGAATGCACCGCCAGCCAGTCAAGCTCCATGACAGCGCCGAGCTGAGCCATCTGCCTCATCTGGTCCGTGCTTGCCCCCTGGCCGAATACATGAGTCACCAGAATCCGCTCGACGCCGAGGCTTTGCGCGATTGGAATCAACTCCAAGACTTCTTCGGGCGAGGAGTGGCCCATGGCAAGCACCAGCCCGTGTTCGGCAATCAGGCGAAAGACTTCGAGAAGCGCGGGCACCGGGGCGCCATCTACCATCACGCTCACATAAGGATCATTGCCTCCGGCTCGTTTGACATAAAACTCCGAATCAAAGGTAGGCAGCCACACCACCTTGCCCCGCCCGCCGTCGAAGGCAACCATCTGGCGTATTGCCTCCGGATTGATGCCCCCGACTGCCCGGTTGAGCGCGATTCCACCGAATATTTCCAGACCATCGATCTCGGACATTACCAGGGCCGCCCGATCCGCAGTCATGGTGAAGTGGTTCTTCAATACGATTCCTCGCAGTCCGGCCTGTCTTGCCAGGCGCGCCGCTTCAAAGTCGTTGAGGGAACGGGGCCTTGAATCCGGGCCTGCGTGCACGTGAAAGTCAATAATCCCGGTCAGGGAAACATCGTTACTCTGGCTATGAGCCGGCATGCTGACAACGACCAGCAGCAGCGAGGAGACAGCGAATGAGGCAAACTTCTGCAGCTGTTGCAGTTTGAAGGGATAGCTCATCACGGTACCTTTAAGCGGGTAAGCGGGTAAGCGGGTAAGCGGGAGGCAGAATTGTTGCTGCTCCCGCACATTTTTAGTTCGTCTCGATACTTTACCACATGGTCCAAAAGACGACACAACTCCTGCGCATAAGGCCTCAATGCTGCGAAACTGGCGCTCGGCAGTTGTGGATGACGAGTCTACAACTGTGGGTTAGAATCAGGCTGTAACAGAATACATTGACGCTAACGATGGCAAACAGTGTCACGGTTGCAACAGCGATCACTGCTTCCAGGAGAATAATAATAAATGAAAGCGCTTCGAAGTTTTTTCACTTTCTCTATGACTCTTGTCTCTCTGACTACTCTGGCTCAGGAAATACCTCGACTGGCGAATGGTCGCCCGGACCTGAATGGTATCTGGCAGGTGATGAACGAGGCGAACTGGGATCTGGAGCCGCATATTGCACGACACTCGGTGCAGATGCGAGAGGGGCCGGTTAACCCGCTTCCCGCCAGCGCTACCATGCGAGCCGGTGCGGTCCTTTCGGTACCGGGCAGTATGGGTGTCATCGTTGGTGGTGGCCGGATTCCCTATACCCCTGAAGCAAGAGCCGTGAAAGAACAAAACGCCGCAAACTGGATCGAGAGGGACCCCGAAGTAAAATGCTACATGCCGGGCGTGCCGCGGGCGACTTACATGCCGCATCCCTTCCAGATAATTCAGAATGCCAATGATGTTTTCATTGCCTATCAGTTTGCCGGTGCGGTGAGGGATATTTACATGGAGGACCCCGGTCCCGCGCCGCTTGATTCCTGGATGGGCTGGTCGTTCGGCAGGTGGGAAGGTGACACCCTGGTGGTTGATGTGACGGGGTTGCATGATGGCACCTGGCTGGACCGCGCGGGTAGCCACCACAGCTACCAGATGCATGTGGTGGAGCGCTACACGCTGATGGGACCCGACCACATTCAGTACGAAGCGACCATCGAAGACCCGCTGGTGCTAACCGAGCCTTTCACCATTCGTATGCCGATCTACAGGCGCATGGAAGAAAATGCCCGTCTGATGGATTTTCGTTGTGTAGAGTTTGTCGAGGAGTTGATGTACGGAGAGTACCGTCGCAACCCTCTTCCCCGAGACTAGGAACAGGAGCATGAAAATGAACTGCCAATCTATGCGAACAAAACGTGTTGGCCTGCTTTCTCTCTTTGCTTTGATACTCGCGCCACTGGCGTCCGCCCAGAGTAGCGATATCCCGCGGACCCCGGAAGGAAAACCCGATTTTTCCGGCACCTACGATGTATCGACGCTGACGCCCCTGCAGAGACCTGCCGCGTTTGGCAATCGCCTGATATTGACCAATGATGAGGCATTTGGAATAGCCAATGCCGACTTTGAGCGCAAGGAGACCAACCAGCAAGGCAGCGACCCCAACCGATCAGCTCCGCCGCAGGGCGGTGACGGATCGACCGGCGCGGCCGGTAACGTCGGAGGCTACAACACTTTCTGGATCGACAACGGTACCGATGTGGTGCGTATTGATGGCGAGTTTCGTTCCTCGATTATTACTGACCCGCTGAATGGCCAGCTGCCGCCGGTCACGGATGCGATCCGTGATGCACAGCGAGCGGCTCTGGGCGCCGGTGAGGCGCCGCGGCGGGAGGGTGGTGCGAACGACGGCACCGCATACTGGCTTGAGGCTGGACTTGATGCACCCGGGCCCTACGATAATCCCGAGAACCGACCCTTCGCCGAGCGTTGCATTATGTCTTTCGGATCGACCGCAGGACCACCGATGCTGCCAGCGCTTTACAACAACCACAAGCGAATCGTGCAAACGGAAGATACTGTGGTCATCCAGATTGAGATGGTCCACGAAGCGCGTATCGTGCGCATGAATAGCGAGCACGACCCTTCCGAGATCAGAAAATGGCTCGGTGATTCCATCGGCTGGTGGGAAGGAGACACCCTGGTGGTGGAAACCACCAATTTCCGGGATACCCCTAACTTCTCGCGGGGTTCGGAAAACATGAAAGTGACTGAATATTTCCGCTATGAGAGTCCGGAGCGGGTGGTATACAGCTTCACTGTCGAAGACCCGACAGTCTGGGCATCCTCTTTCAGTGGTGAGTATTCCTGGCCCAGGACCGACAACAAGGTATTTGAGTATGCCTGCCATGAGGCCAATTACGCGCTGGAAGGCATTATGCAGGGCGCGCGCGTGCTGGAAGCCGAATTCCGTGGCGAGGATCCCGGCGGTATCGCCAACCCAACTAACTAGCTTATTGATGAGTTTAAAAGGAGACGAGACGTGCAACTTAAATCTCTTCTAGCGAAACTCGGGGCCACGCTTCTTATTGCGATTGGTCTGTGGATCACCGCCGGCATGCAGGCTGCGGCCCATCACGCATTCAGTGCCGAGTTTGACCCCAATCGCCCGGTACTCCTGCGGGGACCGATCGTACGCGTGGAGTGGGTAAATCCCCATACCTGGATTCATCTGGAGGTGACCAACGACGATGGCAGCACCACCGTTTGGATGGTCGAAGGGGGTACTCCCAATACGTTGCTGCGACGTGGCCTGTCCCGGGATACAATTTTGCCCGGTACCAATATCGTCGTTGATGGATACCAGAGCAAATCCAGAGGTCCACGAGCCAACGGGCGAGACATCACCTTTGAAGACGGCCGAAAGTTCTTCATGGGATCATCCGGGACCGGGGCTCCCTACGACGACGATCCGACCCGAAACTAGCTTGAGGAGAGGATACATGGCTGTTCACAGTGTTCGTTATGCAGTGTCGCTGATTTTACTGGTTGTTGCTGCGGGAGCCCTGCAGCCCGCGGTAGCCCAGCCAGCCTCTTTTGACGAGCTGGCGCAGGATGCACTGGCACAGATTAGCGGCGAGTTGAGTATTCCCGGTCTCAGAGAGCCGGTTGAGGTGCTGCGTGACGAGTGGGGAATTCCCCATATTTATGCCCGCAATACCGACGACCTTTTTATGGCGCAGGGATACGTCATGGCCCAGGACCGCCTGTGGCAAATGGAGATGTGGCGACGCTGGCACGAGGGAAGACTGGCGGAAATTTTTGGTGCCGCTGCCTTTGATTATGACCTGCGCACCCGGCAGATGATGTTCCGTGGCCCCTGGGACGACACGGAATGGACCAGCTACCATCCGGATGGCGAGCGCATTTTTACGGCGTATGCCAATGGAGTGAACGCCTTCATCGAACAGAACCGGGATAATCTGCCGGTAGAGTTTCAGCTGACCGGCGTGGTGCCGGACCCCTGGACGGCACGCACGGTGGTATTGCGCTGGGCCCAGGTTGGGCTCTCCAGCGTACGCGGCCACGCGATCAATGAAATACAGCTCGCCCGCAACGTCAGCGAATTGGGCGCGGATGAAGCCAATCGCCGTTTTGCGCCGGACCCCTGGGACGACCTGGAAATCCCCGCCGGCCTCGATGTTGATATTATCTCCCGGCAGGTGCTGGATGCGATGCGGGCTGGGGACGGTGACCCTTTCTCCGGCGATTCGCTGCCCGCTCTGCAAGTGGTGGAACAATACAGTCACCTCACGCCGGCGATCAGAACCGCCCAGGTGTCAAACCCGCAGATCGCCACCGAAGGCAGCAACAACTGGGTAATGAGTGGTGCCCGCTCACCCACCGGAATACCAATTCTGGCCAATGATCCCCACCGCCGTATTGAGATGCCGGCGCTGAGGTACTTTGTGCATCTGAATGCGCCGGGCTGGAACGTGATGGGAGGCGGAGAACCGCCGTTTGTCGGGGTGGACGCCGGACACAACGAACGCATGGCCTGGGGTTTTACCTTTGCCGGAACCGATATGGTTGACGTCTATGTGGAGGAAATCAATCCGCAGGACCGCAATCAGGTGCGCTGGCAGAACGGTTGGGAAACCCTGCAGGTTATCGAGGAAGAGATCCGCATCAAGGACGAAGCGCCACGCACAGTGCAGCTTAAATTCAGTCGCCATGGTCCCATTATTTTCGAAGACCGCGCGAACAACGTGGCCTACTCGGTGCGGTCGGTGGTCCGGGAACCGGGCACGGCAGCTTACAAGGGCAGTTTCAAGCTGGCCCAGGCCGACAGCTGCGAGGATTTTTTCGAGCGGGCTATGTTCTGGATGGTGCCCACCCACAGCCTGATCTGCGGCGATGTGCTGGGTAACATCGCGTTGCAGGTCACCGGGCTCACGCCCAACCGGGTTGGCTGGAATGGACGCTTGCCGGTTCCGGGAACCGGCCAGTTTGAGTGGCAGGGATTTCGCGAGGATCTGCCCCGGGAATTCAATCCGGACCGCGGTTACATCACCACGGCCAACAACAATGTCCACCCGCCGGGATACGACGGCCGACCGGTTTTCTATCACACCTCAAGAGATGTAGAGACCTCGCGCGTTACGCGGCTGCATCAGATCCTCGGAACCGGCGATCAGTATTCGGTCGAAGATCATCAGGCGATCCAGCACGATTCTTACTCGCTGCGCGCCGAACTTGATATCCCCGGATTTCAAGGCTGGACGTCCGAATACGCGCAGGTTGAACGTGCCCGCGCACTGGTTGCGGAATGGGACGGGGTCCTTGATCGCGACAGCACCGCGGCAGCGATCTATGTTGAGTGGACTCGCCAGGTCGACGCTACAGCGCTCGATAGCGCCGCCAACGACACCGACCGAACTTCGGTGATCGAAGACGGTCTGCAACAGACGCTGTCGAAGTTGACAGCAGAATGGGGCAGTGACTGGTCTGCGTGGAATTACGGCAGAGGAAACCCCAGCGCGCTGCCGCACATGTTTATTCCCGATTTCGATCTGGCGCCCGTTGAACGTCCCGGCGGATTCGGCACGGTTAATGCGACCGGCGCCAACTTCCGCCGCATTATCGACCTGTCGAACCTCGACAATTCGGTTGCCACCAATGCCCCCGGCCAGAGCGCCCAGCCCGGCAGTCCGTTTTATGGCGATCTCGCCGAGCGCCTGGGAAACGGTGAGTATTTCCCATTCCTGTTTACTCGCGGGGCGATTGAAGAAGTGGTGGCACATCGCTTGATGCTGAATCCCGAATAGTTCGCAGCGACACCGAATCGAGAGGCAAATAACCGGGGCTGCCCGGCGACTGCTTGCCGGGCATAGAGTACCCGTCACGGGTTCTTTGACAAATGAGGCTGGCGAACTATGCTCATGGATTCATTCATCAGGGTATTGCCTGGATCATGGCGATTTCTCCAAAGCGGTATAATTCCCCTCCACGTTTGGCGGGATTGATTGGCAAGTACAGGCATGCTGGCCCGAATGCCCCGCGTTTCCGGTTCGGTTTTTCCCTGCCGGGTAATACCCCCTCCGGTTTCAGGCAAACGCTTCCCTTCAGGAAACACTGGCCAGCCATCATCTTCCTTCTGGCGCTCGCCTCGGTCATGACCATCCCTCTGTTCAGTCTTTCCCTGGACTTCGCGCGCATGGATGACCTCTTTGATCTCACTACCAATCTGTTCAGCCTGCTCTGGGGCGTCGGCTGGAGTGTCGGCATCCTGATTCCGGTGGGGCTGGCGCTGCTGCTTTTGCTTGCCCGTGAATTGATCCTTGTGGAGCCGGAATCCGTGTGGGTGCGCATCGAGGTCCTGGGATTCGGGGCCCAGATTGAATACCAGCGCCGCTACATCAGTCATTTGCGCTATATCACTGACAAAACCATCGAGGGGGCTGACTGGCGCAAAAGACACCTGACGTTTGATTATCTTGGCGTCCCGGTCAGTGTCGGATTCGATCTGGACAAAGAGCGTGCCGCCAATCTCTGCCAGCGGATAAATGCCACACTTTCATCCCCCA
>Ga0181578_10003483_pt1 | contig 14358 bp, 20 predicted proteins | sample 071ome_21_FD_148659 | JGI IMG/M metagenome (GOLD analysis project Ga0181578, IMG submission 148659) | Coastal salt marsh microbial communities from the Groves Creek Marsh, Skidaway Island, Georgia - 071401CT metaG (spades assembly) | ecosystem: Environmental > Aquatic > Marine > Intertidal zone... | reverse complement strand
TGTCGATCTGGGATCAATACGCCAGGGTCTGGAATACAGGCGTTAAGGGCTTCGGCAGGGAGTCGTACGCCGACGCTCGAGCAGCGGGATATACCAACGCTCAGATCATGTCAGGGACCTCCGGCCAGCTGGTCGGCAAACGGGCGATGGACATGATCAACGCCGGCATTAATACAGAGAATTCTCTAGCGTCCAAGATCCAAAGTGCTCAGAACGAGGCAGCCGGATACAAGAGTCAGCTATCGGATTACAAGAGTCAGCTGGATAACTACTCGAATCAGGTAAACAGCCTGAGCAGCCAATACCAAGCATCTCTGGCCAAGCAAGCAGAGATCCAGGGGGAGGCTAATAAGTGGCAATCGCAGTTCCAGGATATGAGCTCGAAATATGAAACAGAAAAGGCGGAAGCGGATCGATATCGCAACGAAGCAGTCGGTAGGCAGCTGCAAGGTGTGAGGAGCGGCTCAACGACGAGCGGCTCGCAAGTAAGCGTTGGCTCTGGGCAAGGAAGTCTTACTGGTGGCGGCCAGCGATTCCAGTCAGACCGACCACAAAGTGAACTTGCGAGAATGGTTAAAGACGAGGGTGGGCTGACGGATAGCGTCCTTGCCAACAAAGGGCCCGTCGTCGAGCGGATGACTCCAGGGCGGAGGCAATCTCCATCAGCAGGCCAATCCAGCCCATCTCTTGCCGCAGGGAGAACATCAGGTAGCCCCGGTTATTACGCTTCACGCTTTAGGTAAATGGCGAACTGGCTAAACAATTACAAGGGTCCTCAGGGTGGCTTAGGTCTTCAGTCCTATAAGCGGGCGCTTGATGACGGCTACAGCCCTCAGCAAATTGCCAACGCTGCAAACGGAACGGGGCTGAGCATCGGATGGCGCCTTGCAAATACGATCAGCGATATCAATCAGGGAGCCAGGGCGACAGCTCAGGCAGCCACTGATGCGACCAACTATCAAAACACAATCAATAGCTATAAAAGTCAACTAGACGACTACAGCAATCAACTCAAGTCACTGGGAAATCAATATCAGACAGCGCTGCAGAGGCAGAGTGAGCTGCAACAAGAGTCAACCGAGTGGCAAGAGAAATTCCAAGACAAGTCCGCTGAGTACGACACGGCTCGGGCAGAAGCGGATCGCTACAAGGAAGAAGCCGTGGGCCGTCAGCTGCAGGCGGTGCGGAGTGGTTCGACTACAACTGGTTCTCAAGCCAGTGTTGGTAGTGGGTTCGGCAGCCTGACCGGTGGTGGTCAGCGTTTCCAGGCTGGCAAACAGGAGAGTGAGATCAGCAAGCAGGCAAGGGAGGAAGGCGGCTTAACCGATAGCGTCCTTGCCAACAAAGGGCCTGTCGTGCAGCAGATCGTGTCCACTCGAAGGCAGTCACCATCTGCCGGGCAGTCGAGCAGCTCGCTTGCGGCAGGGCGTACATCAAGTAGCTCTGGCTATTACGCATCAAGGTTCCGTTAATACGGATTCATGGGCAAGGGGCTTGGCAGTAATCCAGGGCGCAACTTCGGCTTGCCGTCGATGCGTCAGCCCATTCGTCCAAAAGCAAAAGGCCTGTACCCCGACTCGACAACTGGTGCTGGGCAGTACGGTTCCGTTCAGTTCCCGACTGTGGTTGAGCAGTACAACAGAGGGTCTGACTACAAGCGCTGGAAGCTTGGCCAGGAGTACTACTTCGGTAAGGGCCGCAGTTGGGGCGACAGGCAACTCAACATTCTTGCAAGATTCCTGAATGCAAACTCGTCATTGACCGACGAGATCGACGAGGAGGGCAGCAAAGAGGTCGTGACACTGTTCCCGAGCTCGACGAGTTCTGAGAATGCCTGGTATGTCTCGACAAGGGTCAGGGGAAGCTTCATGTTCCCGCAGCCGATCCAGGCTGCCGATATCACTCTGAACACTGCTGATCCTGATCCGAGCAACCATACGCTGACGCTCAATGTGAGCAGCCAGTTCAATACGGATCAGCTGAGAATCTTCTACTCGGTCATTGGTGACACGTTCGAAGACTCTGCAAGTGGGCCGAATTTCCCAGATGACCTAGTCAAGAAAGACGTTGGCAGCGTTGGCTTCACCCTGATCGGCATCAGCCTCGGAAGCCTGACGATGACATTTGATCTCTCTCGTCCGTACAGACGTGTTGAGAGGAACAAAAACGTCTACTGGGCAAAGGAAAAGTACGACCCGGACAGCCCAGTCACCTGGAAATCGGATGGATCACGGCACCTATGTTCGTCCTTCTCCTTCTTTTGCTGTTGTCCAGACCACTTGGGCGGAGCTGTGGCGAACTTGGATGTGCCAACAGCAAAGGCAACGCTGGACACGTTCCCGCTGCCGAATGCCAACCGCAGCGTGTTCTCTGCCTGGGAGAGTGAGGGCGTTGGCTACTACCGCCAGTGGAGAACACTGCCCGAAAGGCGGGACTTAAGGAGGGAGTGCAAGCACATCCACGCGCAACGGTGGGCATGCGGAGTGCCGTGGCTGGAGCCTGACGACTATCCGACAGCCGCCGAGCGTGACTTACTCGAATTCATGGCGTCGTACGAACGAGCAATGAAGCCGTCTGAGTTCCTGGAGTACTTCAGAAAGCGCAGGCTGAGCTGGGATCGATTCGTTCTAACGGTCGCTGAATCGGCAGGGATGGTGATCTTCCCTGGCGGAGATGTGCGAAATGCCATTCGACCAAACGTGGCGCCGATGCTTTGGCATGACAGGGAGCAGCCCGACCCCACATGGTGCAGAAACAATGATTGGTGGATGAAGAGAGGGACGCAGGACCTGAAGATTTTCAATCAGCTCACAAACGAGTTCCAGGCCACAGTGCCGAAAAGTGGTATCGATTATCCGGTCTTAAGTTTCCTGGAGGAGGACGATCTAAATGCTCCGAAGATTGTTCCTTAGGCTCAATAGAATACAGGTGGAGGCATTTTAATAGCCGTGACAACAGAGCCTCTTAATCCGTCGGTAACGCCGCTATATCAGGGGCGTTATGCGGAGAATACCGCTGGCATCATTGCCGCCCTAACAACTTGCATCCAGGCAGCGGGAGGAGCTGTGAAGGCTTATCCATCAAACACAGCTGGGATTATCGCAGCCATTATTGATTTGCAGATCGCGATCACCGGCGGCGGTTCTGGCTCGCAATCAGTGGCAGCGCTCGCTCCAGCCACGTCTGGAGAGGTGTTAGCCAAAGGAGACGTTGTCTATCTCAAGAGTGCAGATAGCAAGGTCTACAAAGCGACAAGCATCTTCTCGTTTGAGCAAGCAAATGTGCTTGGACTCGTGAAAAGCGCTGTCACTGCAGCTGATCAGCCGGTCACAGTTGTAGTAAGGGGGCCAATTGAGGGCTTGGTTGGCTTATCGCCCGGCAAGGACTATTTCCTTGACACCGCAGGCGCCATGACGCTGACACCTCCAGGCGGAGGCGGCGTGTACTCCGTGCATCTTGGCCAAGCGATTTCATCAACAACACTTGACGTGCAACCTGTTCCCCCGATCCTCACAACGTAATGAATAGGTATCCACTGGTTCTGGTCAACGGGATCCCGCAGGAGATTGCGGCAACCGACCGGATTGTGAATGGCGGGAACATCACCCGCAGCGCTACACCACCAGGATCACCTGTTGACGGCGATCTCTGGTATGACACCGCAAATAACCTGCTAAAGGTCTATTCGGGTAGCGGTTGGTCGTCAGTTGGCGGTGCCGGTGGTGGCGGCTCAGTCGTTGTTTCACCAACGGCACCGACTACACCGAGCGATGGAAGCCTGTGGTACGACACTGTCGACGGCTACCTGAAGGTCTACCTGGCCGCATCTGTGCAGTGGGTGCCATGCCAGATGACATTTTTCATCCAGGATGCGGCACCTGGAACAGGTTTTGAACAGGGCGATATTTGGTATTCGCCCCTGCTAGGCACCTTTAGCATGTATGTAGCGGGCTCGACGAATAGCTGGATTCCAATGGGATCTCAGCTTTCGGTTACCGATATTCTTGCTTTTGGCTGATGGCAACCTTTAAGCGATTCCAGGCATCGGTGGGGAGCCCGTCCTCTGCGCCGTCGCCTGAGACGGTGTACACCGTCCCCGCAGCCACGACATCGGTCGTGACTGGTTTAACGGTTGCAAATATCTCTGACTTCGAGCTGCCAATTGACATCCTTGTGGATGTCGGCGGAACGAATTACTACTTGGCCAAGCAACTGCGCCTCAGCCCCGGGGAGCAGAAACGCTTGACCGGAATGGAGAAGATGGTGCTCGGCGCAACCGACATTCTGAAGGCCGACGCCCCGACAGTCGACGGCGGTTCCGTAGACACCTTTGTTGTTTGGCTCTCGGTTTACGAGGACGTCTGATGTCTATCCAGTTAGTACAGGAAGTACTAAGCCCACACCCGCAGGCAAATGCATTTGTTGCACCTGCAGGAAGGACCGCCTACAGCTTCAAACTTGACATCTCAACAGGTCATCTATCGATCGTCAGAAACGCTGGGGGGACAGAGGTGAAGCTCCCTGATCTTTCTATAATCAACATTGAGGACTATCAGGAGACTGTGTGGTCCGATAATCTTCTGAATTTCAGCTGGTCTACAGCAAATCCCGGACACCTGAACTGTGAGATCGTATGAGCACAATTATTGATCTCGGCAAGCTTCGTTTTCAATTCCGGGGCGATTACGCTGCAGCCACTCAGTACGAATACAACGACGTCGTCATTTATGGTGGCGACGTTTTCTGCTACATCAACACCACTGCGACGATCGGGAACATCCCGACCACTACGACCCACTGGTCTCGCATGGTCAGTGGCCTCAAGGCCCTGGGCGCCTGGAATGTCGCGACGACTTATCAGGTCAACCAAGTTGTCACCCATGGCGGCAACACCTATCGGGCCACTGCGCCGACGACTGGTAACGAGCCCCCGAATGTCAGCTACTGGGAACTGCTCGCTGGAGGCTACGACTTCAAGGGCAATTGGGCTGCCGCCACTGCTTACAAGAAGGACGACGCCGTCGTCTATCTCGGCCAAGCCTACCGAGCGACCACTAACTTCACGTCTGCTGCGACTGTCCTTGCTGACCTAACCGCTGGTAATTGGGAGCGGTACGCAGCCGGCACAGAGAATCGTGGTGCTTACACGACGAGCACCGATTACTTCAAAGGTGATTTGGTGCAGACGGGTACTGCCCCCAACCTTGATCACTTCATTTGCCTGACCGACCACACATCGGATGGCACCTCCGATCCGGGTAGTGCACCCGAGTCGGCAAACTGGACCCGCCTGATTGCTGGTCTGTATACGAGCAGCAACGCGGACCGGCAATACGCCTTCTTCGTTGGCTTCTGATGTTTAGGCGCGCTGCTGCTTTGAAAGCGAAGCAGCAGCAAATGTTGCGTGCAAAAACAAAGCGATCCAATCCCGTTAATCGCTCTGGAGCGGAACAACGTATCAACTCACGGCAAGACCTGAGGGATCACATCACCCGAGAGAACGAGTAAAGCGAATAGACTTTATACTTAAGAGAAGAGGCAGTCACACTGCCCGACTGATCGCTTAATTCGCATGGCTTCGGGTATTAAAGGATCCGCTAAACCAGGCGGCGGTGCTCCTACCTACGCAACCACTGCGTTGGTGACAGCGACTGCCACCACGACGCTGATTCTCTCAGTTTGCAATCAAGCTGCAGCTGCAGATACTGTTCGAATCGCACTGGTTCCTGCATCGGAATCTGCGACGACTGGCGCTATTGCCAACCAGTATTACGTTGAATACGACTTTTCGCTGAACGCAAATACGGCGTTCGAGCGCACTGGTATCACCCTTGAATCTGGAGCACGCCTGATTGTCGGTTCCGGCAATGGCGATATCTCCTTCGTTGCTTACGGTCTGGAGTCCTGATAAATGGCTAAGTGCGGACGTTTGACCCCCGAAGGCCTCGTACTCGAGGTTTGCTGCGACGACCCGGGATGCTGTTTTGTGGCTGCCCTGGCGGAGCAGTTTGTCGAGATCCCCGAGGATGCTGAGCCTGGCGACACCATCGTCGACGGCGTCGCGGTGAAGCCTGAGCCCCCAGCAGAACCAGAGCCTCCGGTTGCTGCTGATCGTGTGTTGACTAGGGAAACGATTCTGGCCCAAATGACTCGGTCGGAACGGCTTGCTCTGAAAACCTTGGCTGCGACTGATGCAGAGGTCGAGGACATGCTCGAGGTGATGGCCTCAACCAATCACCTGAATATCGACGACCCTGAGAACGAAGAGCTCTTGACTCGTCTCACGAGCGACGGCGTCCTTAGTCAGGCAACATTCGACAAGATCTATAGCTGAGGGCCTAGCAGATGTCGCGCAGGTTCCCGGGCACTGGCGGTGGCGGCGGATCATCCGCCGGCGTCACCATTGGTGAATTCAATATGGTCAGGGTTTTTAACAACGCCGGGACCATTACCTGGACAAAGCCGAGCAATCTTGGCGGAAACAGAATCAAGGTCTACGTGTGGGGTGCCGGCGGTTCAGGTGGGGACGCGACAGCGCCGATTGGGCACGGTGGTGGCGGTGGTGGGTTAGCGATTAAATACATTGACGTATCGCTGCTCGGTGCAACTGAGACGCTGACAATCGGTGCAGGCTCGGCCAATTATTCTTCCGTCGGTGGATCGTCGAGCTTTGGTAGCCACTGCTCTGCAACTGGCGGTAATTCCGGTTGCAATAACGCCGCCAATCAAGGAGTCACGGGCTACGGGATTGGCGGCATCGGCATCGGCGGCGACATCAATCGACGTGGCGGCGAAGGTGGTAATGGATATAACGGCGGGTCGACAAATGCTGGAGGAGGCGGAGGAGGCAGCGCACCTGCTCCATCGGGACTGGTTAATGGTTATCAGGGTGGACACGCAACATCCACAAGATCTGGCGGCGGCGGCGGCGGAATTGGAGGCGCAGGCGGACGGAGTCAGAGCTATGGAAGCGCAGGAGGCGGTGGCTCGTTAGGCCCTGGGCTGGGCAGCTGCGATTACACAAACGGAGGTTCCATAGGAGGCCCGGGCTGGCTGGGCCCTGGAGGAAATGGGAACGCTCTCTGTTACACATACCTCACTTATGGCGGCGGTTCTTCTACCAACGCTCAAGAAGGACAAGGCGAAGCGATTATCGAGCCAAACTTGATTCTCTTTGGCGGCGGTGGAGGTGGAGGAAGTATTAGCGCAGTACAAAGCACCTATGATCACGGCTCAAATGCGGGGGATGGAGGACCCGGCGCCGGTGGTGGAGGGTGCGCTGCAGCCGGAACCCACGCTACTTATCGAAAAGCTGGCAGCGGCGGAATCCTTGGCGGCGGCGGCGGCGGTAGTCATTACGTGTATGGAGGGCATGGCGGAAATGCCGGTGGTGGTGGTGGGAATGGATATGGCGGACAATCTTATTGCGGTAAGGGCGGAGCCGGTCTAATTATTATTCAATACAAGGTGGTCTAAGAGAATGACTAACTTCAGGTCATACGAATACAATTGCATTGATATCTACGACCAGCAGGGGACCCATGCGTGGACAATTCCCTCGGATCTAGATGATGCAAAGCCCATCCTTGTTCATGTTTGGGGCGCAGGCGGCTCTGGAGACAATTACTACAGTTACACGCCGCAAACCGGACATGGTGGCGGTGGTGGTGGATTGGCAGTTAAGTTGATCCCGTTTGCATCATTGAATGCGACCGAGAATATAACCGTTGGAGCAGGTAATAACATCCCCACTGGAGCAGGTGGAACCTCGTCTTTCGGCACTCACTGCAGCGCAACCGGCGGCAATGGTGGAGCAAATAATGCCGACAACCAGGGGGTCACTGGTTATGGGGTCGGTGGCCTAGGGCTGAACGGAGATGTCAATCGCCGTGGTGGTATGGGCGGAAATGGGTATTACTACGATACAGTCAATAACGGCGGAGGTGGTGGAGGTTCTGCCCCTGCTCCTTATGGAATTAGTGACGGGTTTGCTGGCGGTAATGCTACAACCTATGCAGGCGGTGGCGGTGGTGGCATTGGAGCACCTGGAGCGCACAGCGGTGCCTACGTTGGTGGCCCAGGCGGTGGATCTGCGATGCCCCCGGTATGGTCTCATTCGCCTTCAAGTTACTACGTAGGGATGCCCGGTGGAGGAGGCCTTTTAGGTTCAGGCGGAAGCTCTGGATCAGGCTCTCTGATTTACACAACCTATGGCGGGACTTCGGGTGCGCAAAGTGAAGCAGGTATCGGCGAAGTAATTCTTACGCCAAATCAGATCTACTTCGGCGGTGGTGGCGGTGCGGCCGGAGTCGTTTGCAATCGCAGCAGTGGCAGAGTTGTGTGTCCTGCCTCGTCTGGAGGCCCAGGCGGTGGCGGCGGCGGAACGGGAGCTATGACAAGTCTCAATGGTTATCATCCTGCCGGTAACGGCGGGGTATTAGGTGGTGGTGGTGGTGGTGGAAACTACTGCCCCTGCTCAACCGGTGGGAATGGCGGTGGCGGTGGTGGTGTTGGCTATTACAGTGCTACAAACGTCCCATTCACGAGTGACGGGCTTGTCATTGTTCAGTACGCCCGTAAGTTCACTTAAGTCGTCAATTAGCGCTAGCTAGACTGAACCGAAGCTCCACTTTTCAATAAAGACAAGCAGATGGGTAGAAGATTCCCTGCTACTGGCGGTGGTGGCGGCGGCGGTGGTGGTGGGCTGCCGGGAGAGTTCAATCAATTCGAAGTCTTCTGGCACAACGGTACATTTACCTGGGAGAAACCAGCCGGCTTAATTGGTGACAGAATTCTGGTTCATGTCTGGGGCGCAGGTGGCGCAGGATCCTACACTTCCAATGAGAACAGCAGAGGCGGCGGCGGCGGCGGACTAGCTGTTAAGTACATCAACACATCAGCGCTTGGTGCTACCGAGTCACTTGTTATCGGACAGGGCGCTACTGGATATAACGGAGTTGGCGGAAGCTCATCTTTTGGCAGCCATTGCAGCGCGACCGGTGGCAACAGCGGCGGGAACGCAACTGATAATCAGGGCTCTGCCTTAGCCGGGGTAGGTGGCCTGGGTCTGAACGGTGACTACAACAAGCGCGGCGGACGAGGTGGGCAAGGTTATTACTCCACAGGTTCCAACCTCGGCGGCGGCGGCGGCGGATCAGCCCCGGCTCCTTATGGGGAATCAGACGGATACGCCGGCGGCGCAGCCAGTACCTATGGCTGTGGCGGTGGTGGCGGTATAGGTGGAGTCGGTGGATTCGGCAGTTATACCGGTGGTGGTGGTGGTGGATCTGCAGGTCCTGGCCAAGACTCCAATAACACCAGTTATTACTCTTGTGGCAACGGCGGCCCCGGGATTCTCGGCGCTGGAGGCACCGGAGCCCAGGCTTATTATGGTTACGCCAGCTACGGCGGCGGCAGCGGTGCACCGGCCAGGCAGGGTAAAGGAGGTGCCATCCTGACGCCGAACGAGATCGTCTTCGGCGGTGGTGGTGGTGGTGGTGGTACATGCCTCCTGGTTAGCTCCGGTGCCGCAGTGCTGCCTGGAGCTCCCGGCGGTCCCGGCGCCGGCGGCGGCGGCGTAGGCGCGTATACCACCACCGGCTATTACATCTGCGCCGGCGGCGGCGGCGTCCTTGGTGGCGGTGGTGGCGGATGTCACTACCAAAGCGCAGGCAATGGCGGCAATGGCGGCGGCGGCGGCGGCGGCGGAAATGGCAACGCTTACGCCGGTGATGGGGGCAACGGCCTAATCATTATTCAGTACAAAGTGGCGTAGGCGATATGGCTAACTTCAAAAGCTATCTGTATAACGAATACAAGATGTACACCAAGCCGGGTGTACATGTATGGACAAAGCCGGCGGACATCGACGAGAGCAAGCCAATTCTTGTTCATGTTTGGGGTGCCGGAGGAACAGGCGCTGATGGCTACCTCTACACAGCGACCTATAAAGGCGGTGGTGGTGGTGGATTGGCTGTCAAGCTGATCAATCCGTCATCATTGGGTGCCACCGAGAACATCACGATCGGTGTAGCTCCGAATAACTACACAGTGGTAAGCGGCTCATCGAGCTTTGGCTCCCACTGCAGTGCAACAGGCGGCAATGGTGGCGGCTGTGAAGCCTCTAATGTGGGCTCCAACGGAGGCACTGCGAGTGTGCTTAATCACGGAGTCGGCGGCATGGGTATTGGCGGCGACGTCAACCGCCGTGGTGGCAATGGCGGAGCGGGGTATCACTCCACAACCAATAACTGCGGAGGAGGTGGTGGAGGTTCTGCCCCTGCTCCTTATGGAATTAGTGACGGGTTTGCTGGCGGTAATGCCAGTACCTACTCAGGAGGCGGGGGTGGTGGCATCGGCGCTGTAGGGGGCAACGGTAGCTACGTCGCTGGAGCCGGTGGCGGTTCAGCCGGCGTGCCTGCTAGGAGTCAGAGCCCAAGCTCGTATTACACCAGTCAGCCCGGAGGTTCGGGGATAGCGGGAGTAGCTGGATCTGCGGGATGTGTCTATGGTCTCTATACGACTTACGGCGACTTTTCACCGAGAGAAGGTCAGCCTGGAGATGGAGCTTTTATCGTTAACCCGAATACCATCTTTTTTGGTGGCGGTGGCGGTAGCGACGGCATGATGTTTGTACAGAGCTCTTACGCCGTAATGACCCCAGGCACGGATGGTGGCCCGGGTGCCGGTGGTGGTGGAAGTGGAAAGATGAATAACACTAACGGCGGCCCTAACGCTGGCAATGGCGGAATCCTCGGCGGCGGAGGTGGAACCAGTGCTTACAACAAGGCTGGGAGCGGAGGGCTGGCTGGTGGCGGCGGAGGTTGCGGTTACTACCAGCAGACCACTGTCAGTGAAATCAATAATGGAACTAAGCTGCCAACAAGGGGCGGTCATGGCCTGGTGATTGTTCAGTACGCACGCAAGCTTTAATGAAGAAAGCAGCTTTCCTAATGGACGGCATTTTTAAGGTTGTCGTCACTGCCAATCTGGTCTTTATTAACTACTGCTTTTTCCAGGCCTACGATCAACTCAAGGGCAAACTCGATTTCATGAAAGGCGAGATGGCGCTCGAGTTGGAGAAGCGTCTCACCGAGGAGTTTGAGTTCATAACCAAGGACATGGCGTCACTTAAAGACAGCCTGCTGGAATCACAAAAAGACCTGATCCCAGGTCCTGCCAACGTCAAGACAGGTCTGCCAATCTTCAAGTGATTGAGTCGATTCAAGGAATCGAGGTCAGCGCAGTCAGAATTGAAGTCATCAGGATTGACGTCGTAACCCCGCCACCGCAGGTGGGAGTAACGGCGTTAATTCCTTTTGTCGACATGTCACTCCCGGTTGTTGAAATACCTGGGTGCGTCGAAGCGCACATCGACTCATCGCTATCGGCCGCGTTGACAGAGAGCGACTCCAATGGGGTGATGACCTATTGCGGCGCGACGATGCCGTCGTTCAATGCTTTGAACTACGAGCCGAATCGGGTCTTGCCGACGTTCGCGGCAAAGATCCCCAAGGTGCCGCCAGCTGAAAACGAGCCTCCCGCCCCGCCCAGCCCCGTGCAGGTCGCATCGCAGATCCCCCCGGCCGCTCCGGTCAATACGGCTGTGACCGAAGAACGCAGTAGTTCAAAGCCCCTATGTAAAGAGGGCGAGGTAATCCGTGGTGGCAAGTGCATCCAAGCGATCGAGCCCAAGGTGAATCACGTCCAGGAGCTAGCGGAGGTGTACCTGCCTCCGCTGCCGGCGGTAACCATGACGGCGACGATCGCCACCGTGGCTGCGATGGCGGGACTTGCGGCCAAGCCCACGAGTGACGCCTTGCTGAAACTGATCAAACCACTGATCAAAAAGCTCCTTAAGAAGCTCACCAATCGCGACGAGGTCGAAGACCATCTTCTTACTCGCCCTTCAGTGCGGGAGCGGATCCTTGCTCAGCGGATCCGAAATCAGATCGCTCGGGAAGCCCGAGATCAGCTGGGGTGATGGTCACTTCGTGTCTATGCGGTGCGATTGAGACTGTTTGATTTGCGGCAATCACATCGCTGCAAACAGAAAAGAACGGTGACTCAGGCTTAAAGCGGATGCCTTTCTGGCTGAGCTCACCGCAATGGCGCAAGCGGGCGAGAGTGTAGTCGAGTTGCTTGTTTGCCAGGATCTGCTTCTGGATCTGGGTTTGGGTCGACATGGCTGACTTGCAGCGCTCCTGGATCCCGCCGTCCAGGGGAATTGAAATCGTGGCCGAGAAGCCAAAATTCCAGTTGTGGTTGTTCTTCTGGCCTGTGCGAACAGGCTTGTAGTAGAGGACTGAACCGGGGTTGTCGATCACACCGTCGTCATCCAGGTCAGAATTATCGAAAACTGGGTCGCTGTAATAGGACTCGTAGGGATGCTGCCAGCTGAAGCTGCGGGTGACAAACGGCGAGAGGTTGAGCGTTGGCCCTTGGCACTGCACGCCATTGCCTACCGCCGATTGGATGTACGGCCCTTGGAGGACCTGGATGGCTTGGTTGGTGACGCTGCCTGAGCTATTTGCGACAGGAGCAGCCGTAGCGCTAACGCCCCCAGCACCATCAGCGCGAGCGGGGCTGGCGACGAGTAGTCCAATTAGCGCTGAAAGATAGAGGTTGTATCGGTGACGCTTTGGATGTCGGTTTGCCTTTCGATGATGGTCTGGTTTGCGAGACCTGGAGCCGAGTACGTTTCGACAAATTGAAAGGCCCCGCCGGGATCGACAAGATTCCATTGGGGCTTGTTGCTCATGTCCAGTTGGGTCCATGTAGCGGTCTTGCCTGCTTCGATAGTCGTTGTTGCGGTATCAGCTCGAGGCGAGATTGATCCCGAGGCGGGAGCAATGTTCTGCCCTGAAACGCTGTACTGATAACCTGTGTTGAAATCTATCGAGTTAATCACCTCGTTGATCTTCGTTGTGGTTTCGGTTCTCGAGGTCATCGAGCCCTGGGTAAACGAAGGCACAACGGGAACAGCTTGAGCTGATCCAGCGAAGACGATTAGCAGTAGAGGCAAGAAGCGCATATCGATCAGTCCACGAGGATGGTCGAAGTGAACTGGCCCAGTGCGCTGGTGCCAGCACCACCGGCAGTGATGCTGAAGGTGCCGTCCGAGGAGATGCTGCCGGCAAGGGGGCCTGCGACACCGCCAGCTGTTGTCGTCATTTGACCTGCGGTCGGCAGGGTGCCAACAACGCCGCTAGTGACTGCGGTTCCGCTGGCAATGCTGTCGCCTTCGATGTAGGACTCCGAGAAGCTGAAGGCGTCACCGGCGGTCACAATCGAATAGTCAGCTGGCGTGTAGCCGACGCCGGAGCCAGCAGTCAGAGAACCCAGTCCACCGGCGGTGTCGAGCTGAATGTTGGAGCCACTAACGGTATAGACCGAGGGAATGCGAGTGGTCTGCGATGCAGCTGCATCGACAGTGAGCTTGATCGAGGTCGAGAGCTGGTGAGAAATATCAGCCTTGGAGGGCGTTGCAATAAAGAGTGCGGTAATACCCAGAACTGCGGTAAGAAAGTTTTTCATGACTAAACCTTGGGGTTTTTCTGGCTTTCTTTGTCGGTCTCGTCCTTCTTCTTGGCGGGGACGACTCCGAATGTTGCGAGGGTCCCAGTAAAGACGCTGGCAATGAAAGTCGGGTCGATATTCTTTTGTGGAATGCCGGGGATGGTGACGTAGTTCAGGGTCAAGATGGCCCCGGCCCAGCCGAGGATGATGACGCGAACCAGAGTGGCGACCCCTTCATCTGCCCACTCAAACTTGTTCTCTTTCGGTTTTTTCGGGTCTTGGTCTTCTGTGGACATGTTCAGGCGACGCGGTTGCCTCGAACTGCGCCAAAAAGCAGCCCAGGGTTTGATGCCCCAGGCTGCTTTCGGTCTCCCTCATGCCTATTTCTTTTTCGGGAAGGCGGATTTAAGGCCGGCCAGAACCAGTTGAACAACGCTATTGCTGCTCAGGCTCTTGTTCATCCCGATGATCTCGCTAGCGGCGGCCACAATGATGGCGATCACTGCAAGGGTTTCAGCAGACATAAGGAATAGTTCGATTCCTGAAGTCTAGGAATCTTTTCAGTCTGTCAATCCAGGGTTATCAACTTCTGCGGGCTGCTCGCAATACTTGGCGTGGAAATCAAGCAGGAAGTCGATCAGACCCATCGGCGTTTTGTTCAAGGGCTGCATGTAGTTTTCACGCCACCAGTCCTTGTAATAGGCGTCGATTTCTTCTCGAGTGGGGCAGGGCATGGTCGGCTGCAACTGGCGCCATTATGGCGACTAGCAGGCGGAATGCAAGCCTTGTCATTCGGCCAGGAGTGCCTAGGCTTGCATGGCGCATCCCAGAGTGGAATGA
>Ga0181578_10003448_pt1 | contig 14436 bp, 13 predicted proteins | sample 071ome_21_FD_148659 | JGI IMG/M metagenome (GOLD analysis project Ga0181578, IMG submission 148659) | Coastal salt marsh microbial communities from the Groves Creek Marsh, Skidaway Island, Georgia - 071401CT metaG (spades assembly) | ecosystem: Environmental > Aquatic > Marine > Intertidal zone... | reverse complement strand
GGCGGATGATCTCGTCCGCGATGCCCAGACATTCCTCGCCCGGGTGTGTGACGTGCTCGGGTTGGCCCATCAGCCGGCGCTCGAGTTGCGTCTGCGCGCCGTCGGTTAGGCGTGGGTGCTGGCACACCACCGTTCGCCCATCTGCACGTAGCGTCGAGTCACTCACTGCGCTACGGAGCCACGCTGCCGGAAGCCCTCGTGCAGCGGGCAGCCGAACTCGATCAGTCGATCATCGCGCTCACCGATCGAGACGGCCTGTACGCGGCGGTCCGGTGGGCACGTGAATGTTCCCGTCTCGGAATGCGGCCGGTGCTCGGTGTGGACATCGCGGTCGAATCGACCCAGCCCGTGCGGGTGCATCCCGATGTGCGGGCTAAGACCCCGGCGCGCGGCGGTAGCTGGATCGACGAAACCCGTCCGCGGGTTCTCCTGATCGCCACCGGGGCTAGGGGTTGGGCGTCGTTGTGTCGGATCGTCAGTACCGCTCACACCGGTGAACAGACCGTCCGTGGTGAGCCGTGGGTTCCATGGTCGGCACTTCGAGACCACAGCGAGGGGCTGGTGGCCATCCTCGGCGCCGATTCCGAAGTCGGTCGGTACCTGTGTGCCGACCGTCCCGTTCTCGCCGAAGCTGCCGCGCGTCCATGGCGGGCGATTTTCGACCGGTATCTCGCGCTCGGGATCACCTCGCACCGACGTCAAGGCTTTCCGGTGCGTCGACGCCACCGCTATTCCACAGCGGCGGCAGCACGAATGCTCGGGTGGGCGCGGCAACAGAAGATGCCGGCAATCCTCACCAACGCGGTGCGATACGCCCGCCCCGAGAACGCCGGAGTCGCCGAGGTGCTGGATGCATCCCGACTGCTCGTGCCGTTGAGCTCACCGCGCCTCGAGCGTCAGGGCGAGCCCCACGCGTACCTGAAATCGGGACAGGAAATGGCTGAGATCGCCGCTGAGATCGCGCACTCGTCAGGAAGTCAAAGCGAGCGGGGTGGCCGACGCCTCTTGGAAGACACCTGGCATCTGGCGCAGTACTGCGCGCTGGATCCCGGCCGTGACCTCGGCCTCGGCGAGGTGTTCGTCCCCGAACTCGACGTGCTGTTGGGGCGGTCGAGCATCGACCCCGCCGGTGAAGCCGATGCTTTATTGCGACAACGGTGTCTACGCGCGCTGCCTGACCGCTACACCGGATCCGAGCGGCACGATGCCGAACACCGGCTCGAAGCCGAACTCCGCACCATCGTCGGACTGGGTTTCTCCGGGTATTTCCTCACCGTCGCGGAGGTCGTGGACATGGTGCGTGCCGAGGGCATCCGGGTCGCGGCTCGTGGTTCAGGTGCAGGCAGCCTCGTCACCCATCTCCTAGGTATCAGTGGGGTGGATCCGATCCGGCACGGTCTATTGATGGAGCGATTCCTGTCGCCCCTGCGTCGAGTACTACCGGATATCGACATCGACGTCGAGTCGGCGCGACGGCTGGAGGTCTACGACCTCATTCGTGATCGCTTTGGCGACGATCGAGTGGCGAGCGTGTCGATGATGGAGACCTATCGGGTTCGCCATGCTGTCCGCGATGTCGGTGCGGCGCTCGGAATGGATGCAGGGGAGGTCGATGCTTTCGCCAAAGCTTTCCCGCATGTGCGTGCGCGGCAGGCGAGGAGTGCACTAAGCGATCTACCCGAACTCCGAAACTCGCACTTGGGTCGTATGGCTCACGGTGGCCATCTCGATCATTTCTTCGATCTCGTCGAAGGACTCGACGGACTCCCTCGGAGCATCGCCATGCATCCGTGCGGAGTGGTCCTGTCGGACACCACGCTTCTCGATCGCACCCCGGTCGAGGACAGTGCAGCGGGATACCACATGAGTCACTTCGACAAGCACGATGTCGAACACATGGGACTACTCAAACTCGATGTGCTCGGGGTTCGGATGCAATCGGCCATCGCGCACGCGGTCTGCGAGGTCGAACGCAGCTCGGGTGAGTGCATCGATCTTGACAGCGATCGGCTCGATGATCCGCAGACCTTCGAGTTGATTCGCTCGACGAAGACTCTGGGGTGCTTCCAGATCGAATCACCGGGTCAGCGTGAACTGCTGGGCAAGTTCGCGCCGGATCGATTCTCCGACCTCATCATCGACATCTCGCTGTTCCGGCCAGGGCCGGTGAAGTCCGACATGGTTACGCCGTTCCTCATGGCCCGTCAGGGGTGGCGAGCGCCGGAGTATCCGCATCCGGATCTGGAGCCGATTTTGCGTGAAACCTACGGAGTGGTGGTCTTCCACGAGCAGGTACTGCGCATCATCGCGACCATGACGGGGTGTTCGCTTGCCGAGGCGGATGAATGCAGGCGGAGTATGGGTTCCCCGGAGGGACAGGACGATGTTCGGGCGTGGTTCTATCCCACGGCGATCAACCACGGTTACGACGTCCCCAGCGTGGACCGAGTGTGGGAGATCCTGCGTGCATTCGCGTCTTTCGGTTTTTGCAAAGCGCACGCTGCAGCCTTCGCGCTACCTACGTATCAATCGGCATGGTTGAAGACGCACCATCCAGCGGCGTTCTACGCAGGAGTGCTCACGCACGATCCGGGGATGTATCCCAAGCGGTTACTGCTCGACGACGCACGGGTGCACGGGATCGCCGTCCGAGGGATCGATGTGAACGCATCCGAGGACGTGTATCGCGTGGAGGGAGATGAGGGAGCGGCGATTCGCATCCCGTTGACGGAGGTAGCAGGCATCAGCGATGAGGAGGTTCAGGCGTTGGTGCGTCGTCGTCCGTTCTCTTCCCTTGCCGATGCCGTGCGTCGGGCCGGTCTTTCTCGTCCCACCGCGGAGAACCTGATCATTACCGGTGCATTCGATGCCTTGCATCCAGCACCGACAACACGACGCGACCTGCTGTTGCAGCTCGCCGACATCGATCGGCACGCCGGTTCAGCGAATATTGACGCGCAGTTGTCCTTGGATCTCCTTGGATCGGCGGCCGAGTACGTGCCGGCCACCGGGCTGCCGGACATGAAGGCAAGCGATCGGGTGCGGGCGGAGATGTCGGTCCTGGGTCTGGATGTCAGTGCGCACGTCATCGACTTCTATAAAGACCTGCTTGCTGAGATTCGAGCTGTTGCGTCGCGTGATCTGCTCAAGCAGAGATCCGGTAGCACCGTGTGGGTCGCCGGGGTCAAAGTCGCGATCCAAAGTCCGCCGGTGCGCAGCGGTCGACGCGTCATCTTCGTGACGCTCGACGATTCCACGGGTCCGATCGACGCCGCATTCTTCGATGACGTCCAAGAGCACTACTCGGCGACCTTGTTCAGATCCTGGCTCATCATCGTGCGAGGGGAACTTCGCCGATCAGGACCCAAAGGTGTCTCGATGCGGGCCACTGGGTGCTGGGATCTCGGAGATGTTCGCCGGCTTTGGAAAGCAGAGGGAATCGATGCGGTCCGCTCACTGCTTACCTACGAACCTCGATCCGAGCAGGTGGATAGCGGTGAAGAGGGTCCGAAGAAGGTGCTCGTGCATGCGAGTGGTTTCCGGCAATCGCCATATGCGGATATCGCCCCAGCAGGCGCGTCCGTGCATAGGGCACCTGAGACAAAACCGCCGAGCAAGTTGTGGCACTCCAGTCCCGGTGTCTCCGGCTGGTAGCGGGGTAAAGAGGAGATGATGCGGGTATGAGCCGCAGTCAGGTTCGTCGGCCGCGTGGCCCGCTGGACCTCGGTGACGACGACACCGGATGCACGATTCTCCACGTCGATATGGATGCTTTCTACGCGTCCGTCGAATTGCTCGAACGTCCCGAACTTCGGGGAACGCCGGTCATTGTGGGGGCCAGTACCGGGAACCGTGGGGTTGTCTTGTCGGCCACGTATGAAGCCCGCGAACTCGGAGTGCACTCCGCAATGCCGGTGTCACGTGCCCGACGGCTGGCACCGCAGGCCACCTTCATCTCCCCGCATCACGATCGATACGCCGAAGCCTCCCGGGCAGTCATGGACATCTTCGGGTCGATCACCCCAATCGTCGAACCGTTGTCGCTGGATGAGGCCTTCCTGGATGTCTCGGGTGCTCTCCGCCGACTCGGGCGCCCGGCGGCGATCGCAGCGCTTATTCGTTCACGGGTCGAACAGGAGGTGGGTATCACCTGTTCGGTCGGTGTAGCTGCGAACAAGTTCGTCGCCAAACTCGCATCCACGCATAGCAAGCCCGACGGTTTACTGGTGATACCGAAGGATGCGGTCATCGACTTCCTCCATCCGCTGCCGGTCGGTGCGCTGTGGGGCGTCGGGGAGAAAACCGAAGAGCAACTCGTCCGACTCGGACTCGAGACAGTCGGGGATATCGCTGCGATGCCGGTTGCCACATTGGAACGTGCCTTGGGTCGTGCCCAGGGAATGCACCTGCACGACCTTTCCTGGGGAAGGGATCCGCGCGCGGTTGTTCCTGATGAACCAGAAAAGAGCATCGGCAACGAGGAGACCTTCGATTCCGACACCGACGATCACGAATGGATTCGATCGCGCGTGGCCGGCCTATCCGATCAGGTCGCCCGACGGCTTCGAGCATCGGAATCGGTGGCTCGGACAGTCGGGTTGAAGGTGCGTTTCGCCGACTTCACCACCATCACTCGATCTCGAACGTTGGAGGTGCCCACCGACGTCGGTGCCGACATCTACTCAACGGCCTGGTCGCTGTTCACAGCACTCGGGCTGCAACGGGCTCGGATTCGACTAGTGGGAGTCAGAGTCGAGGGGCTGTCGGCTGCCGAGAGCACTCCGACCCAGTTGCTTCTCGACGCACCCGAGCGCGGGCATCGCGATGCAGAGGTAGCCATGGACCGTCTCCGAAAGCGTTACGGTCCCGGAGCGATTCGACCCGGGCGGGTCCAGTAATGCCGACATTTCAGGGGGTCTGGGGTTTCCCCGGCAACCGGAGGCACTTATCCTGTGCTCAACCGCCAGGGAGCGTGGACTTCCAACGTGAGGCAGACTTATCCTCAGAACGGATCGACGCCATAAGGAAAGGGGGCTAGCCATGCCGCTCTCGGAGCATGAGCAACGTCTGCTCGAGCAGATGGAAAAGGCCCTCTACGCCGAAGACCCCAAGTTTGCGACCAGCCTGCGCTCCAGCGGCGGCGCCGCTCATCGCAGCAGGGCCGTCCTTGGTGTGCTGGGCATTTTGGGTGGTCTTGGCATCGTTCTCGCTGGGATGGCCCTGCCACTAGCAGCGCTTGGTGTTGTGGGCTTCGCGGTAATGCTTGCCGGTGCAGTCCTGATCTACTTCGCTTTCACACGTGGATCGGTCGCCACCGCCGAGGAGGGCTCCGACGAGGGCGACGCTCCTGAAGGGCAAGCCCCGCAGCCCCAGCAGGGCAAGCAACCCCGACGTTCGGGCGGCTTCATGGACCGGATGGAAGATCGGTGGCGTAAGCGCACCGAGGGTGATCGCTGACATGATGGCGGGATGACAAACGTCGTCCCAGCCCAGTTAGGCCGGTTCTTCGAGGATTTCGAGGTCGGCACCACATACCAGCACCCTTTCGGTCGGACGATCTCCGAAGCAGACTCCACCTGGTTCACGCTTCTCACGTGCAACACCAACCAGAACCACTTCAACGCCGACCTAGCGCAGAGCAACCCCATCACCGGTGGTCGCATCATCGTGAATTCCGGACTTACCGTCGCCCTCGTCCTTGGACTATCGGTCATTGACATGAGTCAGAACGCTGTGGCAAACCTCGGCTGGACCGATATCAAGCTGACCCATCCTGTGTACATCGGTGACACGATCTACGCGGAGTCGTTGTGCCTGGAGGCACGCGAGTCGTCCTCGCGTCCGGAGATGGGCATCATTCGGATGAAGACCCGCGGTCTCAATCAAGACGGCGATGAAGTCGTCTCATGGTTCCGCTCGGTCATGGTTCCCAAGCGCAGTAGTGGCATCGGCCAGGACTACTTTCCCGAAGCGAAGAACGGGCCGCTCACGGAGTAGTCGGAGCCTCCGGTGCAACCGGCGGTGGCACGTTGCATGTCCGTGGAGCAGGACGGTCCGCGAATCGGTCTGCAATCCACACAACCGCGGATGGCCCTGAGGTTGTTGCCGCTGCCAGGTGTCCGACGCCCCCCATCCACACCGAACTGATCGTGGAGCCCGCAGCGCACCAGGTCTCCTGGAGTTTTGCGTTGGGCCACGCGAGAACGATTTCATCTGCCATTCCTTGGGCAAGGAACACCGGCATGTCGGCGGGAAGTGGCGGGGGTGTTTGCTCGGCCACGAAGGTCGCCCAGTCAGGTTCGGTCATTGGATCGACTTTGAAGAAGTCCTGTCCTGCGGAACGTAGGGCCAACACTTCGAGTAGGAGTTGTTTGTCGTACGTGCAATCCTCGGCCAATTGCTCGTAGGTCCGCAGGCCCGTCGCGGTCGCAACCTCGTCTGCCGACAGTCGATCGTCGGCGAGCGGCCAGGAGATCAGGACCTCCGGTCCGATTCCCCATCCCACGGTCGTGTCCCACTGTGCGCCCATGATGTCGGCCAATTCGCCAGCAGGGGCCGCCGCCGCGACCCCGAGGAGATCTAGTTCCGGGGCGAGTTCCGGGGCAAGGTGACCGCTCCACAGAGTCGAGTGTCCGCCTTGCGAGTGCCCCCAGACAACGTACCGCTCACCGGCATCAGCCTGTTCGATATTGCGCGCTGCGCGCACGGAGTTCACCACGTCACGGACTTCGGCTTCCTTCACCAGATACAACTCCGGTCCAGGGGTTCCGAGCCCGACGTAGTCGGTGGCGGTTACCACCCATCCAAGGGCCATCATCTGGTCCAGCCAGTTGTCGGTATCGCCCAGCGGGTTCTTGGCTCGCGACGGTGCGCAGGCATCTCCCATGCCGACGGTTCCGTGCGCCCAGGCAACGACGGGGCGTCCGCCTGGCGGTGCGGGAGCGTCTGGGATGAAGATCATGCCGCTGCTCGCGGCCGGGGTTCCGTCTGGTTTCTCGGACACGTACAGCATCCGATACCCGGTTCCACCGGGAACATCTACGCCAAGGGGCTCGGTGCGGATCACCGTCCCGGGCTCGGTTGGTAGTGGCTCGGGGGGTACGTAGAACGGCTCGATGGCGGCCTGCTCGTCACCTCGTTCGATGTTGGACGAGATCCACCAGGCTGCCGTGCCGAGGATGCCGGCGACGATGATCCCGGCGAGGGCGATCGCGAACCACTTGAGGTGTGCCACGGGCTAAACCTAGAGGTGTGGAGCATGATGGAGACCGTGATTAGCCGAGACGTCGTCGTCGTGTCCCGGTCCTATGAGCCGGAAGGTGACGTGTTGTCCCTCGCTCGAGACTTAGCGGCGAGCACCGTAGGTCTGGTTGTCTACAGCGCGCAGACGGCCGTTGCCTTAACCGAGGCGACTATTCGAGCAACGATTGGGTCGGTTCTCGATCGAATCGTGCCGGCGCTCGCCGACGCCATCGTGAGCAGGATGGACCTCACCGACATCGTTCTCAGCAATGTCGACTTGCGGCCCATAGTGATCAAGGCGCTCGACGAGATCGACCTAACCGAGATCGTCGTCGACCGTGTGGACGTGAACCGCATTGTCGAGCAGGCGGACATCGACTCCGTGATTGATCGGGTGCCGATGCTGCAAATCGCGGACTACATCATTGAAGAGATCGATCTGCCGCAGATCATTCGCGAGAGCACGGGTGGAGTCGCTTTGGATGCCTTCACGACAACACGTGTCTCGGCGATTCGCACGGACGAGATCCTTTCCAAGGTTGTTGACGCCGTCCTTTTGCGACGACGCCAAAGAGACCTCGATGCACCCGCGGAGGTCGTGGAGGACACCGCTAACCAGCAGGGAACGGCATGACCACCTTTCGGGAGTACCGAGACGAGCACGGTGAGGGTGGCCCGGTCGTCCTCGACACGTTGCCGGTGTCTGCACGCAAGTTCCAGGGTGAGCGTGCGGGTTTCGTCATCCGAACCATCGCAGCGGTCCTCGACGTCGTCTTCGTTGGCGTCGTCGTCGTTGGGATCTGGATCGGATTGTGGCTGTTCCTGTTGATTTTCAACCCGCTGGAGGACTACGGACTCCCGCGGGTCGGCTACTTCGTCATCGGCGGGTATGTACTCATGTGGCTCTACTGGACCTGGGTGTGGGCCACGAACGGTAGGAGCCTGGGTCAGTACCTCATGGGTCTGCGCGTCCTTGACCGTGAAGGTAATAGGCCGGGTTGGAAGCTCGCGACTATTCGAGCTGCCTTCTGCGTCGTTTTCCAATTTGGACTCATTTGGGCGATCGTCAGTCGAAGGAACCGATCCGTGCAAGACGTTGTCCTTCGAACAAGCGTGATCCACGACTGGTCTTCGGGATCATCGCCGACCCGAGTTTTGCCGCTCGACGCCGCCGTTCACAAGGAGCAGTCCGAAGAGCAAAAAATCGAGCACAAGGCAGAGATCATCGCCGACCATTTCTCGCGGCATCACGATCATGACCAATCCGAAGACACCGGTCGTTAGGTCGAGTCGATGAAACCGGTGATCGGTGGCGTCGCGGCGCTGATCGCTGCAGCACTGGCGGTGGTCCCTGCTCAGGCAGAGATCGTCCAAACGCCCCCGGGTTCCACGACCGGAGTGCAGATTTCGGTCGCGATGGACAACGACTGGCAGTTCGCCGATGCCGAATGCCTGTTCATTCCGATCCTCGCAACGTACGGTCGAGCCGACGACACGTCCATTCTTGGAGAGACGACCGTCACGAAGGTTGGCGCCGGTCAGACCGACAACGGTGAAACGGATAACGAAGGGACATTCCTCGTCCTGCCGGGGGATCCAGTCTCCGGCCAAGTGCTCGACGAAGTGTTCGTCTGCCCCGCTGATGGAACCGGCGAGTATCGCCTCGACACAATCGCCCGAGCGATCGCCCCGAATGCCGAGGAGTCGGTGCTCCTCGATCCGTTGACCTTCTGGGTGCGCCCGGCCCAGTCCAGTTTCGCGGATGTGTCGGCGACCTCGATCAAGGGCGGCGTCCGAGTTGTCGGAACCGTTGTCGCTGGGGAAGGGGCGGCCACCGGTGTCATCGAAGTGCGCTACGCAACCCCAGCAAAGAAACGCACGTGGAGTGCTCCGCTCATCACGGCGATCGACCAGGGAGCATTTTCCTTGGTGATTCCCAAGACCTTGGCGGCCGGAACACGGATAAAGGCGACCCTCACTCGATGCTCCTGGTGCTCACGGACCACACAGACCGCCCGGGTGCGGTAGGTGCAGGTCGCTCAGACGTACAGTGACCCGGTGTTGCACCCCCGTCCTGTCCGTCGCTTCGTGACGCGTGCGTCGAGGTTGATCGTCGGCTTAGTTATCGCGCTAATCGTTGGGCTGGCTATCGGGTTAGCCCAGCCGGCGCACGCCGCACGTGACGTCGTCCAGAACGCCAGCAACTATGGACGAGCCGTGACGGCCCTCGACGACGATGTTGCGTTGTGGCGACCCACCTACACCGCGGGGCTTCGGCGCAAGGGTCCGATCGATGTGATCGCCTACGGCAAGCGGGCGAAACGTGCCTCGTTCGCTGGCTCCACCTACGGCAAGCGGGTGCCGAGCTTCACGATCGCACAGAAGAACGCCGCCGATCGCTGGGCGGCCCGACCTGTTGATCGCGACTCGCAGGGGCTCGTCGGCACCGTCTCCATCCGCATGGGTGCGCCCGGGTCCAAGCGCCTCGTGCGCGCCCGCGTGTATGCGGACTGCCGGGATCAGAGACCGGAAACGGCCGGTTCGGGGCGGTGTGAACAGCGCGATGTTGCGCGTTTCGGCGGGAGTTTGGTGGTGCTTGCACGCACCAACGATGCCGGTCGACCGCTCGCCTCCGATGTCCGCATCGATAGCCAGGGTCTCTCGTACGACCAGTTGTTGAGGATCGCGCGGGGGCTAGTGCCCGTCACACCCTGAAATGTCAGGGTCCGTCGCTAGCCTGAGGGTGCGGCGTTGAAGGGATTAATCGTGACCGATGTAGGCGTACTGGTGGGCGTTCCTGTGGTGCTGGTGGTCGGCCTTCTCGTGGGTCTGGCCTTGGGGTGGTTGATCGCAACCCGCGTGGGTCGCGCCGAAGTGGTCGGGCAGGTCACCACTGTTCAGGCCGAGGCCGAGGCTGAGATTGCCCGAGTCACTGCCGAACTCATCGAGGCCCGTGGGCAGATCCGGGTGCTGGAATCCGATCGAGCGTCCCTGCAGGGCGAAAAGGCGACCGCAAAATCGGTCGAAGATCGCCTCGAGCCTGTCCGCGAGGCCTTGGAGAGTTTGCGTCGCACCACCCAGCAGGCCGAACTTGAGCGCGCTAAGTCTGCGGCCGAACTGCGTACCCAGATTGACGGAGTTCAGCGGAACTACACCTCCCTCGAATCGGCGACACGACAACTCGTGGCTGCGATGAGTTCCGGGCAATCCCGCGGTCAGTGGGGTGAGATGCAACTCGAGCAGTTGTTGGAGCACTCCGGGCTTGTGGAAGGTGTGCACTTTCGGAGGCAAGACACTCGAGTCTCGGATGGGAGTGGCGCCCGGCCGGACATCGTGGTCGACATGCCCGGTGGGGGCGAAATCCTCATCGACGCGAAGTTTCCCTTCGACGCCTACTGGAAGGCGATCAAGTCCGAGGACCAAGAGCAGATCGACCTGCACCTACGCAAACACGCTGATGATGTCCTCGCTCGAGCGAAGGAATTGGCGTCCAAGCGCTACTGGGAGTCGAGCAAGAGCCCTGAATTCGTTGTCATGTTTCTTCCGCTTGAATCATTGCTGTCGTCGGCCCTTGAGTGCAACGGACTGCTGCTTCAGGAAGTCTTCTCCCGGAATGTGGTGCTCGCTACGCCGACCACGATTCTTGGCATGCTCCGGACCATTCAGTTCGGCTACCAGCGCAAGTTGATGGCCGACAATGCCGAGGAAATCCGGGCTGCAGGTGCGGAGATGTTGATGCGCCTAGAGAAGGCGGTTGATCACCTCTCGACTCTGCGCAAGGGGCTGATGGGTGCGGTCAAGGGATACAACGAGTTCGTTGGATCGATGGACAGCCGGGTGATGGTCCAAGCGCGTCGGATGAAGGAACTCGGTGTGGCCTCGGCGACCGATCTAGAACTCCCCGGTGACCTCACCGAAGCGCTCCGTGAGTCGCGGAGTCTTGAGTAGAGGGATTTTCGACGAAAGAGCGGTCATTGTTCGACGCCTGCCTTGCAACACCTAGAGGCTGATTCCTAGCCTTGAAGTACATCCATATGGGGGAGGTGCAGTTGTGGGATTCGTGATCGTCGGAGTTGATGGTTCTGCTGCCAGCGTCGAAGCACTCGTGTGGGGAATGCGATTTGCCCAATCTGCTGATCACTCGGTAGTCGCCGTAACGGGATATGACGTTCCCTGGACGATTTTCCTAGCTCCTACCTATGAAGACAACGACTACGCGCGAGACGCCTCGGAAATGCTCCGGGCGTCGGTAGCTCGGGCACGTGAAGAAGTGCCGGGAGTCGCTGTGGAGGAACGCCTGGTTCAAGAACGACCAGGTCTGGCGTTGACCATGGCGTCCCACGGCGCCGAACTCTTGGTCGTCGGTGCCCATGGTCATAGCGGGATGCCGGACGTCCATATCGGTTCGGTTGCGAATGCATGCGTGAACCATGCGCACTGTCCAGTCGTGGTTCACCGGGAATCCCACGCGCCGGACGTTGACTAGGAAACGAGGGTCACCAGATGCAGATCTTTGGTAGCGCGAGTCGCAGCGACGTACACATCCGCGCCGCGGGGGTGTTGGCGTCCTAGGGCATCCGGATCGATGACCAGCACGCAGTCGAATTCCAGACCCTTGGATTGCTGTGCACTAAGTACGGCTATCGGCGCGTCGAGAGCATTGTCGTCGTAACCGAAGTCTTCTCCGTTGAGAAGTTCTCGAAGTGTGGGGAAAGCCGCATCGGCAGCGATGACGGCGGTGCGACCATCGATCGAACCGGCTTCTCGTGCGTAGGCGGCAAGCTCTGTCAGCCCGACGGTGACCACGCGAACATCCGAGCCGTCGCGGATAGGCGTCAGGGTTGGGGGATCACCGCCAGCGCTGCGGAGTAGTTCGCTTGCTGCTGTCGCGATTTGGCGGGTGATGCGATAGGTCACGGTCAAGGTGTGCAAGTGCATTCGAGTGGTCGCCCACGCCAGAGCTTGTTCCCATGACCGAGGTCCGGCTGGGTGTGACGACTGCTGGAGGTCTCCGACCACGGTCATGGACTTACGACTGGCCCTCCGACGGATGGCACGCCATGCCATGGCACTCAACTCTTGAGCTTCGTCGACGATCACGTGGCCGTAGACCCACTCACGATCGTCGATCGCTCGCTCCGCCAGTGATGTGGATCGACCCGTGAGGCGTTGTGGCTTAACGCGGTACGCGTCCGACGCCTGCAATTCCCGATAGTCGGCGGCTTCCTCGGGTCGATGCTCTGGCGGCGTCCAGGTGCCCAGCGCATCGGCTGCTTCGTCGAGGAGGGGGAGATCGTCGGTTGTCCATGGATCCGATGGCTTGCGCAGTAGGAGCTGCTGATCTCGGCTGCTCAAGATTCCTTGCGCCGCCTGGGCGAGTGTGGATTCGTCCGTCAACAGTTGATGCACGACCTTCTCGGGCGTGGTGGGCAGCCACATGAGGTTGAATTCCCGACGAACGGCCGGGTCCTCCACCATCGAGGCGATGAGATCTTGGCAGTAGTCCTCGTCGTCGGGATCGTGACCGGTGTCGAGTGCCACATTGCGAGCAGCCTGCTGGAGCACACGACGAAGGAACGGATCGCGGCCTTCGTGGAACCGTCGGTGGCGCGAGATGCCCTTGGAACACTGCTCGATGTCGTGGTTGCTGAGTCGGATACGCATACCGGTGGAGGTGGTGACGGTCAGACCCTGGCGCGGGATGCGCACTCGAGCGGCAATCGCCGCTGCGATAATGCGAGACATCCGCTCATCGCCCTTGATTCGAGCTACGTCCTGGCTGTCCTGGGTCGTCGTACGGACTCCCGGATAAAGCTGCCCCGGCGTGAGGAGCACTACATCGGTCTCTCCCAAGCTTGGTAGCACCTGATCGATGTAGTGCAAGAAGACGTTGCTCGGCCCAACAATGAGCACACCATCGCGCGCCAACCGATCTCGGTGTGTGTACAGCAACCATGCGGCTCGGTGGAGAGCCACGACGGTTTTTCCGGTGCCCGGTCCGCCCTGCACCACCGTCACTTGATCAAGGGGGCTTCGAATGATGGCGTCCTGATCGGTTGCAATGGTTGCAAGGATGTCCGCCATCCGACCAGATCGAGGAGCGTCCATGGATGCTGCCCCAGCGTTACTTACGGGTTCGGTGCCGTCGAAGTCTTCATCATCGACGTGTGTGACCAGGGGTCCGTCTTCGGTGGACTTGATTGCAATGCGTCGCCGATTCTTCAGACCCATCGGGTCCTTGATCGTCGCCTGATAAAAGGGTGCGGACTGAGGTGCACGCCAGTCCAACAGAACAACGTCGCCGTTCGAATCACGCATGCCTATGCGACCAACATGGTGGTCGTCGCCGTTCGTGAAGCGAAGCCTGCCGAAGCACACCCGTTTCCTGGCGGCTTGAGCTGCGTGCAATTGCTGATGCAAGTTGTCCAACAGCGCTTCGCGCTCAAGTTCGTCCTGGCCTGTTCCAGTCCCGGGAGCCTCGGTGGTGGCGGCAATCCGCGCCTGAAGATGCGCGATGTGAGCGTCCAGCAACTGCTGGGTGGAATCGACGAAACGTTGCTCGTCTTTCACGCTGCCGGGCACCGAAGCCCTCCCGTCTTCCTTTTCGGGGGTAGAGAAGTCTTTCACGCAACCCACCACCGCGCAGCGCGGGTACCGGACATACTGACGACGTGGTGACACGCTGTCCTTGGCCGTGCCCGGTCGACAGTGTTGTCATCCGAGCGGTCACCTACGAGGATCTCGACCCGGGAGGCGTCGCGCGAGAGTTCGCGGATTCACGAGGGATGTCGGATGCGGGGGCGCCCGACTACGGCACGCGACGGTGGGCTGAATGGACGCTCGGGCGAGCCGCTGTGCGCGATGCCGCCGAGACTGTCGGATTGACCGACGTTGTCATCGAGGCCTCGAGTGAAGGCGCCCCCATCATCGCGGGTTCGAGTTGGGGTGTGTCGATTGCCCACACCAGGGGAGTGGTGATGGGTGCTATCGGTCCAGGCAGAGTCGGGGTAGACGTTGAGCGCGAGGATCGAGACGTTTCTCGGTTGTTGCGGGCATTGCTACCCGGAGAACAAGAATTGACGGTGTCGCTTGGGTCGGTATCGGTGTTCGTTGCCAAAGAGGCAGCGGCGAAAGCCACGGGTTTAGGGCTCGGTGGATCGTTGGCGCGGTGGCCGATCATCGATGTTGAGTTAT
>Ga0181578_10003445_pt1 | contig 14444 bp, 11 predicted proteins | sample 071ome_21_FD_148659 | JGI IMG/M metagenome (GOLD analysis project Ga0181578, IMG submission 148659) | Coastal salt marsh microbial communities from the Groves Creek Marsh, Skidaway Island, Georgia - 071401CT metaG (spades assembly) | ecosystem: Environmental > Aquatic > Marine > Intertidal zone... | reverse complement strand
CCTGGATCCACACGATTCATGCAACAGAGGCGGGACGGCACCAAGGATGGCTCCCGGGTTCGCTCTCCCGTTCGATTCACAGCATCGAGGGATGGTCGGCGCGAAGTGCCGACCGCGTGCTGGTGTGTAGCAAGCACATGCAATGGGAGGTCGATCGACTGTTCTCGGTGTCCGATGCGGTGGTCGTTCCCAACGGCATCAGCGCTGCAGCGGCCTTGGTCGACGCTGAGCTCCGCGAGTCCATGAGTCAGACCTTTCGAACCCCACTCATCGTGCACACGGGTCGACTCGAGTGGGAAAAGGGCGCACACACCTTGATCGAGGCGATGCCACGGATACGTCGTACCTTCCCCGACGCTGAATGCGTGATCGCCGGTCGTGGATCTCAGGAGCAATCGCTTCGTGACCTCGCCCGACGCAAGCGGGTTGCTAGTCGAGTGCGGTTCGCCGGTTGGCTGCCGGACAGCGAGTTGCGGGCTTTGGTTGCCGGCGCGGATGTGGCGGTCGTGCCTTCCATCTACGAGCCTTTCGGGATCGTCGCCCTCGAAGCCGCGGTCGTGGGAACACCGGTTGTTGCTGCGCGGGCCGGCGGCTTGACTGAATTCCTCGCCGAGGATCGCCACGGTTGGTCGTTCGAGGCTGGGGATTCGCGCGGGCTAGCCGACGCCGTGTGCTCGAGCCTGGCAGATACCCGGGAATCCGCTCGTCGTGCCAAGGCTGCGCGTAGCCACGTGCTCGACGAGCACGGTTGGCCGTCCATCACGCAGAGAGTTATCGCGGAATACACGACGGCAGCGTCGAAGGGAAACGGCCGCGTGGACGGGAACGCGGATCCGCTTCCGAATACCGAGGGAAACCTGCTGTTCGATGTCCAGTGATCCCCGACGGTGGAACTGGTGGGGTCTGCCCACGTTCCGCTGGATAGTGCAGCACCGAGCGTTCGGTCCCTGGTACCTGATTCGTTACCTGCGCTTCCTTCGTGTGTGGGCCTTCTCGCGAAGCGTGATCATGACCGGACCGGTATTCCTCGGTCGGGGTGTGAGGTTCGAAGTGCGTCGCGGCCATGGCCGGATCGTGATGGGTCGCTGGGTCCACCTTGGGGCAGGGACGGTCCTTCGATGCCACGAGGGAACCCTGCAGGTGGGAGACAAGTGCGTGTTCGGGCAGAACAACACCATCAACTGCCACCTGGACGTTCGAATTGGCGACGAATGCATCATCGCCGACTCGGTGTACGTCGGCGACTTCGACCATCGAATCGACTCGACCGCGATTCGCATTCGCCGGCAGGGACTCGTCAAGAGCCCGGTCACGATCGGGCCCGACGTCTGGCTGGGCGTCAAGTCGACCGTGCTACGCGGCAGCGTCATCGGCGAAGGCAGTGCCATCGGTGCGAATGCCGTGGTGCGCGGAAGAATTCCGGAGTATTGCGTTGCCGGTGGGGTACCCGCTCGCGTCTTGGTGGATAGACGCGAGCGCGAGGAGGAATCTGCACAGGTGCGTCGAGACGTCGCCGACATGGCTCGTAAAGCACGCGAAGCGACACAAGCACTTATCGCTGGCGAGGAAGTCCCCTAACGTCTCGAAGGCCGTAGGCGCGAGTCCACGTAGGGGAGTCGAGTTTCGAGTCGAGTGTGGAGCTGACCTATGGACTCGCGGTGGTGGTCCTCGCGAAGCATCGTCGAGACGGTGGTGAAGTGCTCGTGAGCCCGCCCCCGTGCATAGTCCGCGGCGGAGTCCTTGCTGATCATGAAAGCCCAATCGCTGGACAACGCAAGGAGAAGTTCAGCGAGGATCGCGTCTCCTGCTGTGTCTCGGCCGACCGTGACGGAATCGTCGCGCGACGACAAGAACTGAGCGACGGCGTATTGCGCTGCCCTCCCGCGGGTGTACAGGTCACCGGCTTCGCCTGATTCCCACACACGGAAGTCTTTGCCGCTGCCCCAACTACCGGCGTCGATGTCGATGCTCGGTTGATCGAACGCGCGTTCGCGTTCCCGCCGGAGCGTGGTCAGTTCGATGCCGGCGTCGGCGGCCGTATCCAGAACCCGCGCGAGGAAGTGAGGACCCTCGTGCCACCAGTGGCCGAAGAGTTCGGTGTCGTACGCCACAACGATGACAGGGTCGGTTTCGGGGCTGTCGATCATGGTCCGACGCGCGTGCTCGATGAAGTCCGCGGCATCCCGATCGGCGCGGTCAAGGGCGGCGCCCTCGTCGTACGGCAGTTTGTCCTCACCGGTCTTGCTCGTCACTCGAGACGCGCGCAGTCCCCAGTTGTGGTCGAAGGCGTGGAAGTCCAGGTACCAAGCGTTTCCGGGATACCCCTTGCGAGGTGACCACACGCGGTACGTCAGCGATAGGTCGCGACCGAAGGCCACGACATCGGTGCCGCCCACTCGGTGCGGGCGGTGGAGTGAGGCGGCGACGTGCTGCAGGGTCGGGCCATCGACCACGAAGTGAGACACCCGATGACGCTGATACAGGTCTTCGAGTCCAGGCGCATACGCGCATTCCGGGGCCCATACACCCTCGGGGCGGCTCCCGGTTCGAACGGTGCTGTCGGCCAAGCCGGCCTGCAGGGCTAGGTCGGCTATCGGGTTGATCAAGTGGGGGGTGAACGTGTGGGTTGCGGGACCACCGAGGACCTCGATTGTCTCGGCATCGATCAGTGGACGAAGTGCCGCCGAACCTCCCGCGGACCAGTGGCGAGCCATTTCTGCTTCTGACCACCGGGCGCGGCGGAAGTGACGGTGAGCGTCTCCACGGTCGGCCACCACCCCGGATCGCACAGCTTCGATCGCCTTGCCTGTGGCCCGAAGCCGCCAGTCCGCGATCCACCGTGCCTGCTCGGTAATCGAGTTCGGGTCATCCCACTGCGCTGCGAGGACGGGAGTCACCCCAAGGGTGAGGAGATTCCTGCGACCGCGATCGGCACGTTCGCGCAGCAGCGACAACACGGGGAGGTAGGCGTGCGCCCACGCTTGCCTCAGCCACTCCTCACCCACTGGCCACGCACCATGGCCGAGCAACCAGGGCAGGTGCGAGTGGAGCACGATCGCCAAGCGTCCGACCCGACGAGCGCTCACAGCACGGCGATCAGGTCGAGAACGGGTGCATCGACTTCGATCGGCACAATCTCGAAGTCTCCCGCCCGGACGCTTGTGGAGAACCGGAGGGCGGCATCGGTGTCGTCAGACATCAGCCGCTGGGGAAGCGATCCGTGGCGTTGCTCCCAGTCCGATATCCGAGGCCCGTGCTGGATGCCGAACAGGCTGGGTGCTCGGTGGGGCACCGTGCAGGTGAGGAGTTCCACGAGTTCCCCGCCATCGAACTCGCGGATGTGGAAGGGATTCGTGGGATCCTCACCGGGGCCCAGTCCTGGTGAATGCACCGGTCGATTCGGTGTGCTGATCACGATTGGGCCGCTCGAGCAGCGGTCGAGTTCGCGTATATAGGTCGCGGGGTCCCAGATGTGCTCGATCACCTGGAGAGAGACCGCCGCGGTGAACGCCCCGGTCTGGAAGGGCAGAGCGACGAGGTTGGCGACCACTCCGGAGACCTCTGGATAGTTCGCCACGAGGTGGGCCATGGTCGAGAGATCGAGGTCGGCACCGGCCACCTGCCCCGAGGTGCGATCGGCCAGCACGCGAGAGCCGTAACCCTCGCCGGCGCCGGCATCCAGGATCGACGCTCGCGCGTTCCCCTGCGTTGCGACCTTGGTGGCCGCCCACTCATAGCAGGCCAGGTGTCGAGAGAACCAGTACATTTCCGACGGTATCCCCGGCCACGTTCGCTCACCGGTCAAAATCCGTTCGGGCGTGGTTTCGGGGGACCCGCCTGGCACGGCCCGACCCTAGCCGCCGGTGCTCCGTGCGGGCTAAGTTACTGGCGAGTAACATAGAACCTTGAGGCAGCACGATCGCCGAGCGAAGGAGAGCAAGGAGAGCCATGAAGATCGCGGTGTGCGTGAAGCAGGTGCCCGATACCTGGGCGGAGAAAGCACTAAAGCCCGAAGACTCGACCCTGGATCGTGCCTCGGCCGATGGGGTGCTGAACGAACTCGATGAATACGCGGTCGAAGAAGCACTGCAGATCGCCGAGGCGCACGGTGGCGAGGTGACCGTCGTCTCCATGGGTCCTGAGCGCGCCGCCGAAACCGTGCGAAAGGCCCTGTCGATGGGCGCGGACGCAGGTATCCACATCGTGGACGACGCCCTCCATGGCTCAGACGCCATCGCCACGTCGGCCGTGCTTGCGGCCGCTCTCGCCGGCAAAGGCTTCGACCTGATCGTCTTCGGCTCTGAATCCACCGACGCCCGGATGAGCGTGGTTCCCGCCATGGTTGCCGAGCGCCTGGGAGTGGCGCAGTTGACGTTCGCCCAGCGGGTCACGGTCTCCGGTTCCGACGTAACCATCGAACGAACCACCGACTACGGCTTCGACACGGTTACCGCTGCGATGCCCGCCGTCGTGAGCGTTGTCGAAAAGATCAACGAGCCGCGGTATCCGTCCTTCAAGGGGATCATGGCGGCGAAGAAGAAGCCGGTTGAGACAGTCGGGATCGCCGACCTTGGAATCGAGGCCGCGGTGGTCGGTCAGGCGGCCGCCTGGAGTGCCGTCGCGGATTTCGCGGCACGGCCGCCCAAGCCCGCCGGCACCGTCATTGCAGACGCAGGCGATGGCGGCTCGAAGATCGCTTCGTACCTGACCGAGCAGAAGTTCATCTAGGAAGGATTGCGACATGGCTCCCGTTCTCGTTTTGGCCGAGCGCGACGCAACCAACGGCGCCGTCAAGAAGACCACCGCCGAACTGCTGACCCTGGCGCGCCGACTCGGCGAACCCGCTGTGGTGTGGATCGGCGAAGGAAGCGCGGATGCGCTCGCGACCCTCGGAGAATTTGGCGCGCAATCCGCGTACATTGCCGAAGGGCCCGAGGTCACCGACCATCCCGTCGTTCCCATGGTGGACGTCCTCGCATCACTGGTATCCGAACTATCGCCGGCGGCGGTCCTCGTTCCCTCATCTGCCGATGGCAAGGAAGCGGCCGGACGTCTGGCCGTCCGTGTGGGAAGCGGTGTGATCACTGACGCCGTGGATATCGACTCCAACGGCGTCGCAACGCAGAGCGTCTTCGGTGGCAGCACCGTTGTGCACTCGACGGTCACCCACGGAACCCCGATCTACACGGTTCGACCGAACTCGGTGGCCCCCGAACCTGCACCCACAACGTGCAACGCCCAGCCGGTGGACGTGGTTATAAGTGACGTTGCAAAGACCGCCCGGGTCGTCGAGCGCACCGTTGCGAGTAAGGGCGGGCGCCCGGAATTGACCGAGGCGGCTGTGGTCGTGTCTGGCGGTCGCGGTGTGGGAGGGCCCGAGGGATTCGAAGTCATCGAGAAGCTCGCGGATTCGCTCGGTGCCGCTGTGGGCGCGTCTCGCGCTGCGACCGACGCCGGTTGGTACCCGCACCAGTACCAGGTGGGGCAAACCGGTAAAACGGTCTCGCCTCAGCTGTACATCGCGAATGGAATCTCCGGCGCCATCCAGCATCGCGCCGGAATGCAGACCTCGAAGGTCGTCGTCGTCGTGAACAAGGATTCCGAGGCACCCATTTTTGAACTGGCCGACTTCGGTGTGGTGGGCGATCTCTTCGAAGTCGTCCCGCAACTCACCGAGGAAATCCAGAGCCGTTCGAACTAGCCGTTTGAGGTAGCACGGGCCTGCCCGTGGCTACCATCAGAGGGTGGTCATGAACGAGCGGCGCGAGCGGGCTTTCATCGACCACGCCGCGACCACTCCGATGCGGCCATCTGCACGCGAGGCGTGGCTACGCGCGTCCGAGGTTGCCGGAAACCCGTCCTCGCTGCACGCGTCGGGCCGAGCTGCGCGCCGAATCGTGGAGGAAGCTCGGGAGTCGATTGCCGACGACCTTCGGACGCGACCGTCGGCCGTCGTCTTCACGTCTGGAGGAACCGAGTCAGACAACCTTGCGGTCAAGGGTCTTTACTGGGCTCGTCGCGCACGACTCGGTCTCGACGAGCCATTCCTCGTCGCTTCCGCCGTCGAGCACCATGCCGTTCTGGATCCGGTCGAGTGGCTGGGAAAGCACGAGAACGCTGACATCCTGTGGCTGCCGGTAGATGCTCGGGGGCGGGTCAACGTTTCGCGTCTAGCCGAGCATCTCGCTGACAACGCCCTTCGTACTGCGCTGGTCACCGTGATGTGGGCGAACAACGAGGTCGGCACGGTTCAGCCCGTTGGTGAAATCGCCGCATTGTGCAAGGAAGCGGGTGTCCCGTTTCACACCGACGCCGTTCAGGCGCTGGGTCAGGTACCCGTGGACCTGTCCGAGGTTCCCGCAACGGCGGTGACCATCAGTGGCCACAAGGTCGGCGGTCCCTTCGGCGTCGGAGCACTGATCGTGGACCCGCACGAATCAGTAGTGCCGGTCGCCCACGGCGGAGGTCAGGAGCGCGATATTCGCTCGGGAACATTCGATGCACCGGCCGCGGCCGCCTTCGCCGTCGCTGTGAACGATGCCGTTCGAGAGCAACAGACGCACGCCGCTCACCTGCTCGAGCTCCAATCGTCTTTGGTTCGAGGAATCCTGGAGCTGGTGCCCGATACCCTCGTTAATGGTGCAACTATCGGGGATCCGTCCGAACGACTGCCCGGTAACGTCCACGTGTCCATTCCGGGAGCGGAAGGCGATTCGCTCTTGATGCTGCTCGATGCTGCGGGGGTCGATTGCTCAACGGGCTCGGCGTGCACGGCAGGCATTCCCGAGCCCAGCCATGTCCTGCTGGCGATGGGTGTCGACGAACGCACGGCTCGGTCATCACTGCGCTTTAGTTTTGGTCGCGATTCCAGTCCACGGGACGTGTCGGCGGTGCTCGCCGCACTACCGGGAGTGGTGGATCGGGCACGACGAGCAGGCTCGGTATCGAGTGACCGTTTCCGGTCGGCCCAGGCGGCGGTGGAAATGTCATGAGGGTTGTCGCCGCTCTCTCCGGTGGTGTTGATTCGTCCGTCGCTGCGGCGCGAATGGTCGATGCCGGACATGACGTCATCGGAGTTCACCTGGCACTCGCACGATCGAAATCCGAAGGCGGGAAATCGCGCGGCTGCTGCACGATCGATGACGCCCGAGATGCCCGGCGCGTTGCCGATGCCCTTGGGATTCCGTTCTACGTGTGGGATTTCTCCGCGGAGTTCGCCGAAGACGTCATGGCGGATTTCCTGGCCGAATACCGTGCCAATCGCACACCGAACCCGTGCCTGCGCTGCAACGAGCACATCAAGTTCCGCGCGGTGCTCGATCGAGCGTTGGCCCTCGATTTCGACGCTGTGGCCACCGGGCACTACGCCCGCGTGATCGAAGGACCGGACGGACCGGAACTTCATCGGGCGATCGATCCGGATAAGGATCAGTCCTATGTCCTCGCGGTTATCGAGCAGGATTTACTCAAGCATTGTGCGTTCCCGCTTGGCGATTCTGTTAAGGCCGATGTTCGCGAAGAAGCCGACCGACGAGGTCTGCGTACAGCTCACAAGCCGGACAGTCACGACATCTGTTTCATTCCCGATGGGGATACGGCCGGTTTCTTGACCCGAGCGCTTGGCGAACAACCGGGGCAGATCGTCGATGTCGCGACCGGTCAGGCCGTGGGCAGTCACCGCGGAACTTTCACCGTGACGATCGGGCAACGGCGCGGGCTGGACCTGCGGATCCCTGGCGAGGATGGGCGGCCCCGGTATGTGGTTGACGTCGATGCCACGACCGACACTGTCTACGTCGGCGCCCCGGAGTTGCTCGATGTCCGAGGCATGACGGCAGATCAAGTTATCTGGGCTGCTCCGGCTATCGACCATGAATGGGTCGACGTTCTTGCTCAGGTGCGGGCACACCATCAACCGGTGCCAGCCATGGCTCGTTTCCTCGATGGGCACCTGCAGGTGGAACTCCTGGAGTCGATCCGTGGCCTGGCCGCGGGGCAGAGCGTCGTGCTATACCGCGACACGCAGGTTCTCGGCTCGGGTCGGATCGTGGAAACCGTGGCCGCCTCCGACGACTCCGTTACGGTCGGGACGCTCGGTCGGCGAGACGATCGGGCGTGACGCTTCCCTTCAACTGGCCTCAGCCCGCGGTCGCTACCGGAGTCGGGTCGATGCCGGGAACCGATCCTCGCGAGGCGACCAACATGGTGGTCGGTGAATTCGGTGCGTTGCCGCATGTGGTCGAGTTGCCCGCCCGCGGCCCGGGAGGCGACGCGGTAGGACGGACCGGAGGCTTGCTTGCTGATGTCGATCGATCCTTCGAGATCGAAACAAGCACCACCGGATGGCGCCTTGGTCACACGGGTCAATCGGCGCTCCGCCGCGCTCGCACCTGGCTCGCCGAGGACCTGGAAGCCTTCGAGGAGTTTGCTGCCGGATCCGGCGGCGACGTCAAGGTGCAGATCGTCGGACCGTGGACCCTGGCCGCGCGAATCGAGGATGCCGCGGGGGAGTCCTTAATCCGTGATTTCGGTGCGGTGGCGGAACTCGCCGGCGCGGTCGGAGAGGCAGCGGGTGAGCTGGTGGTCCGGGTGCGACGGGCGGTGCCGAACGCGCGGGTGGTGTGCCAGGTCGATGAACCAGAGCTTCGCCGCGTGCTCGACGGCCGCGTCCGGATGAGCAGTGGCCGGTTGTTTCATCGAAGCGTGGAACCCGCCGTCGCCGAAGGTCACCTCACCATGGTCGTCGCCGGGATCGTGGATCGAGGGGGAGTCGCCGCCATCCGCTGCGCCACCGAACGTCCTCCGGTGGACGTCCTTACAGGATCTGGCGCCCAGGTGATTGGTGTGGACCTCGAACTCGGATTCGAGTCTCCCGAAGTCCTACCGCAGTTGTGGGAGTCCGGTGTCGGCCTGCTGCTGGGCTGTGTGCCAACGTCGAATCCATTGCCCCGAACGGATACCGCGGCGAGTTCTAGCCTGCGTCGATTCATGTCCGAGGCGGGATTCTCTTCGGTGCCCGAGAACGTCGCGATCACCGCGCGGACCGGCCTCGGACATCTTGATGCAACCTCGGCGCGGACAGTCATGGACATCTGCAATCGCGTAGGTTCCATCGTGCGCGACGAGCATCCGGAGGTGAGTGATGGGTGAGCAGGACGCCGCCGGTCTCTCGGATTCGGCGAGGGCGCGCTGGCAGGAGCTCGTCGATTCGGTCAACGCAGCCCGGGTCGCCTACTACCAACACGAGAGACCAACGCTGGCCGACGACGAATACGACGCCCTCTTTCGAGAACTCGAAGAACTCGAACGCCAGCATCCCGAGCTCGCCAGCGGAGAATCTCCAACGCAGACAGTGGGCGGCCAACGCTCGGAGATGTTCGAACCGGTCCAGCATCTCGTTCGGCTGTACTCACTGGACAACGCCTTCGATCGAGACGAGTTGGCCGCGTGGCTCGATCGGGTCGAGCGAGGGCTTGGGGTGCTGCCCCGGTTGCTGTGCGAGGTGAAGATCGATGGCCTCGCCGTTGATCTCGTCTACCGCGACGGCGCGCTGGTCTCGGTCGCGACTCGTGGAGACGGCGTGACCGGTGAAGACATCACCTACAACGCTCAGTTCATCGACGCTATCCCCGCATCACTCGACACCGTGAATCCTCCGGCGTTGGTGGAGGTTCGCGGAGAAGTCTTCTTGTCCACCGAACGCTTCGAGGCGATCAACGACGAACAAATGGCCGCCGGGCTCACCCCCTTTGCCAACCCGCGCAACGCGGCTTCCGGGACGATTCGCCAACGCATAGACAAGCGTCTGGAGGAGTTGGCCGAAGCCCGATCCGGTTCCAGCGCGCGGGCGCAAACCCGATTGGAGCGACTCGAACGCGACTACGGCCTGGCCGTTGGTCGACTATCAGCGCTGGGCTTTACCGCGCATGGCATCGGCGCGCGCGAAGGAATCGACATCGGATCGCAAAGCGAGATCTACGCCGCTCTCGCCGAGATGGGAATCCCGGTGAGTGCGCGGATGGCTGTGCACGATTCGGTCGACGGTGTCCAGGAGTACATCGACTACTACGCCGAGCACCGCCATGACGTCGAGCACGAGATCGACGGCGTGGTCATCAAGGTGGATGACTTCGCACTTCAGGCCGACTTGGGTGAGACGTCGAGAGCTCCGCGTTGGGCCATCGCCTACAAGTACCCACCGGAGGTTGTCCGCACTCGGTTGCTCGATATTGCGGTCAACGTCGGACGGACCGGCAGGGTGACGCCGTTCGCGGTCATGGATCCGATCAAGGTCGCCGGCTCCACGGTGTCCATGGCCACGCTGCACAACCAGTACGAAGTCCAGCGCAAGGGCGTCCTCATCGGCGACATGGTCTTCCTCCGCAAGGCCGGGGACGTTATTCCCGAGGTGATTGGGCCGGTGATCGAAGCCCGCACCGGAGACGAACGGGCCTTTGTGATGCCCACCACGTGCCCGGACTGCGGCACCGAGCTGCGCCCGGAGAAGGAGGGTGACAAGGACATCCGCTGTCCCAACGCCGTGGGCTGCCCAGCGCAACTGCGCGAGCGGCTCTTCCACGTCGCGTCGCGCGGTGCGCTCGACATCGAGGGCCTGGGCTACAAGGCCGCGGTCGCGCTGCTCGACTGCGGAGTGGTCACCAACATGGGTGATCTCTTCTTGATCGACGCAGAGGCCCTGCTCGGCTGCGAGTTCTTCACGCGTGACCCCGGCAAGGGCGAGACCGGTCGGCAGCTCGGAGAGAACGCCAAGACCATGCTCGCGAACCTCGAGACCGCCCGAACCAGACCGCTGTGGCGCATCCTCGTGGCCTTGTCCATCCGACACGTTGGCCCCACAGCGGCGCAGGCCCTGGCCCGTGAGTTCGGGTCCATCGAGGCGATTGCCGCGGCTTCCATCGACCAGCTCGCCGAAGTGGATGGCGTCGGTCAGGTGATCGCCGAAGCGGTGGTCGAGTGGTTCGCCGAGGATTGGCATCGAGACATCCTCGATAAGTGGGAACGTGGCGGTGTTCGACTGTTCGATGAGGCTGCAGACGAGGCATCGCAACTCGAGCAAACGTTGGCCGGTGCCACCATCGTCATCACCGGATCGATACCCGGCTACACACGAGATGAAGCCGGCGCTGCCGCCTCAGCCCGCGGCGCGAAGGTGACCGGATCGGTGTCCAAGAAGACGACCGCGCTGGTGGCGGGGGAGAGCGCCGGCTCAAAACTCGACAAGGCCGAGACGATTGGTGTGCCGATCGTTCCAGCAGAGTCGTTCGATGTGCTCCTGGAGCAAGGGCTCGAAGCCGTGCTGCAAAGATGAGGTCATGGCCAACATCACCCGAGAGCAGGTGCAGCATCTCGCTCACCTGGCTCGCTTGGAGCTGACCGAGGAAGAGACCGAGCATTACGCGGGCCAGTTGTCGGCCATCGTCGATGCAGTTGAACGGGTCTCCGAGGTCGCCGCTGACGACATCCCTCCAACATCGCATCCGGTTCCGATGACCAACGTGTTCCGTGAGGACGTTGCTCGCCCGGGTCTGAATCGGGCCGACGTCGAGGCGGGTGCTCCATCCTGGGAGGACGATCGGTTCCGAGTTCCCCGCATCCTGGGAGAGGAGTGAGATGGCGCCGGTGATGGACGGCGATCTCATTCGTCAGGACGCAGCAACTCTCTCCGCGGCGCTCGCTTCGGGTGAGGTGACATCCCAGGAGATCACGCAGGCCTGCCTGGATCGCATCTCCCAGGTTGACGACGAAGTCCACGCGTTTCTGTACGTCGATACCGACGCCGCCATGGCAACGGCACGGGATATCGACGCACGGCGCGCAGCTGGGGAGGAGCTTGGCCCGCTCGCGGGAATTCCACTTGCCCTCAAGGACGTCCTCACTATGCGAGGGGTCCCCACCACGTGCGGTTCGCGGATCCTGGAAGGGTGGCGACCTCCGTACGACTCCACCATCGTGGAGAAACTGCGTGCCGCGGACGTCGTCGTTCTCGGCAAGACCAATATGGACGAATTCGCGATGGGATCCTCGACCGAGCACAGCGGCTACGGTCCGACCCGCAACCCGTGGGATCTCGAACGCATCCCCGGCGGGTCCGGCGGCGGTTCGGCGGCCGCGCTCGCCGCATTCGAGGCTCCGTTGGCAATCGGCACTGACACCGGAGGCTCGATTCGACAGCCCGCGTCGGTCACCGGAACCGTGGGCGTGAAGCCGACCTACGGCGCCGTCTCGCGATACGGCTTGGTGGCACTGGCGTCCTCGCTCGATCAGGCTGGACCGTGCGCGCGCACCGTCATGGACGCGGCAATGCTGCACGAGGTCATGGCCGGGTACGACCCCCGAGACTCCACATCGATCAATGCACCCGTGCCCGATGTGGTGGCGGCAGCACGCAACGCTGACGTGCGCGGCATGCGCATCGGACTCGTTCGCGAACTCGGCGGCGAGGGGTATCAGGCTGGCGTCCGCGAGCAGTTCGACAACGCCGTACGCGTACTCACCGATCTCGGCGCGGAGGTGGTCGAGGTTTCGTGCCCGCACTTCGACTACGCGCTCGGTGCCTACTACCTGATCCTGCCGTCGGAGGCGTCGAGCAACCTCGCCCGCTTCGACGGAATGCGCTATGGACTACGGGCCGGTGACGACGGCTCGGCGTCGGTCGAGGAAGTCATGGCGCGCACCCGCGAGGAGGGCTTCGGCGCGGAAGTGAAGCGCCGCATCATGCTCGGAACGTATGCGCTCTCCAGTGGGTACTACGACGCCTACTACGGTCAGGCCCAGAAGGTACGCACGCTCATTTCGCGGGACTTCGCCGAGGCGTTCGATCAGGTTGATGTGCTGATCTCACCGACCACCCCCACCACTGCGTTCAAGATCGGCGAGAAGGTCGACGATCCGCTGGCGATGTACCTGAACGACATCGCCACGATCCCGGTGAATCTCGCCGGCAACTGCGCCATGTCGGTGCCGATCGGACTTGCGTCAGAGGACGGACTCCCCGTGGGTCTGCAAATCATGGCTCCCGCGCAGGGCGATGATCGGCTCTATCGGGTAGGCGCTGCGCTCGAACAAGCCCTGCTGGACAAACGAGGCCACGCATTGATCGAGGAGGTGCCGTCCCTGTGAGCGCATCGGCGATCCAAAGGATGAACTACGACGACGCCCTCGCCGCTTTCGACCCCGTCCTCGGCCTGGAGACCCACGTCGAGTTGGGCACCGCATCCAAGATGTTCTGTGGCTGCGCCACCGAGTTCGGTGGGGATCCAAATACTCAGGTCTGTCCGGTCTGCCTGGGGCTGCCTGGTTCCATGCCCGTCGTCAACGGTGCTGCGGTCGAATCGACCATTCGCATGGGACTGGCGTTGAACTGTTCCATTGCGTCCTGGTGTCGCTTCGCGCGCAAGAACTACTTCTACCCGGACATGCCGAAGGACTACCAGGTCAGTCAGTACGACGAACCTCTGTGCACCGATGGTTTCCTCGACGTCGTCGTCGATACCGAGGATGGTCCACGGGAGTTCCGCGTGGAGATCGAGCGCGTGCACATGGAAGAGGACACCGGCAAGTTGACGCACGCGGGTGGTGACACCGGTCGAATTCATGGTGCGGACTACTCGCTCGTCGATTACAACCGAGCCGGCATACCGCTGATCGAGATCGTGACCAAACCCATCGTTGGTGCGGGGGCACTCGCCCCAATTGTGGCGCGCGCCTACGTCACCGAGCTTCGTGACCTGATGCGTGCCCTTGGTGTCTCCGATGTTCGGATGGACCAGGGATCGCTGCGCTGCGACGTCAACGTTTCCCTGGCTCCGGCCGGCGAGCCGTGGGGCACCCGTTCGGAGACCAAGAACGTCAACTCGCTCAGAAGCGTCGAGCGGGCGGTCCGGTTCGAAATCGAGCGGCAGGCGGCGGTGCTCACCGGGGGCGGGCGGGTGATCCAAGAGACCCGGCACTTCCATGAGGACACCGGGGAGACCACGCCGGGTCGGTCCAAAGAGCACGCCGAGGACTACCGCTACTTCCCCGAGCCGGACCTCGTGCCGGTCGCTCCAAGCGCGGAATGGATCGAGGAGCTGCGCGGCACCCTGCCCGAGGTTCCATCCGCTCGTCGGGCACGACTCCAGGCCGAGTGGGGGATCAGCGACCTCGAGATGCAAACGCTCGTCAATGCCGAGGCGCTCGAACTCGTCGAGCAGACCATCGCCCACGGTGTCGACCAGGCTGCCGCGCGCAAGTGGTGGACGGGTGAATTCACCCGGATCGCCAACGAACAGGGTGTCGCCCTCGCCGATCTCGGGGTGACGCCTGCGCATATTGGTCGGGTGGAAGCCCTCATCGCCGATGGCAGCCTTACCGACAAGCTCGCCCGTCAGGTTTTCGAGGGTGTCATCGCCGGTGAAGGGGATGTCGATGACGTCGTGGCCGCG